>Ga0137307_102022_pt1 | contig 15178 bp, 17 predicted proteins | sample NAcewD2O_March_2_FD_97180 | JGI IMG/M metagenome (GOLD analysis project Ga0137307, IMG submission 97180) | Mouse cecal microbial communities from Vienna, Austria - N-Acetylglucosamine amended D2O_March | ecosystem: Host-associated > Mammals > Digestive system > Large intestine > Cecum | place...
TGTCTCCTGCTGCTCCTCTTCCTCTGAGGATGAAAGCAGATTATGGATATAAATGTGGGATTTCACCCTGGCTACCAGTTCTGTAGGGCTGAAAGGTTTTACCAGATAATCATCTGCCCCCAGTCCCAATCCCCGGATCTTGTCGATATCTTCCTTTTTGGCCGTTACCATGATGATAGGCAGCCGTAGGTTTTTACGCAGTTCCCGGCATACATCAAACCCTGTCTTGCCGGGGAGCATCACATCCAGCAGGATGGCATCATACTTTTCTGTTTTTGCTTTTTGTTCTCCGGTAATCCCGTCAAAGGCCAGGTCGGTTTCGTATCCGTTTGCCTCCAGATAATCCCTCTCCAGTTCCGCAATTAGCTCATCGTCCTCTATGATCAGTATCCTCTCCATTGCGATCAATTCCTTTCCTTCATTTGCCCGTGCTTTCAGGGTATTATGGAAGACCCATATGGCGTTTCCATATATTTCTCATTTCAATCCATGACCGGAATACGGATAATCACAGCTAACCCTCCCCGGTTTTCTGCCCTTATTGTCCCTCCATGGCCAATGATGATTTCCTTCACCACTGCCAGTCCGATACCGCTTCCCTTCTCTGCACTGTTTCTGGAATCATCTACTCTATAAAAGCTGTCAAATATCTGTTCCAGGCTTTCCTCCGGCACTCCTGGGCCGTCATCCTGGAATACCAGTTCCAGACTGCTTCCCTCCAGTGTCCGTTTCAGGGAGATTATGACTCTCGAATTTTCTTTTCTCCGGTACCTCACCGTGTTTGCAAACAGATTATTGAAGATCCGTTTGAACTCTTCTCTGTCCAGACTAACCGGAAATTTTCCTTTCCCGCAGAAATATTCGATTTCTACCTGTTGGTTTTCCATATCCGGGCGCACAAGCTCCAGATACTTTTCCACATAATCCTTAAAATCCGTTTCCTCCATGTGATACCGGAAGCCGGCATCCAGCCTGCTGTACTCAGAAAGGCTGTCTACAAGGCTGACCAGATTTCCGGTTCTTGTCTTTATGGCCTGCAGGTAACGGAGCCTCTTTTCCGGTGTATCTGCAATGCCGTCTAAAAGTCCGTCCAGATATCCCATGATGGTCGTCAAAGGTGTCCGCAGGTCATGAGAAATCCCGGTGACCAGATCCCGTCTGCGCTTTTCATCCTTCAGCCGCTGCTGTACGGATTCCTTAAGGTAGGCACGCATTTCATCAAAATCCCTGCATACCTGGCCAAACTCATCTTTTTTCTCATACTGCATAGGCGTATCCAGATTCCCCTCCCGGATCTCTTTTGTGCCAAGGCTCAATTTCCCAAGAGGCTTTAAAATGCTGCCGGAAATCCACCAGGAGAGAACGCCGTTAATGCACACGGTCAAAGCCACAAAAATGATCAGGATGACAGCCAGATAACGCAGAATGCAGTTTTTCAGATAATTTACCATGGTTCCATCTGTTTCCTGGGGGTGGACAGCCGTAATGCAAAAGACGCTTTCCCCATGCCAGAAGGTGCTTTTTATTACAGAGACCTCATACCGGCTGGCTGTCAGCATCTTCGCATAATCAATGGCATCTCCCGCCACAGACCTTGCTGTTTCCAAGTCCGTTTCAGACAGGTTGGAATAGATGCTTTCCCCGTCCTTTGTGATCATAAAACGGTATCCCAGTCCGGACAGTTTATTTTCCAGATGGGTCATCTCATCACTGTGCCGGATTTCTACCTGGCAGTCGTCCATCTGCGGACAATCCCCCCAGTTGTTTTCCCACAGCTCCTGCTGATAGTTGTAAATCATACTCTGGGCGAACTGCACTCCATTCTCATCACTGTACATGGATACAAAGGTATGCCAGTAGCTGCCCAGAGAGGTGTTCAGATAAACAATGAGCACAACCGTTGTAACTAAAATCGGTATGAGAACCATCATAATATTGGACAGCCTGATTTTCTTCTTAATGGTCACTTTCCATATTCTCCTTTTCCTGCCATGTGTTTATGTACATTTCCAATGTCTGCGGCGGCATACCCTTTCGCTTATCTGTTTACAAAAGCAGAAATCTTATAGCCTGTGTTCAGATTAACATGGGAGGATAAAAGAATTCACAAAGATATCTAAACAATTTCTAAACTAAACTTTTTCCAAAGGCTTTCAGCTCTGCCAGCATATCCGAATTGCTCTCTTTTCTCAGACTGGCAGAAATCACTAATATTTTCTTACTCATCTTCACTTTCCTTCTTTCTCTTAGATTTCATCCTATCTCTTTCCTGTCGGTTTTCCCTGAATCTGATAAATCAGATAATCCAGGCAGGAAATCCTTTTTTCATCCTTGTGCACCCTGCCAAGCAGATATTCCCTCTGGTGTTCCAGCAGTTCCAACTGTTTCGCCTGCTGCCCCTTATCAAACCATCCCATAAAATCCTGGATCATTTCGTTTTCACATCCGGCATCCTCCAGATTCTGTATTACAGATTCCCTGCTTCCTGTGGCTATCATACCTGCACCCCCTGACGTTTTAGATAATTTTACTATAAGGCTATATATGGCAAATAGCAAATACTTAGATACAATTTGTTTGTATAGTTGAAAACTATGGAAAGCTATGATAGAATTTTTAAAGTCAATCTGTCCTGTCGATTGGTTCCTATCCCCTGAAAGGCAAATGACATTCTCAACGTGCGGCAAACAATAAACAGACAACAAGGAGCAGATATATGGAAATACGGGTACTTCAATACTTTCTTGCCATTGCAAGAGAACAAAGCATTATACGGGCCGCCGAGTCCCTTCATCTCTCCCAGCCTACTCTTTCCACACAGATCAAAAATATGGAGGAGGAACTGGGGAAGCAGCTGCTGATCCGCGGCACAAAGGGTTCCCGCAAGGTTACGCTGACAGAAGAGGGAATGATCCTCCGAAAAAGAGCAGAAGAAATTCTGGATCTGGTAAAGAAAACAGAAAACGAAATTATACTTTCTGACAATGTGATTATCGGAGATGTATACATTGGAGCCGGAGAAACAGATGGTGTCCGCCTGTTGGCAAAGGCTGCCGGAAAACTGAAAAAGCTGTATCCCGGAATCCATTACCACATTTCCAGCGGAAATGCGGTATTTGTCAGGGAGCAGCTGGATAAAGGACTGATTGATTTCGGAATTATATTGGGAACGCCTGATCTGACCAAATACGAAGCATTAAAACTTCCGGCAAAGGATGTCTGGGGTGTTCTGATGCCAAAGGATTCTCCCCTGGCCGAAAAAGAATTCATTTCCCCCGAAGACCTGTGGGGGCAGCCACTGCTGATATCCCAACAGGAGGCCGATGGCGGAGAGCTTGTCCAGTGGATGAAACGCAGTATATCGGAACTGGATATTGTTATGACTTACAATCTGCTGTTCAATGCCTCGCTTCTTGTGGAAGAGGGACTGGGGTATGCAATCTGCTTTGACCGAATTATCAATACTTCCGGTAACAGCAGACTCTGTTTCCGTCCCCTGTACCCTACCATCGAGATTGAAATGTATATGATTTGGAAAAAGTATCAGGTTTTTTCCAAACCTGCTGAAAAATTCTTGTTGATGATGCAGGAAAATATAAACACGGTTCTGAAGTAATAAAAGTTTGTTCATGTTTAATCTGAAATAATAGTTCATTCCGCTTTTTTACCTTCATTAGTACAATCTTACTGGGAGGTGAACAAATAGTGGAAGATTTACATGAACATTTTGGGTTAGCAATCAAAAATGCCAGGCTGGACTGCGGCCTGACCCAGGAGGCACTGGCAGAACGGGCCGGGATCAGCTGCCGCTATCTTATTGCTATTGAAAATGAAGGGCGTATCCCAAAACTGCCTACTGTCTACCGGCTGATCCATAGCCTGCACATCTCTGCAGACCGTATCTTCTATCCTGAACAGCCGCCGGAGGATTCCGAGCGGGCGCAGCTTACTCACATGCTGGGATCCTGCTCTGACCGGGACCTTCATATCCTTCTCTGTACTGCCAGAGCCATGCTGCAGGAACAATGAGCAAAGAACCATTTCCCGCTCTCTTTTGGGGAAGTGGTTCTTCGCCTGTTCTTGTGTCTGCCATTTTATAACATATCTCATTTTCTTTCACACCTGGATCCCCGTCCCAGTTCATGCCCTGTTCTTCTTCACTTTCCCTGCCAAGTAGCGCACCGCTTCCTCCGGGGTAGGGATCTCCCCCTGACGAGGCACCCTGTTCTGGTAAGCTTTTGTGATCTCATTGTTGTTCAGAGGATCTGTGTATGCTTCTGTCAATGCCGCCTGCATCTCCTGCCGGACTTCTTTTGCACTGACTCCATGTTTTTTTGCCAACTCCCGGTATATCTTCCGCATGCTCATTGAACTCTCCTCCATTGTAAAAATTATAATCGCCTGTTTTTTTTGATTGTAAGCGATAATATTACCTTTTTCAACAAAAACAAGCGTTATAATCGCTCGTTTTTACTCTGTACAGGGCTTAAGATGAACACATCGGGAGGATATCAAAAATGGACGAACAGTTTATCCGGGACCGCATCTCCAGTCTCCGCCAGGAAAAACAGGTCTCCGAACGAAAAATGAGCCTGGATCTGGGCCACAGCACCAGCTATATCCGCAGCATCACCTCCGGCAGGGCACTGCCATCCATGAGTGAATTCCTGTATATCTGCGAATACCTGGGTGTGACACCCATGGAATTTTTCAACGAGGAGAAGGCGACCACTCTGACACAGCAGAAAGCAATCGAACACATCTACTCCATGTCCGATGAGGACATCCGGCTACTGATCGGATTTATTGAACGGATGAAGACAGGCGGAAAATAACAGGTGGTATCGGGAATAACGGTACTGCCTGTTTTTTAGTTCCTTCTTCCTCTCCTGTCCACCTGCCCCTGCTCTTTCAACTGTAGCCTGTCCCTTCTTTCTGCACGCTTCCTGCTTCTCCTCTTCTCTTTTTCCCGTAAATCCAGGAACTGATCTTTTTTTTTCTCTGCTATAAGTCTTTGTTAAAGTGGGACCTTCTGGCCGGTCCACCATGAACCCTTCCTGGGTCCACCTTTGAAATCTGGCCGCTGCACCGCATAAGCCCTGGTATGACAGCTTCCTGCGGATGCATGGCAGTCAAAAAAGACAGACTCTCCCCCTGGCGGAATCCCACAATCTTACAGAAGGGTATAAAGATTGGACGTATAGCTGCCGTTCTCCCGGTACCGGAATTCCTTTTTCAGATATCCGGCACGGACCAGATCATCCAGCGCACGTTTTATGGTGCTGCGGGACATCCCCAGCTCCCTGGCCATGGTAGGGATGGCGGGCCAGCAGCTTTTATCCCGGTCTGCCCGGTCATGCAGGTACATATAGACTGCTACTGCCCGGTGGGGCAGACCAGAGGTATAGATCGTTTCAAAGTATCCCATATCCCCTCCTTTAATCCGTCCGCAGCGGCGGCCTGGAGCCGGGTCTGCGGTGCTGTATCGGGACGGTATGCTCCGTTACCTGGCCCTGTCCCATACCGCCGCTTACAGGCGGTCCTGACGGTGCTGGCGGCTCTTCAAACGCTTCCATCTCATCATCCATCTGCCTGCGCAGGATCTCCTGCTCCAGCGTCAGCCGGTCTGCATAAGATACCGTTCTTGCCGCATGCTGCTCCGCTACATACTCTTCCTCAAATTCAATCCCCCATTTAAAAAAGAGACGCAGCTCCGTCCGCATGGGATGACATCCGGTCTTGGCCAGGATAAAATGCCCTTTCGGCAGAGATTTCAACTCATCCGGAGTCATAAGGGGACGCTGGATCATCTGCAGGCTCTGGCTGGGGTCATTTTTTCCTCTGCTGATGGAGCCGGACAGCACCGTTTTATTTCCCAGCGCTTTTGACAACACCTCCGCACTTTCTGAGTTCGGTGCGAACCCTCCAAACAGAATGTCCTGACAGTTATCGATGATAATCTCACTGCCCTCTTTCCCATAATTCTTCTGCAGCTGGGCAAAGGACTGGATGATCGGAACCATACTGATACGGCGGGAGCGGCCTGCGGAGAACAGCATCTCCAGGGATTCGATCTTGGGGATAGTTCCGATCTCATCACCGAAGATCACCACACGGTTAGGCAGCTTCCCGCCATGCTCATCCGCGATGGACAGCATCTCCCGGTAGATCTGCTGTAAAAACAGACTGACCATAAAGTATTTTGTATTGTCCTCCTCCGGCAGAACAATAAAGATCGCTGACTTCGAATTACAGAAAGTCTCTGTATCCATGGAACCGTCAAAGCACAGGATCTGTTCCATCTCTGAATCCAGGAATGCGTTCAGTCTGGACATGGCTGTGGAAAGCACAGAGGCCATGGCCTGATCTGCGGTATTTAAGGCTGCCCCGGCAAACCACCGGGCCTTATGCTCCGGGGGAAGCTTCTGCATCAGCAGCTGGAACTGGTTCTTTCCCTTGACCGGTGAGGGTGCCAGCAGATCCTGGATAAGCTTGAACACACTGACGATGTGGCGCTGCTCCCTGGGACAGTATTCTGCGATCAGCAGCAGCACACTGGTCAGGAGCCCTTCAGCGGCATCATAGAAAAACGCATTCTGCCCATAGCTGGAAGAATCCGCTCCGGAGCTGATGATGGTCTTGGCCGTGATCTTGGCATACTTCTCTGCTCTGGCCTTATACGCCAGGTTCTCCGGATCCTCCAGCCACAGATCCATGTATTTGTTCACCATTCCCAGGATATTGTCCCCATCGGAGCGTGTGGGGTTCCTCAGATCCAGAATGGATATTTTATAGCCATAGTATTTTTCTGCGATCCCCGCATAATTCCGGAACAGGTCTCCTTTGGTATCCGTGCAGAGAAAACTCATACCGCTGGCACAGGCATACTCGATGCAGGGATAGAGAAAGTTTGCCGTTTTTCCTACACCGGCAGCACCGATCATCAGAAGATGGATGTCTCCAGAATCAATCAGGGCGGTGACGCCGCCATGGGAGAACTTTCCTCCCACCACGATGCCCTGTGTTTCCGGAAGATTCTTCCCCTGCCTCCACAGCTTTGGCTCGTATGGGACATGACTATACGTTTTTTTGATCTCTGTGTCTGTAGCAAAACGGGCGGTCCCGTACTGGCCGTCCCCGACTGTTTTGGATTTGATCCCGTCCAGGTTATAATGGCTGGACAGGAACGTGACCAGTCCCAGCAGGGCGAACATCCCCAATCCCGCACACACCAGGATCATGATCTGTGTCGTCTGCATTTTCATACTCCTCTCTATAAAATCTGTCAACAGGCACGATCCTGTTATTTGGTCAACATCTCAGAACAAATGACAGGATCTCCTGCATCTGATCCAATGAAAAGTTATTTGTCCATTACATTTCTCACGACCAGGCAGAATGCTGATTCTGTAAAGACCTGCCGTAAAAAAACAGACCGGCCATCTGCAATTTCCCGGACAGCGCTCATGCCATCTGGAACATCCTTTCTTCCACCATCTCCAGAGGCGGTTTTTCTTCTGCCGGTATCGCCTCCATGCCGTGCATAGCTTTGATATCTTCATTCCAGTCCTTCCATGTGGACAGCTTAAGCTCCACATCCGGATACCCTGCTCCTGCCAGGCTTTTCCGCATCCGCTCCGCTGCCTTCAGACCTGCGATATCATGGTCCAGACACAGACGGATCTTCTTCAACTGCGAATCATCCTGCAGCATCTGGAACAGTGCCTGGGAGCCTACCCCGCACAGCGCTACATAACTGTGATCCCTCCAGCCTGCCTTATGCAGGGAGATATAAGAGAGCATGTCAATGGGAGCCTCAAACACAAAGACCTCACCGCTTTTTCCATTCCAGTGGAAACTATACCGCGGATCACTGCTTTCCAGATTTCCCCGGTAGCTTTTTCCCATCGTATAGATCCCTTTCTTGTGTGCATGCCTGGCCTTCCCTTCTGGATCATATCCCACAAAAATGGCATTGTGGTACTGCCTGCTCCCATCTTTGGAGGATTCCAGACTTTCATAGATCAGCCTCTTTTCCGCAAAGGCAGACACCACTTCATAGTCCAGCATCCGGCTCTTTAACAGATAGGCGAACACCCGCCTCATATTTTCATTGGCGGCAGGCAGAGTAAAGGGACCTCTTGGGACCTCCTCCTGCTTTTTGCTCTGCCGATAGGTCTCTCCCTGTTCCCCGCCAAGGAGCATGCTCACCGCATCCGGAAAAGATTTCCCGTAGTAGTAGATGACAAAATCAATGGCTGCCCCGCCCTTTCCACCGGAGCCATGATCATACCACCGGTTTCCCCGGATGGTGATGCTGTGGTCACTGGACATCCTCCACTCCGGTCCGGAGCGCAGGAGTCTCTCTCCCTGCCGTTCCAGAAAGTCTTTCAGATCCACTGTATTGGCACGCTCTTTCTGTTCCTCTGTAAAATATACATATGCCATCTGTCTGCCTCCTCTCTTTACATGGTCTGCCGCGGCTCATGGTCATCCTTCTTATGTCCCTGTGCCATCCGCTTCTCCTGCAGTTTCCGTCTCCGCTTTCTGTCCATGTGTCCCATACCGGAACCTCCTGATGTCTTCCTGTAATCTTCCTGAAAGATTTTTGACAGATGATGCATCAGCCGAGTGGCCGCCAACACCACGTCCGGATCCCGGAAGGAATCCAGATGTTCCAGCAAAAACTGTGCATACACATTTCCCTGGGCCGCGGCGGCTTCCAGCAGGGGGACCGCCTTTTCCTTATCGCGAGGCATTCCTGGCTGGCCGCACAGATAAAGCTTCCCAAGGGCATACTGGGCGTACTGGTTTCCTTTGTCCGCGGACATCTCCAGCCATCTCACAGCCTCTTCCAGATCCTGCGGCACATCCTCCCCCAAAAGATACACCTTCCCCAGGCGGTACTGGGCGTACTCATTTCCCTGGAGAGCCGACTGCCGCATCAGTCCAACTGCTTTTTCCATATCTTTTGGGATCTCTTCTCCTGCCAGATACAGACACCCCAGTGTGTACTGGGCAAACGGCAGATCCTGATCCGCTGCTTCCGTAAGCCAACGGACAGCCTTCGCCACGTCTTTTGGTATCATCTCTCCTTCCAGATACAGCCTTCCCAGACGATATGCCGCGTACCCGTTTCCCTGATCCGCCGCTTTTTCAAACAGCTCCACTGCTTTTTCCGTATCTGTTTCTACCTGCCTCCCTTCCAGGTAGAGCTTTGCGAGCACATACTGGGCAGGAGCATTCCCGGCATCCGCGGACCTTTCCAGCCATTCCACCGCCTGGCGGATATCCCCTGTCCCGGTATCCAGCCAGAACTTCCCCAGCGCATACTGGGCATTGCCGTTTCCCAGCTTTGAGGCCAGCTGCCAGTACCGGACGGCTTCTTCCTCATCCTTTTCTGTCCCGATGCCCTGATACAGCATCTGCCCCAGACGGTACTGCAACCTGTCATCATGGCTCTGCTTCTCCAGATCCAGAAAACCGGAAAAAGCATTCCGGAAATGGATCCCGGCCTGCTCCATTGACTTTTCCGTCCCTGCCCCGTTTTGAAACATCTTTCCCAGTTCATAACTGGCATAGGGATTCTCCTGTGCGGCAGATGACCGGTACAGCTCAAACGCATGCTCCAGATCCTTTTCCACCCCCTGGCCTTTTGCGTACAGACCGGCAAGGGTATACTGGGCATACTTATGCTGCTTCTCTGCCGCCTGCTTAAGCCAGGCCGCGGCGGTTCCATGATCCTGGGTGGTGCCAAGACCGGCAAGATACATTTTTCCGATCCGGTACTGCAGGTAAGTCTTTTTTCTTTCCGGCAGTTCTTTTTCAGCTGATAAAAAAGCAGCCAGCGCTTTCCGGTACCATTCCTGTGCCGTATCTGGAGCCGCCTCCACCCCAAGACCGTCTGCCCACATCCGGCCCAGGTCATACATGGCAAGCGCATTCCCAGAATCTGCTTCCAGCAAAAACAGACGCATGGCTTCCGCAAAATCCTGCGGGAACCCTTCACTCCCATACAGATAACTGTGGGCCAGTTCATATCGTTGGTTCCATTCTGCTTTTCCGCGAACCTTTTTCTCTCCCTCCCGGACAGGTGTTTCCGGTTCCGGCAAAAGTTCTTCTGCTTCTATCCCATCTTCCACACCTGCGGGAACTTCTCCTCTTTCCTCTAACACACCCGGAACGATTTCGTCTTCCGGTTCATCCAAAAGTTCTGTCTGAACATCCTCCTGCGATGATGTCTCGAATAAAAAATGGTGACCGCCCAGCTTTAATGCTTCAGCAATCACCATGTTTTTGATACTCTTCAATTGTTTTTGACCGGACAGCGGCGGCAGTGGCGGAGCCTTTGAGGAATAGGTCAGCAGGATCTGGTCCTGCCATTCGCCCCATGCCCGGTAAGCTTCCGATACAGCCGGGTCTTTTGCCAGCTCATCCACGATCTGATCCACCAGCCGTTTCACATCCGCTTTCAGATAGCCATATACCTTTTTTCCTCTGGTGTTTTGAAGTCGTTCGGAAAGCAGCCGCAGCTTCTCCCCGATGGCCACATTTTCACACGCGCCCTGCAGCATCTCATCCGCAAGGAGACACATCCTTTCTGCCGCTTTCTCTTTTAACTCTTTCCGTGCAAGGTTCTGTCCTTCGTAGATCTGGGCAAAGTCCTGACGGAAGATATCATGGGCCAGCTCCGAACGCATAGCCTCGATGCCGGCCTTTGTCAGATACCCGTCATTGTCTTTTGCAGAATAGACCATCAGGTGTACATGGGGATGATGCCCCTCATTATGGAACGCTGCGTACCATCGCAGATCCGCACTGTCGATCTTCATGTGTTTGCAGAGCATGGCACGTTTGGAACGCAGGAGCGCCATCCACTCTCTGGCGGAGTCATATCCAAGCCTTGCCGCATCCTCCCGGCGCAGGCTGACCACATGGGTCCAGACCGGACCTTTGTGATCCGACACTTCTTTCTGCACATCTGCCAGGATCACCGGCTTTCCCGCGTCTGTAAACAGACCATGCTCACCGATCCGTTCCACACGGGGACGGTTGGCCAGGTAAGCCACATAGTTTTCTTTCATCGCTGCCATATCCAGGTTCCGCTCCATTGCCTGGGTGATGAATTCTGAGGCATTACCGATGGTAGGGCGCTGGCGGTAGTCCTCATACTCCAGCATATCTTTGGACTCCGGCATATCTTTCTGGAGCTGCCGGATCAGATCTTTCTGGGCGGATGTTGCCGGAAGATTCTTTTTGCTCTCATCCACTTTTTCCACACCTTCACGAGTACTGATGTAGCGCACATAGTTCTGCAGATGTTCCGGCGGAGCGTCACGGATGTAGCGGCTGGTGAAGATCAGTTTTGCCATGGTTCTCTTCCCTCCATAATAAAAAGGTAGCCGTTTCTGACTACCTTTTCGCAATTTCTAATATTACATCACAATTTTATTAATCATATAGGATTTTCATTATTTCAAATTCTAAAAACTTCATTTTTTTTAACAAATGCTTTTTCTCCAATATGAATCATATGATAATCGTCTTTCTTTAATTTAGATATCGCCACTTCTGTATCTTTGTCTCTCACTGTTATGCCTAAAATAACTTGGCTTTTTTCTTTTAACGCAATAATACTATCAAAAAATTTTTGCAAATCTTTCATGACTATGCTATGCTGATCTGGCTCATCAAAAATCAACATATTTACATGATTGCCACCTTTCTCCATTGACGTTTGCATCAATGCCATTGTAAAAGCCCATATCGCCCTAATATTGTCACTTGCAGATGATTCGAATTTCATATCAAAATTTTCAACAACCGGCAAATATGTATCTTTTGATATTTCTATTTTATCTAGCGATGATACGCTAGTATATGAATATTCTCGTAAATTTCTAACAAAATTATCTCTCAATTCACTGAGTTTATCAGTATCATTCTTTGTGAATCTACTTTTAGGCAATTTTTCTTTTTCAACAAGATACTCTTTCCATCGTTCAGAAAGTTTATCCAACTTACCCATTTGATTTGTAATAAATAAATTGTAATCCTCTAAATCCTGTATTTCTTTATCTAATTCAAATTTCTTATAGACAACGCTTTCCGATATATTTTCATCTACGGAATTTATATCACTCCGCAAAGTTTTTGCCAATCTGCAAAGAGTATTAGTTTTTCCCATTAAAGTCTCTATCAAATCATCCAATTCTTTTTTCTTTTGCTTATGCCCTTTAATTGCAAAATCATACATATCTTTCTGTGCATTTAAATGTTTTATATTTTCCTCAATGCTCATGTATGCATACATATTTTGTTGTGGTAAAAGCGTATCTTGAATTCTTTGATGACAAACAGGGCACACTCCTTGTAGTACTTCACTTCCAATAGTAGACCCTAAATCCTGTAATTTTTTAGCATCCACATTATTAACAATATCCGCCTTAATCGTCTCCAGTTCATTTTGTAATTTCTGAATAGCAAGGTTTTCATGCATAAGTTCTCTTCTGGCTTCTGATTGCTCTTCTCTCAAACTATCTATGCATTTTTCCGTTTCTTCTAACTCAAATTCTATTTTGTCATAATTATCAATAATTTTAGGAGTCACAGCTGTTAATTGACAGTACTCATTTTTTAAAGCATTTATATATTCATCTAAAAACTGATCTGTATCTTTCAAAACATGAATTCCACGTTCAAAATTCTTTTCTAAAATTTCTGGTTCCAACGGTACTCCTCGTAAATTACACCCAGCCCTTGTTGTTTCCGCAAACATATCAGAAATAACTTTTTTCCATTCTCTCCTTATTTCATTTTCTACCTTTGATAATTCATTCTTCTTTCGTTCATTAGAAACTGTCTCCAATCCTATTATGTATTCAACTATTCTTTTTTTTGATTCTTTGATTCCTAGATATGGCATTGCAGAGAACAAGTCGGCCCATCCTCTTTTTTGCTCAATAAATATTCCCGAAAATAGTAATTGTAAATATAATTTTCTATTGTCATCATCGGAAGTTGGTACTATAGGTAGAGAAAGATTTAAAAACTTTTCCAAAAACGAATGAAATCCCTTTTCATTTACCGCAGAATTTCGAGAATGCACATACATATCCTCATATTCTGTCTGTTTTTCTTCTATTTTATCCATTTCGGAATAAAATACTGTTATTAACTTACTCTTTCTGTTTTCCATTTTAGCCGTTCTATAAACTGTAATAATATCTTCACCATTAGAAATTTCAATCATTAGCTTGGATTGAAGAACATTATAAATATCTTTACCATCTTTCAAATCACTTTTATAGGCTGCTGTTAATATCTTCTCACCTTGACCACCAATAATCTCCTCAAATCCTAAGCAATAATAAATACCTGAGATAATTGAACTTTTTCCACAAGTATTATTATAACTGGCAATAAAGTTCAAACCAGCAGTAAACTTCTCATCAAATCCGTATTCTCCTCCATCTGTATCAATCATTATCTTAATTCGATTTATCCGAAGCATCTATATACCTCCAAGTTTGTATTAGAGCAGATATTTTTTCCTGTGTTAATTTACTGCCTATTTGATTTAAAAAGGCTATTTCATCTTTCATTAGAGCACTGTCTTTTTTTATCTCTTTAACAAATTTTTTTCCTTTATCAGTCAAACGAAATGTCCCCTGTACTAATTGTTTTATCATACCATCTACAACGGCATATTTAAGAATTCGATTCACTGCCGGGTCAAAATGAACGGTGGTAAATATTATATTTTTATTTGATAAGCAAAAATCCAAGAATGATTTCTTATTTCTCTCACTGTTCATAGCTGAAGCTATCATTTGTATTTGCATAAGAGACAGGCTTTTTCTTCCACCACATATTTCAATGATTAAACAAATTTGTCCCATCTTATAACTTATTCTATAATTAAAAGGAACTGCATCCGGTTTAGCATCAAATACAATCTGATCTGCAATTAAATAATTTTCTTCCATTATCTTTATCCTCTAAATTCCATAGAACAATCCGCTAACCAACTAGCAACCATATCCTGTTTTAATTCACTAATTGATGCAAACGAAAGGCATTTAAATTCCTCTGATAGTTTCTCGCCGAATTCTTTTAAAATTCTATTAAATAGCTGCGCGTTTATTTTCCTATCCATGTTCATCTTTGTTTCTATCTCAACATCATTTTTATATGCCATTTCTAATTCATGAATATCTTCATATATTTCCGGAAAAGAACTGCGCAATTTTATTAATATTTCTATACCTCGCATATAAAATTCTATGTACTTTTTTACTATGTCTTTGTATAATGCATCTTCTTCTGAAACGTTTGCCATAACAGCTTTCACTTTTCTTCTTACATTTTTCACTTTATCGGAATCACATTCTTCCCAATTAATATCTCCAATATTTTTAACAGCCAAATTCAATTTTACATCTAATTGCTGATTTCTAATTATTCTTGACAATTCTGGCGTAAAATCTCTGGCTACCCTGACTATTATTTTAAACTCAGAAGAAATATATTCGTGTTAATAACTTCATGAGATGTCACAGATTTGACCTCGTTCGCTGTCGCAAACCTACCCTTTTTTCTGTCACTGGTCTAATTGTATACACAAGTATCCACCTTCCGGTTTACGGCAGCTCTCCAGACAGCTTTCTCCATTCTGCGGCCAGTAATTGTCTGACATCTCTGGATGCTGCATTTTGTATCCCTGCAGGGAATTGCGCCCAGGCCATACACAATTCGCAGGCAGGCCGCCCGGTATATCCCGGACGGCCTGCTTTTCCCTTCCCTTTTTTGATTTTGTCCCCATTCCCCGCACACTTCGCCTAACCTCTGTTTTGCGTATAGTTGCCATGCTTCCCTACAGCCAGTCTTTCCCTGTATACCCGGATAATGCCCACAGGGCGTGGGCAACGGTTACAGCATCTGTTTCATTCATATTCGCTGACAGCCTCTCTTTGTTCCAGAATAAGTCGGACAGTCTGCTAAGCGGGCATCCTGTATCGATGTCCGGCATACAGATATACTGGCCGCTCATATATTTCCCGATCACTGCATTGATACAGCTGTCCCTCCCATAAATAATTAGCTCCGCCATGCCCGGGCCGTAACTTCTGACTTTCACTTCCCCAAGCCATCTTTCTTCCCTTTTTCCTTCTTCCGC
>Ga0137307_102023_pt1 | contig 15144 bp, 10 predicted proteins | sample NAcewD2O_March_2_FD_97180 | JGI IMG/M metagenome (GOLD analysis project Ga0137307, IMG submission 97180) | Mouse cecal microbial communities from Vienna, Austria - N-Acetylglucosamine amended D2O_March | ecosystem: Host-associated > Mammals > Digestive system > Large intestine > Cecum | place...
GTTACTGTTTGCAGAGACCATTGCAAATCCTGCACTGGTGATTCTGGATATTGAGAAATTTGCAAAAGCAGCCCATGAACACGGAGTTCCCCTGATTGTGGACAATACCTTTGCAACTCCCATTAATTGCCGGCCTTTTGAGTGGGGTGCGGATATTGTCACCCATTCCACCACCAAATATATGGACGGCCATGCCATGTGTGTGGGAGGATGTATTGTGGACAGCGGGAATTTTGACTGGAATCAGTACAAAGATAAATTTCCGGGGCTGACTCAGCCGGACCCTACCTATCATGGAATTGTGTATACTGAGAAATTCGGCAAAGGGGCCTATATAACCAAGGCAACTGCCCAGATTATGCGGGATCTTGGCTCCATCCAGTCTCCTCAGAATGCGTTTCTGCTGAATGTGGGACTGGAGACACTTCATCTGCGGATGCCCAGACACTGTGAAAATGCCGCAAAAGTGGCAGAATTTTTAAACAGCCATGAGAAGGTGGCCTGGGTCAACTTTGCCGGACTGAAAGATAACAAATATTATAATCTGGCTCAGAAATATATGCCGAATGGTACCTGCGGCGTGATTTCCTTTGGCTTAAAGGGCGGAAGGAAAGTATCCGTGGAATTTATGGATAAGCTGAACATGATTGCCATTGTCACCCATGTGGCGGACGCCAGAACCTGTGTGCTGCATCCGGCGAGCCATACGCACAGGCAGATGACGGATGAACAGCTTGTGGAAGCCGGAGTTGCGCCGGATTTGATTCGTCTGTCTGTCGGAATTGAGAATGCCCAGGATATCATTGCGGATCTGGCACAGGCGCTGGAAGCCATATCCTGTTAAGCGGGAAATCTTTGAAAAATACAGAAAATAACTGATTTTGGAGGAGTAGCTATGAGAAAAATTCTGTTTGCAGCATCTGAGTGCGTACCATTTATCAAAACAGGAGGACTGGCCGACGTTTGCGGTGCGCTTCCGAAGGAATTTGACAAAAACGACTGGGATATCAGAGTGGTAATCCCAAATTATACCTGTATACCGGAAAAGTGGCGGAATCAGTTTGAGTATGTGACGCACTTTTATATGAGCTGCGGAAGCTATATACAGAACAAGTACGTGGGTGTCCTTCAGTACAAGCTGGATGGAATTACCTATTATTTTATTGATAATCAGGAGTATTTTGACTGCTTTTTGCCTTACGGTGATATCCGTTTTGATGTGGAGAAATTTGTGTTCTTTGACAAAGCGGTACTTTCCATGCTTCCGCTGATTAATTTCCAGCCTCAGATTATTCACTGTCATGACTGGGAGACAGGATTCATTCCGGTTTATCTGAGAACCGAATTCCAGGGAGATATGTTCTTCTGGGGCATGAAATCCATTATGACCATTCACAACCTGAAATTCCAGGGAATATGGGATACTAAAACCATGAAAGGCCTGACGGGATTCCCCACTGATTTATTTGTGCCTGATAAGCTGGAATTCAAAAAAGACGCCAATATGTTAAAGGGCGGCCTGGTATATGCAGATTATATCACTACGGTAAGCGATACCTATGCACAGGAGATACAGACCAATTATTACGGAGAAGGCCTGAACGGCCTGCTTTCCGCAAGGCATATGGATATGCAGGGCATTGTCAATGGTATTGATTACAATGTATACAATCCGGCAACGGATGAAAAGCTCTATGTAAATTATGATGCGGAAAGCCACCGGAAGAAGAAAGCTCTGAACAAGGAGCGGCTGCAGCAGGATCTGGGCCTTGCAGTGGATAAGAAACGTTATATGATAGGGCTCATTTCCCGTCTTACGGACCAGAAGGGGCTGGATTTGATTAACTATGTGATTGAGCGTATTATTGACGATTACACCCAGCTTGTAGTAATCGGTACGGGGGATGCCCAGTATGAAAATATGTTCCGTCATTTTGCATGGAAGTATCCGGATAAGATTTCGGCCAATATCTGCTATTCGGATGATCTGGCTCACAAACTGTACGGTGCGGCAGATGCTTTCCTGATGCCTTCCAGATTTGAACCCTGCGGACTGACTCAGATGATTTCTTTCCGCTACGGAACGATTCCGATTGTACGTGAGACCGGCGGCCTGAAAGATACGGTACAGCCTTACAACGAGTATGATAATGTGGGAGACGGATTCTCCTTTACCAACTATAACGGGGAGGAAATGCTGAACATTATCAATTATTCCAAACATATTTTCTTTGATAAGAAACGTCAGTGGAATCAGATGATAGACCGGGCCATGGCAAATGATTATTCCTGGAATGCTTCCAAATTCCGTTATGAAGGGCTGTACAAATACCTGATGGGTGAATGTTAGAATTTCATGAAGAATCCCTGCCGCCGAAAGGCAGGCAGTTTCCTGTATAAATTTTCAGCCGGATTCCCATACTAATGCAGAATGAGAAAATTATGCCATCTGCATACAGGAAAGGGAATTTGAATGGAAGAGAATTTAAAACAACAGGAAAAAGAAAAAAATGAAAATGAAGAAATCAAAGATATGGGGCAGCTTACCCTGGAGCAGGGAGAATCCAGACACAGAATTCATCTGCTTTCTGTAATCGGGGAAATTGAGGGCCATGAAACTCTTTCGCCTAATGCCAAAACCACCAAATACGAACACGTCCTGCCGAAACTGGCCTCCATCGAGGATGACGACAGGGTGGACGGAGTGCTGGTTATTATCAATACCGTAGGCGGAGATGTGGAATCAGGACTTGCCATTGCGGAGATGATTGCTTCTCTGAGCAAACCCACGGTTTCGCTGGTATTGGGCGGCAGCCATTCCATCGGGGTTCCGCTGGCTGTTTCCACCGACTATTCCTATATTGTTCCCACGGGAACTATGGTGATTCATCCGGTGCGTCTGAACGGGCTTGTAATCGGGGCGCCTCAGACCTATGACTATTTTCAGCAGATGCAGGACAGAATTACGGGGTTTGTGGCCAGCCACTGTTTTGCCACGCAGGAACAGCTGGAAAATATGATGATGAATACCAGTATGCTTACCAAAGACCTGGGAACCATACTGGTGGGCAGCCAGGCGGTGGCGGAAGGTATTATCAACGAAGTTGGCGGCATTGACGAGGCCATGAAAAGGCTGCATCAGATGATTGATGAAAAGAAAGAAAACAGTGAATCTGCGTAGTGAAGCGCAGCAGAGAGTAAAGGACAGGTGACGCATATGAAGAAATATAAAAGAGCTTCTCTGGAAGTAGAGGCAGTGGAGTATGAACTGGGAAAAGGAATGGAGGACGGCTTTATGCCCTGGACTTCTGTTGTGACCATAGGATGGATTTCAACGGAAAAGCTGATTAAAATCACCCGTGAAGACGGTGTGGTGGTGTGTCCTTTTGTCCAGAACCGGAGAGGCCTTATTTTCCTGAGAGAGGGAGATTATATTATACAGGAAAAGGATATGGAGCGTCATGTGTGTGGAAAGGATAAGTTTTTTAAACGGTTCCTTCCGGCGGAAGAATAGTATTACAGATATTTGTTTTGTACAATTCCGGGCAAATGGAGCGGTTTCGTCAGATTCGGCTGTTTGCCCGGATTTTGTTGCCAGTCCATTGGAAAAAGGAGTACATTTATGTCCCTGCAGTTGATTTTCGGAGGTTCCGGCAGCGGAAAATCCGATTATGTATATAAGAAAATTTTAGAACAGTCCGGCCGGGAACAGGACAGGACCTTTTTTGTTCTGGTGCCGGAGCAGTTTACCATGCAGACCCAGCGGGAGCTGGTAAGACGCCAGGAAAACCACAGTATTATGAATGTGGATGTGGTAAGTTTCCCCAGGCTTGCCTGGCGGATTTTTGACGAACTTGGAATGGAGCATGTAAATGTTCTGGAAGAAACCGGGAAAAACCTGCTGCTGCGCCGGGTGGCCGAAGAACAGCAGGAGAACCTTCAGCTAATCAGAGCCAGTATGAAGAAAACAGGATATATCAGTGAGATGAAATCAGTGATTTCCGAACTGACCCAGTATCGAATCCTGCCGGAACAGCTTGATATCTTTGTTCAGGATGAGGAACAGTCCCCACTGTTTCGCTATAAGATTCAGGATATCCGGACCATGTATCAGGGATTTGCGGATTACCTGGAAGGCCGGTTTATTACAGCGGAAGAACTTCTGGAAGTGCTGGCGAAAGAAGCAGGCAAATCCCGGATTCTGAAAGACGCTGTGCTGGTGCTGGACGGTTTTACCGGGTTTACGCCGGTGCAGTATCATCTGCTGGAGACCTTAATGCGGCTTACCAGGGAAATCCGGGTAACGGTGACGCTGGATGAGCGGGAAGATCCTTTCCGCTGCGAGGGAATTCAGGAGTTGTTTTACATGAGTAAAAAAACCGTTGCTGCCCTTTTGAAAATTGCAGAGGAGAACCGGATTGAAGTGAAAGACCCCTGCTGGATATCCCATACCGGAAAAAGCCGGTTTTCCAAATCTCCCGCCCTGCTGTGGCTGGAGCAGAATCTGTTCCGGCCCCGGCCAGGGGCCTGTCCCGGTGACGCGGGCCGGGAAATCAAACTGTATTCACTGATGAACCCAAGGCAGGAGCTTCAGTTTATTGCCAGGGAAATCCACAGGCTGGTACGGGAGCATAAGTATCGGTACAAAGATATTGCCATTGTGTGCGGAGACGTGGAAATGTACGGGAATTATGCCAGGGAAATTTTTGCTGCATATGAAATCCCCCTGTTTCTGGACGCCAGGAAAAATATCGTCTTTCATCCCATGACAGAATTTCTAAAACAGGCTCTGAGCATGACAGAACAGGATTTTTCCTATGAAACAGTGCTCGGTTATCTGCGGTGCGGCCTTTGCGGCTGGAATGTGGAGGATGTGGATTTACTGGAAAATTATCTGCTGGCAGAGAATATCCGGGGACTGAAAAAATGGCGGAAAGTCTGGGTGCGCCGGGGCCCGGTACAGAATCAGGAAGAACTGGAACGCATAAACGTACTGCGTGCCAGGCTGGTGGAGGAATTTGAGCCTTTATGGGAGATTTTCCATAAAAAAGAAGGAAAATACCACACTGTCCTGGAAGCATCCAGGGAATTGTACCTGCTGCTCTGCCGGCTGGAAGTGGAGGAGCAGTTAAAGGGATATGAGGAGCGGTTTCAGGCAGAGGGAGAGACTGCTCTGGCAAAAGAGTATGCCCAGATTTATAAGATTGTCATGGATTTGCTGGATAAGATGGTGGAACTTCTGGGGGAAGAACGGATGAGCGTCCGGGAATACCGGGAAGTACTGGAGGCAGGGCTGGAGGCTGCTGCGGTAGGCATTATTCCGCCGGGATATGACCGGGTTGTATTCGGAGATATTGAGAGAACCAGACTGTCGGATATTAAAGTGCTGTTTTTCGCAGGGGTCAACGACGGGCTGATTCCCAAAGCTGCGGAACATGGCGGAATTATTTCCCAGGCGGACCGGGAATGTTTTGCAGCCCATGGCATGGAGCTGGCTCCCACAGACCGGGAGCGGAGCTTCATCCAGAAATTTTATCTGTACCTGAACCTGACCAAACCGTCGGAAAAACTGTATATCACCTGGTTTCGGGTGAGCCAGGACGGAAAGGAAACCAGAAAATCCTATCTGGTCAGCACCATCCTGAAAATGTTTCCGGAGCAGAAGCCTGAGCGGATGGAGGAGGCTTTCGGCCTGCAGCAGATTGTCACGCCGGGGAGCAGTCTGAAATTCTTTGTGGAAGGGCTGAAACTGGCCAGACAGGGAACGGTATATCCGGAGTGGAAAGGGCTTTATCAATGGTATATGAGCCAGGATTCCTGGCGGGAAAAGCTGCTTCCCTTTCTGGACGCAGTGTTTTATCAGTATCAGGCCAGGCCCATGAGGTCGGAAATTACCAGAGCGTTGTACGGTACGGTGCTGGAAAACAGCGTGACACGTCTGGAGCAGTTCAGTGCCTGTGCGTTCCGGCATTTTCTCCAGTATGGACTGAAGCTGGAAGAGCGCAGACTGGGAGAATTTGCCCCTGTGGATATGGGAAACATGTTTCATGAGGCGCTGGAGCGGTATTCCCACCACATGGAGAGGGCCGGATACCACTGGTTTGACGTACCGGAAGAAGTGGAAGAAGAACTGATGGAACGTGCTGTGGAGGAAACGCTGGGAACGGGATTTGACAGTATGCTGTTCCAGGAAGCCAGAACGGCATATCTGGTGGAACGGATGAAGCGGATTCTGAAACGTACGGTCCAGGCCATTGCAGAGCAGATTAAAACCAGCCATTTTTCCCCGGAAGGCTATGAGATATCCTTTTCTTTTGCGGAACATCTGGACGCGGTGAATTTTACTCTGAGCGAGGAAGAAAAAATGCGGCTGCGGGGGAGGATTGACCGGATTGATACGAAAAAGACAGAACAGCAGGTGTACGTGAAGGTGGTGGACTACAAGTCCGGAAACCGGGAATTTCAGCTGCTGTCTCTGTATCATGGACTGCAGCTGCAGCTTGTGGTATACATGAATTCTGCGGTGGAACTGATGAAACGGAAGTACCCGGAGAAAGAAATAGTTCCGGCGGGCATGTATTACTATCATCTGGACGACCCCATGATCAACGGCCAAAGGGGGATGACTGACGAGGAAATCCAGGAACAGATTCTGGAGGAGCTGAAGCTGAAAGGGGTTGCTGGGGAGGAAGAGGACGCCAGTGTCAGCAGGAAAACCCAAAAAGCCGGAAAAGAGGAATTTCAGGTACTGTCCCGGTATGTGAACCATAAAATCCAGGATATCGGAAGGAAGATTTTTGACGGAGAAATCGGGGCCAGCCCTTACCAGCTGGGCGACCAGACCGGCTGTGATTACTGTCCCTATCACGGAATCTGCGGGTTTGACAGCGCAGCTCCCGGCTGTGATTACCGGAAGCTGGAACATATACGGGATGAAGAGGAAATTCTGGAAAAAATGCGGCGTACCATGGAAGACGGGCAATTATCCGGAAATCTGAAACAGGGAAAGGAGAGACGGAAATGAAGCCAGAATGGAGTCCGCAGCAACGACAGGTCATTGATTTGAGGAACCGGAATCTGCTGGTATCTGCAGCGGCGGGAAGCGGCAAGACGGCTGTGCTGGTGGAGCGGATTATACAGAAAATTATGGATGAAAACCATCCCACGGATATTGACCGTCTTCTGATTGTGACCTTTACCAATGCGGCGGCATCGGAAATGCGGGAGCGGATTGGAACTGCCATTGAGCAGGCCCTGGAAAAGCAGCCGGAAAATGTCCGTCTGCAGCGGCAGCAGACGCTGTTACATAACGCGCAGATTACCACCATACACAGTTTCTGTCTGTATGTGATTCGCAATTATTTTCACCGGATTGAGCTGGACCCGGAATTTCGGGTGGCAGAAGAAGGGGAGCTGAAGCTGCTGAAAAGCGATGTGCTGGACAGGGTGCTGGAGCAGTATTATCAGGAAGCAAAACCGGAATTTCTCACTTTGTCGGAAACCATCGCCACAGGCAAAACCGACGAACCTCTGAAAGAAACAATCTTAAAGCTGTTTGATTTTGCCATGAGTTATCCCTGGGTGGAAGAATGGCTGGAAAATTGCAAAAAGCCTTTTCAGGTAAAGACGCCGGAGGAATTTGAAAGGCTCCCTCTGGCGGAGGAACTGCTGTCTTACCTGCGCAGTATTACCGGACAGTGGGCTCTGCAGATGAAAATATGCCGGGAACTCAGCCTGGAGGAGGACGGGCCTCAGATGTATGCGGAGCTTTTGTCCAGGGAGACGGAAGCCATGGAGCGAATCGAAAGCAGCAGCACATATCAGCAGTATTACGAGAGAATCCGGGGGTTTTCTTTCGGGCGGCTGGCGGCTGCCCGAAAATACAGCGGCGACCCTCGGAAAAAAGAACAGGTGCAGAAGCTGCGCAACGAAGTGAAAAGTTCCGTGAAAAAAGTCACCGAGCAGTTTTTTTTCCAGAATCCGGAAGAAATGATTGCAGATTTGGGGAAGAACCGCCCGACGGTGGATATGCTTATTGAAGTTACTCTTGCATTCCTTCATGGATTTGCGGAGAAAAAGCGGGAGAAAAACCTGTTGGATTTTAATGATCTGGAGCATTTTGCACTGAAAATTCTGGTGGATGAAACCACCCATGAACCTTCCCGCACTGCGGCGGAGCTGCGGAAAAATTATGAAGAAATCATGATTGACGAATATCAGGATTCCAATTATGTGCAGGAAACAATTCTGAAAGCAGTATCCAGGGAAGCGGAACACAGCAACAATATTTTCATGGTGGGGGATGTAAAACAGAGTATTTACCGTTTCCGTATGGCCAGGCCTGAGCTGTTTATGGAAAAATACAATTCCTATACTCAGGAAGACAGTTCGAATCAGAGAATTGATTTGTATATGAATTTTCGCAGCAGGCCCCAGGTGATTCAGACCGTAAACGATATTTTTTACCGTATTATGAAAGAAGATATCGGGAACATTACCTACAGCAAACAGGCGGCTCTGTATCCCGGAGCCTCTTTTCCGGAAGGGGAAGAAGGCATATTTGACACCAGATTTCTGGTTGTGGAGCCGGAGGAAGACAGGAAAGAGCAAAGTGTGCAGGAACTGGAAGCCAGAGCAGTTGGCATGGAAATTCAGAGACTGATGAAAGAGCAGCAGGTAACATCACAGATGAAAGGCGCAGAACAGCCGGGGAGTTTCCGGCCGGTCCGATATTCCGATATGGTGATTTTGCTGCGTTCCATGACCGGCTGGGCAGATACCTTCGGAAAAGTGCTGGGTGAAATGGGAATTCCGGTGCGGGCAGCTTCCGGGACAGGATATTTTTCGGCAGTGGAAGTGCAGACCGCATTGAATCTGCTGCGGATTCTGGACAATCCCAGACAGGATATCCCCATGGCCTCTGTGCTGGCTTCCCCCATTGTGGGGCTGACCGGAGAGGACCTGGCATTGATACGGACCGCCTTTCCCGGCGAAAAATTTTACCAGGCGGTGATGCATTTTTCGGAAAAAAATGGGGAAAGGGACGAAACTCAGACGCCTGCGGACGCCGGGACAGGGCCGGAAGGCCGGGAACATACGGGAAAAGGCTGTATGCTGTCACGGACACAGCAGAAGAAGCTGACCGCTTTTCTGGAATTGCTGGATAAATTCCGGCGGAAAGTCAGTTACACTCCCATCCATGAGCTGCTGTACCAGGTACTGGAGGAAACGGGGTATCAGGCCTACGTGTACGCCCTTCCCGGCGGCCAGGTAAAGCAGGCCAATCTGGAAATGCTGGTGGAAAAAGCCATCGCCTATGAAACCACCAGTTATCGGGGACTGTTTCATTTTATCCGTTATATGGAGCAGCTTCAGAAGTACGAGATGGACTTTCCCATGGCAGAGGGGGAGGAAGCAGAGGATGCGGTGCGGATTATGAGCATTCACAAGAGCAAAGGCCTGGAATTTCCTGTGGTTTTCGTATCGGGCCTCGGAAAAATGTTCAACAGCCAGGATGTGCGGGAGCGGGTGGTGCTCCATCCCCGGCTGGGTATCGGCATGGATGTGGTGGACTGTAAACGCCGCCTGCGGACGCCGGGGCTTACCAGACAGTTCCTGGCCAGAAAGATTACCATGGAAAATGTGGGAGAAGAACTGCGTGTGCTGTATGTGGCTCTGACCAGAGCCAGGGAAAAGCTGATTTTGACGGGGGTTCTGAAAAAGGCGGAAGAAAAAATCGCCGCTGTGAGCCCCGTCACCTCAGAGGACGGATTTCTCACCTTTCTGAGCCGGTTAAACAGCAATACGTTCCTGCAGTTTTTATTGCTGGCAGGAGCCTGCAGCCCTCAGTCCTGTCCCGTTGCTATTATAAAACAGGCAGAACTGGAAGCCGGAGAAGTGCAGCAGGCGGCAGAAGACGGCCTGACAGGCATTGAACTTCTGGCCGGTCTTGAGGAGGCGGATACGGAGTGGCAGGAAAAGGTGGCACAGCGCCTGACCTGTACCTATCCCTTTGAAGAAGAAGTCACCATGAAAACAAAAGTATCCGTATCAGAGCTGAAGCATCGGATTCTGGACCGAATTCTGGCAGAGGAAGAAGGAGAACCGGAAATTCCCGCAGCCACAGATGAAAAACGGGCCGGGAACTTTCAGGAGGAGACGGAGTCGGAGGAAGAAACACCGCCGGAAACGTCGCCGGAAAAAGAACGCTGTGTACCGGCTTTTATGGAAGGCGTGCAGGAAGAAAATACAGGGGCCAGACGGGGAACCGCCATGCATCGTGTACTGGAATGCTATGATTTTACCGAAAATCCGGAGAGCCTGGAAGAACAGCTGCAGAGAATGGAAGAGGAACAGAAAATCAGCCGGGAACTGCTGGATTTGATTTCCGTTCCTTCTCTGAAAAAATTCCTTCGCACCGGGCTGGGCGTCCGGATGAAGCAGGCGGCAGAAGAGAAAAAGCTGTGCCGGGAAAAGCCCTTTGTGATGGGAAAGAAAGCCTGTGAAGTGCTGAAGGAAAGCAGCAGCGGGGAAATGATACTGATACAGGGAATTATTGACGTGTTCTTTGAGGAAGAGGACGGGATTGTACTGCTGGATTATAAGACAGACCATGTGAAGAACGGGCAGCAGCTTGCGGACCGTTACCGTCTTCAGCTGGATTTGTACCAGGAAGCCATTGAGCGGGCGGTGGGAAAGAAGGTAAAGGAAAAACTGCTGTATTCCTTCTGCCTGGAAGAGACGGTTCCCGTATAAGCCGGATATCATTCTGGGGTTTAGAAGATATGTGCCGCACAGCTCAGTCATTTTAAAGTAAGGAGGAACAGATTATGATTTTGGAACCGCAGAAACTGAAAATCTGCCAGGAGACAGTAACGTTACGCAGCGCAGAGGAGGAAGACGCAGAAGAGCTGATTACTTACCTGAAAACAGTATCGGCAGAGACGCCCTTTCTTATCCGTGAACCGGAAGAAGTCACCCTTACCCTGGAGCAGGAGAGACAGTTTATCCGGAATGCGCAGCAGTCTCAGCGGGAACTGATACTACTGGCCTTTGTACAGGGAGAACATGCGGGCAACTGTTCCGTATCGGCCCTGGGCTCTTATTCCCGCTATGCCCACCGCTGCAGTATGGCCATTGCACTGTACCGGAAGTATCAGAACAGAGGCATTGGAACCGCCATGATGGAAACAGCCCTTCAGACAGCAAAACAGATGGGATATGAGCAGGCGGAACTGGAGGTGGCAGCCTCCAATCAGGGAGCATTGCACCTGTATGAAAAACTGGGCTTTCAGACATACGGAACCTTTCCTGACAATATGAAATATAAAGACGGAACATATGAAGACAGTTGCTGGATGATGAAAAAGATAGTATAATATCGAGAGATATTATACTGCCCGAATGGGCATGGGCCGCCATAAATAAATTGCGAAGCAATTATGGCATAATTTGCCTTGAGGAGGGGCCCGCCGAAGGTGAGAGGAGACCTGAAGGCCTTTGCCCTGGAAGTTTTGAAGGAGGGAAAAAAATGAACGTACAGATTGAAAAAATTGTACCGGATGGATTTGTGTTTGAAAAAGAACAGAACCTGGTACACGGAACGAGAAACGGTATGGAACTGCTGATTCTGCCCATGGTGTCGGAAGAACAGTTCCGGGTACAGCTTTACGCAGATGTGAACAGCAGCAGTGAAAAAGAAAATTTCCTGAGGTATCTGTCCACCTTGCAGCAGCGTTATTCCTTTGTACAGTTTGCAGGTTTTAACGGTGTGGACATGGTTTCCGTTCATGTATCTTCGGAAGCCCAGGCAGATAAGGAAAATCTGACCCTTGTGGTTTCCGAGCTTGCGTCAGAATGTGAGAGATGCGGCATACATAACTGCTGTTCTTACTGCAGAAGGGCGCTTCCGGTGCGTGCGGCAGTGGTAGACCAGGTTCCGTCTGTAATCTGCCGGGAATGCGAGCAGCAGTTATCCGGTCACACAGAAGGCAAAAAAGAAAATCTGCCTCTGGGCGTAATCGGAGCAATCATCGGAGCGCTGGTGGGATCTGTGCTGTGGGTAGTACTGGGACAGGTGGGATTTATTGCCGGAATTGCCGGATATGTTATTGTGTTCTGCGGAATGAAAGGCTATGAATTTCTCGGAAAAGAACTGTCCAAAACAGGCATTGTACTCTGTGTCATTCTTTCTTTTCTGATGATTATCGGAGCAGAAATGACGTCTCTGGCCATTACCATTTACAGAGAATGGGGCAGGATGTATGCGCCTACCATAGGGGCTGCATTCAGCTGGATTCCGGAACTGATGCAGGAGTCGGAGCTGGCACTGGCAGTGGCAAAGGACCTGGGCATAGGATATCTTCTTGCTATCTGGGCAAGCTATTCTTCCGTAAAGAATATCTGGAATCAGGTAGCGGAAAAACAGAAAGTACATACCATTGAAAGGTTTTGATACGTGCTATGAAATACAGACTGGTTCTGGCTTCCGCTTCGCCCCGGCGGAAAGCCCTGTTAGAACAGGCAGGGGCAGAATTTGAAATTATTCCGGCCAGGGGAGAGGAAATACTCACCGTTACTGAGCCGGAGCAGGCTGTGCTGGAGCTGTCCAGACAGAAAGCGGAAGAAGTGGCCAAAAGGCTGTCCGGTCATTCTTTCCATGGAGCAGAACAGAAGGAGCCCGAAGGAAAAGGGAAGGAAACGGGGGATATGGAACACACAGCGGTTCTGGGGGCCGACACGGTGGTGGCCTTTGAGGGGCAGATACTGGGAAAGCCGAAAGATAAGGCAGACGCATTCCGTATGCTTCGTATGCTTTCCGGCAATACCCACAGTGTATTTACCGGAGTGACAGTAATTGCGGGAACCGGCGGAGCGGAAAAAATTATTTCCTTTGCAGAGGAAACGAAAGTTACCATGTACCCCATGACAGAAGAACAGATTCAGGCTTATGTGGACACAAAAGAGCCCATGGACAAGGCGGGGGCTTACGGAATTCAGGGAAAGTGCGCGGTTTATATTGAAAAAATCGCAGGAGATTACAACAACGTGGTGGGTCTTCCGGTGGCGGCACTTTATCAGAAATTAACAAAATCAGGCATTGAAATTTTATAAAAATCATACTATCATAGAATCAAAAAAAGGAGGGATTAATATGAATGAGTATGATGAAATCTGTCTGGAATATTTTTTAAAACATCAGCTGCAGTTATTTGATGAAAAAGTAGCGGAGAACCTGGAAGAAGCGGAAGAATTCTTAGAGGACTGCATGGCAGTGGTATGCGAGAATATCCGGGAAGTAAGAACATATTTTGAGGAAGAAGGTGCAGATATCGGCCAGATGAGCGATGAGGATCTGGAAGAAGCATCGGAAGTGTTTGTGCTGCCGGACGGAAGATACCTGGTGGTGGAAGCATAAAACAGGAGAATACGATGGAAAACTATGATGTAATTATTGTGGGAGCCGGGCCTTCCGGTATTTTCTGTGCATATGAGCTGATTCATCGGAAGCCGGATATCCGGGTACTGATGCTGGAAAAGGGAAGAAGGATTGAGGAACGCCAGTGCCCCAAACGCAAAACGAAAGTCTGTGTGGGCTGTAAACCCTGTGCCATTACCACAGGATTTGCAGGAGCCGGGGCTTTTTCCGACGGAAAGCTGTCCCTTTCTCCGGATGTGGGCGGAAATCTGCCGGAAATCCTGGGGTATGACAAAGCAGTGGAACTGATTCGGGAATCCGATGAGATTTATCTGAAATTCGGTGCGGACGCCAGTGTTTACGGAGTGGGAAAGGAAAAGGAAATCCGGGAAATACGCCGCAAAGCCATCAATGCCAATCTGAAACTGGTGGAATGTCCCATCCGCCATCTGGGCACAGAGGAAGGCTATAAGATATATATGCGCCTGCAGGAACATCTGCTGGAGCAGGGAATTGAGATGAAATTCCGCACCATGGTGGAGCATATTCTTGTGGAGAACGGCAGAGCGGCAGGTGTGGTGACCGATACCGGAGAGACATTTTACGGAACAGAGATTGTATGCGCCGTTGGAAGAGAGGGAGCAGACTGGTTCAGCCATGTATGCCGGGAACAGAATATCGAGACAAAAGTAGGTACGGTGGATATTGGCGTTCGGGTGGAAGTCCGGGACGAGGTTATGGAATTCCTGAACCAGAACCTTTATGAAGCCAAGCTGGTATATCACACGCCTACCTTTGATGATAAAGTGAGGACATTCTGTACCAATCCTTCCGGAGAGGTGGCTACGGAATACTATGATAACGGCCTGGCAGTGGTGAACGGCCATGCCTATAAATCACAGGATTTAAAAACCAGTAATACAAATTTTGCACTGCTGGTTTCCAAAAATTTTACGAAGCCTTTTAAGACGCCCATCGAATATGGAAAACAGATTGCCCAACTGTCCAATATGCTATGTGACGGAAAGATTCTGGTGCAGACCTTCGGTGATTTCCGCCGGGGAAGACGCACCACAGAAGAACGTCTGTGCAGAAATAATCTGATACCCACTTTAAAGGATGCGGTACCGGGGGATTTGTCTCTGGTATTTCCCCATCGTATTATGGTAGATGTTGAGGAAATGATTTTTGCACTGGACAAAGTGACGCCGGGGATTGCCAGCGATGAGACACTGCTCTATGGAGTGGAAGTGAAATTTTATTCCAATAAAGTGGTGGTAAACCGGGAGTTTGAGACAAATGTTCCGGGTCTGAGAGCGGTCGGTGACGGCGCTTCCGTAACCAGAGGGCTGCAGCAGGCTTCTGCAAACGGGTTGAGCGTGGCCCGCAGTATTCTGGATAAAATGTAAATTAGCAGGTGAAAATACCAATGAAAAGATATAAAGATACACAGGGAAATTTTATCCGTATCAGAAGATATGGGATTCTGGCAGCCTGTATGCTGATTCTGCTGCACCTGTCAGGGTGTAAACTGGGGAATACCCAGGTTATGGTGGGCGGCGGTTTCAGTGACAACGAAGTGTTTAAAATGAAGGACACGGTCTGTACCCTGCCGGAGGCCAGAGTTGTGCTTACCAATTATCAGAACATGTATGCCACCATGTACGGCATTGATTTGTGGAACCATGAATTTCCGGACAATGATCTGGAAACATATGTAAAAGATC
>Ga0137307_102024_pt1 | contig 15140 bp, 10 predicted proteins | sample NAcewD2O_March_2_FD_97180 | JGI IMG/M metagenome (GOLD analysis project Ga0137307, IMG submission 97180) | Mouse cecal microbial communities from Vienna, Austria - N-Acetylglucosamine amended D2O_March | ecosystem: Host-associated > Mammals > Digestive system > Large intestine > Cecum | place...
TTTGCCGATATTGTTGATGGCAGAGCGGACGGCGGCGATCTGAATCAATATTTCGCTGCAATCTCTTCCATCCGCCACCATTTTTTTGATGGATTCCATATGACCAATCGCACGCGCCATCCGGTTCAAGACGGCTTTCGTATTGGTGTGTACATGCTTATGCCCGTCGTGGGAATGGATATGGGAAATTGTTTCTTCCGAAGAAATATTGTTATTTGTAGGTGATTCTGACATAGTGTGCTCCAATTCTATTTTTAGATTGCAGGGTATTAAGGCCTGTCGTGTCATAAATCATATCATATAATTGTCAAATGTGCTATAATAAGGAAACGTATTTCTTATAATGAATTGCGTGGTGAGAGAAAGGAAGTATAATACATGATATTTGGGAAACGTAAGGCATATAAAGTTGAAGAAGGAATTGTAAGAATTCAGTTCGCATCGGGGGAGGGAAGAGTTACGCCTCTGACAGATGAGATTATCAATATTTTTTCTCCGATAGAGACTATAGAACACAGGTCTAAGGCGGTGGAAGGAAATAAAGCGAAAGGCATTGCCTTTTCAGTAAAGGAGAAGCCGGACTATCTGGAAATTCAGACTAAGAGGCTGACGGTACGGGTCTATGATGAATTTAAAGTGGACTTTTATGACGAAAAAGGGATGCTTCTGTGTGCGGATTATCGTGGTGAGCGTCAGTTTGGAAGACAGATCAGTGATAAATTTATCAAGCTGTTAGAGGTGGAAGGGCATGAGATTCCTACGGATTCCAACTTCAATTATGACATTCAGGTAGTGAAGCAGATGGAGGGGGACGAGGCATTTTACGGACTGGGGGATAAGACAGGATTCCTCAATAAACGTCATTACGATTATGAAATGTGGAATTCCGATATCCCGGCGGCACATACGGACGCCTTCAAGGCATTGTATAAATCAATTCCGTTTTTTATTACGCTGCGGAAGGAATGTGTCTATGGAATCTTTTTTGACAATACGTATCATTCTTACTTTGATATGAGCAAAGAAAATGAGCGTTATTATTACTTCGGGGCGAGAAAGGGCAACTTGGATTACTACTTTATCGCAGGAGAAACTATGCCCCGGATAATAAAGAATTATACTTTTTTGACCGGAAGGACGCCGCTGCCGCAGCTGTTTACGCTAGGCTACCATCAATCCCGCTGGGGATATGAAACAGAGGCGGATGTGCGGGGCGTTGCCGCAAAATACAGGGATCTGGAGATTCCGATTGATACGATACATCTGGATATTGACTATATGGACGGATATAAAGTATTTACATGGGGGGAAGAGGATTTTGGCGAGCCGGGAAAATTGATAAAGGATCTGACTAGGGACGGATTCAAGATTGTTACGATTATCGACCCGGGCGTAAAAGTAGAAGAAGGATATTCTGTATATGAAGAAGGAATGAGGCAAGGGTATTTTGCAAAAACGCCGGAAGGCGATACCTATGTCAACGCCGTGTGGCCGGGGGATGCAGTCTATCCTGATTTCGGAAACCCTGATACAAGAGCGTGGTGGGCGAAGAATCAGAAATATCTGGTAGAACTGGGCGTGCGCGGCGTCTGGAATGATATGAATGAGCCGGCAAGCTTCCGGGGAGAGCTGCCGGAGGATGTGGTTTTTACCGATGAAGATGAGAAATCGAATCATGCAGCTATGCATAATGTCTATGGACATTTGATGGCAAAGGCGACCTATGAAGGACTGAAAAAATATGATAATAGAAGACCTTTTGTAATTACGAGGGCTTGTTATAGCGGTTCACAGAAATATACGACTGCCTGGACCGGTGACAATCAAAGCCTTTGGGAGCATCTTCGTATGGCAATCCCGCAGATGTGCAACTTAGGCTTATCCGGCATGGCATTTGTCGGGACGGATGTGGGAGGATTTGGCGCAGATGTGACGCCGGAGCTTTTGGCGCGCTGGGTGCAGGTGGGATGTTTTTCGCCGTTGTTCCGAAATCATTCCTCGAAAGGTTCCGTTAATCAGGAGCCGTGGCTGTTTGGCGAAGAGTTTCTTGAAGTAAACCGGAAATACATCAAGCTGCGCTACCGTCTGCTTCCATATCTCTATGATTTGTTCTGGGAGTGTGAGAAGAATGGGCTTCCGCCGTTTCGTCCGCTCGTGCTTCACTATGAAAAGGATGAGACGGTAAAGAACTTGAACGGAGAATTTTTATTCGGTGAGCGGATTCTCGCAGCGCCGGTCGTTGAGCAGGGAATGAGTCAGAAGCTGGTCTATCTTCCGAAGGGAACTTGGTATGATTACTGGACCGGAGAGAAGAAAAAAGGCGCGGCGTGGCTTATGAGGGAAGCGCCTTTGGATGTATGCCCGTTGTATGTCAAGGAGGGAAGCGTGATTCCATGTTATGAGCCGATGCAGTATGTGGGAGAACATGAAATGGATACGCTGATTCTGGATGTCTATTCCGGGAATGGAAGATATGTGCATCATCAGGATAACGGTGAAGATTTCGCATATCAGAATGGCGGATATAATGAATATGAGTTTGTAATTTTGGCGGATGGAACCTTAAAAATCGAGCTGGTTCATCAAGGCTATGAGAAGCTCTATCAGAAATTTATCGTGCGCCACAATGGAAAATCGCAGGGGTTTTCATTTACGGGCAAACCGCTTACGATTTGGCTGTAAGATATGGCGGAAGCAATAAGGCAAGGAGAAGATACCCATGAAGCGTGCAGTTGCATTGAGCGGGGGCGGAACAAAAGGCTCCTATGAATTAGGCGCATGGAAAGCGTTATTGGAGCTGGGAATAGATTACCAGATTGTTACAGGAACATCAATTGGCTCTATTAATGGCGCTTTAATGACGACAGGAGATTATGAGAGGGCAAGGGAGCTCTGGAATACCATTACGATGGAAGATATGATGGCGGATGGAATAAACCTGACCGCCACCATTGAAGGAATGTACGACCAGAAGGAATCCATCCGTCCCTTTTTAAAGAGATATGTGAAAAACAAAGGAGCGGATATCTCACCGTTTACAGAATTTATAGAGAAGCTGATTGATGAACAGGCAATCCGGGAGGCAAAACGGGATTTCGGTCTGGTAACCGTGCAGTTCCCTTCTTTAAAGGCATGTGAGGTGACGAAGAAAGACATTCCGAGAGGGCTTTTAAAGGATTACATTCTGGCGTCAGCCGCAATTTTTCCGCTGTTTCCGATGCACAAGATCGGAGATCAGATGTATCTGGACGGCTGCTACCATGACAACCTTCCGATTGATCTTGCGCTTCGAATGGGGGCAACGGATATCATAGCGGTGGATTTGCACACTACGCCGGCACATGCTAATTATGCGAAACGCCCCTATGTGACATATATCAAACCCAGCCGCAGTCTTGGGACGATGATGAATTTTGACCATGAGCTGTTAATGGAAAATGCGGCAATGGGATATCAGGATACGATGAAGGTTTATGGGGAATACTATGGTTACCTTTATACATATACTAAAGAGAGTGTGGAAAAGTGCGGGAAAGAGGTTGGAAAATTTATTGCGTTTTTGGCTTTGACAGATTTATATCTGACGGATGATACGCCTGCGAAGAAGCTGGGAAAGGGTGATTTTAACCGGATTTTTACGGTTCTTCATGAGAGGGCGGAGGGGCGTGTCATGACAAAGGAGCAGTATTTTGTCCGGGCAGGTGAAATCTGCGGTCAATTATTAGGTATAGACGTGAGATCAGTCTATGATATGCGGCGTTTCATGGAGACGGCGGGAGAGAGGCTGGGGCAGGAATCGGATTACCCGGATGCAGCGGTTTTGATGGGGAAGGAAGGTATGGAGCTGGCTGCGAAGCTGACAGAGTTAAAAATTAAACGTAACGGTACGTATCTGCTTGGAAGTATCTATTATGCAATGAAGAGAAATACAAAGAACGTGAAGCATATGTCAGTTCCATTGCTTGCCATAGCCCCTGAGGAGCTTTCGGCCGCATATTTCCTGCTGTCAATTTAGGGGAGAGAGCAAGGTATGGGTACAGGTTAAATTTGTACGGACATAGTACGAATCAGACGAAATGTCATATAGTAAATTGATATCGGAAAATGGAGCAAGTCAGTGGATTATAGTAAAGAGCAATACTATAAGATGCAGCAGATGCTGGCAAGTCAGGCGTATGGAGCCGGAGAGCGCGGGGGAAAGCAGCCTTTTTATATGACCTATCCCATACAGAGTTTATATATGACGGAACTCGAATATGAAAAGGATATGGAGCGGATGAAGGAGCTGTATCCTTCGGAGGCGAAGAAAATTCTGGAATATGTTGAAGATGAATGTGACAGAATGGAATATGAAGGAAGTTTAATGTTTGATGAATTTCCGGATCGTTTGATGCTTCGCAGAATATGTGACAGGATTTACAGCAAAGTCATTGGCAATGAGGAATCTATTCCCGATGAATCCGAAGGTGAGAGGATGGATCCGGGATTGGAGATGCAGCAGAGAAGGCGCGGGGATGATGGAAGATGGAGAGACAATGGCAGACGAAGAGATAATAACAGGGGCAGGGATGACGGCGTACAGAATCTGATCGAGGTGCTCTTGTATAACGAAATGCACAAGAGGCGCTGTCGTTACAAACGCTGCCGCAGGTGGTGGTAAATAGCAGTTGAGATTTTCGCAAAAAATATTTATACTGATAGAATGTCAAATATTTGGCAAGTAGTCTGCGCGGGGAACCGCGCAGACATTGCAGGCGAAAATAGCGGTGCAAAAGAGATTGATAGAGAAAAAGAGGACATGCAGATGAGCAAGGGGATTGTCAAGGGAATTGTTTTGGGAGCCGTATTTATTGTTGCGGTCGTCCTGTTTGGTTTTTCCATGAATCATACAAATGAAGATTTAACTGCCGAGATGAAGGAAGCAACGCTTCCGGTCGTAAATTTTTATTATCAGGATGAGCAGATCAACGAGTTGTTTGGATATGTAACGGAGATGGAAGGCTCTTATATGAGGGATTCCATTACGCCTGTGGATTCGAAACGTATTCTTCCTATGAAGATTCAGACATATGGCTATCTGGTGGACGGGATCTCCTATGAAATCAGAAGCCTGGATACCGAAAGGCTGATCGCAGATTCCGATATAACGGACTATACCAGTGAAAAGGGAATTATCAGAACTGATCTTGAGATACAGAATCTTCTGGAGGACGGAGCGGAATATCTGTTTATTTTGAAGCTTCGAAATGGAGAAAATACAGTGTATTACTATACCAGGCTCATTGAGCCGGCAGACTGCTATGTAAAAGAAAGTCTGGATTTTGTAAAGAATTTTCATGATACGACCTTTAATAAGGGGGCGGCGGGAACGCTGGCGACCTATGTGGAGCCGAATGCGGCCGGCGATAATAGTACATTGAATAAAGTAGACATCCATTCCACCTTGAATCAGATTAGCTGGGCGGATTTTAAGGGACAACGGATGGGGGAAACCGAAATTTCCATTAAGGAGATCCATCCTTCCTATAACGTCATCATGCTGTCTTATATTATGTCGTCAAAGAGTGAAAACGGAGAACTTGAATATTACAATGCCAAGGAATATTATCGCGTCCGGCATTCTACAGAGAGAATGTTTCTGCTGAATTTTGAGAGAAATATGACACAGATTTTCCGTGGGGAGAATAACCACTTTTATGGGAACCGCGTGCAGCTTGGAATACGCGACGGAGAAATCGAGTATATGGCAAATGAGAACGGAACCAATGTCTGCTTTGTACAGGAAGGAGAATTGTGGTCATATCAGGCGGCGGAAGAGAAGCTTTCGCAGGTTTTCAGCTTCCGAAGTTATGAGGGAATGGATTGCAGAGAGAATAATCCCAGACATGACATCCGTATGATAAAGGTGGACGAGACCGGCAGTGTGGATTTTGTGGTTTATGGTTATATGAATCGGGGAAATCATGAGGGTGAGGTAGGAATCGGCGTTTATCATTACAGCAGTGTAGAAAATACGGTAGAAGAAGAGTTGTTCATTCCCTATACCAAGTCTTATGAGATTATGAAGGCGGAACTGGGGCAGATGATGTATGAAAATGAAGACAATCAGTTTTACATCATCTTGGGAGATTCTTTGTACGAGATATCTATGAATACTCTGGAATATAAAGTGATAAAAGATAGGCTGGAAGAGGGCGGTTATGCAGTGTCAGAGTCAAATCAGTATGCTGCGTGGCTGGACGAGGGGAAACTGAACTGCGGAACCACCGTCTATGTCCGGAATCTGGAGACGGGCACATCGTTTGAAGTAACTGCGGAGGCCGGAGAATATATAAAACCTCTTGGTTTCATGGAAAACGACTTTATTTATGGGACGGCAAAGCAAAGTGATGTGGTAAGGGACGCGGCGGGGAACGAGATTTTTCCGATGTACCGGGTGTGCATTATGGATACGGAAGGGAGCAGCCATGAGATTATAAAAGAATATCAGAAGGCGGGATATTATGTTACCGGAATTGAAATCGTGGATTATACCATCTATCTCAATCGAATTATGTATAACGGGACCGCTTATGCGGATGCGGACGAAGATACGATTATGAATCGGAATGCGGACGCAGGAAGTGCAGTAGAGACGGCTCTCACGGTGACCGAGGAGAAACAGACGCAATATCAGTTGGTCTTAAAATCGGCAAATGAGATTCATGCAGGACGCCTGATGACGCCGAAACAGATTGTGGTGGAAGAATCCAAAGAACTTCCGTTAGAGAGAGAACAAACACAGGATCATTACTACGCATATGCAAGAGGAGAAGTGCTTATGGCAACAAAAAATGTTGCAAAAGCGATTCAGATTGCAAATGAAAATATGGGCGTGGTTCTCGGCGATTCCCAGCAATATATCTGGAAGCGGGGGAAGAAGACTTATCAGCCGGCAATCGAAGTAAGCGTGGGGGAAGCGGAGGCTCAGGGAAGTACGGTTGCACAATGTCTGAGCGCAATGCTGGGGCTGGAAAATCTAAATGTCGGCGTGCAGGGGCTTTTGGAGCGCGGAGACTTGCCGAAGGAAATTCTTTCAGAGACAATGCAGGGTATGACAGTTTTGGATTTGACCGGCTGCGGTTTAGAAGAGGCGCTTTATTATGTGAATTGCCAGACCCCCGTATTTGCCATGTATGACGGCAATCATGCTGTACTGATTACCGGATATGATTCGAGAACGGTAACGATATACGATACTTCATCTGCGGCGCCTAAGCGGGAGAATCTAAAGGATGCAGCGGAACAATTTGAACAAGCAGGAAATCTGTTTATCGCCTATCTAAAGAATTGACAATAAGAACAAACATGATAGAATGATTTGCTATGTAAACAAGAAAAAGGAGAACTAAGAATGGAAAAAATTGCAAATTTTATCCGTTTGGCAGATGAGTTTGTATGGGGACCGTTTATGCTCGTTCTGCTGGTGGGCACGGGAATTTTTTTGACAATCCGTCTGCACTTTCTGCCGTGGAGAAATCTGGGCTATGCCTTGAGGATGACGTTAAGCAAAGAAGCGCGTACTACGAAGGAGGGAACCGGTGATATTTCTCCGTTTTCAGCGTTGACAACGGCTTTGGCGGCAACGATCGGAACCGGCAATATTGTAGGTGTTGCGACTGCTATGGTATCCGGCGGACCGGGAGCGCTAGTCTGGATGTGGATCTCTGCATGCTTTGGGTTATCTTCCAAATTCAGCGAGTGTATGCTGGCGATTAAATACCGTGAGGTCAACGAAAAAGGGGAAATGTCCGGCGGTCCGATGTACACGATGAAAAAGGCGTTTCGGCATAAGAAGCTGGGCGCCGTTTTGGGATGGATGTTTGCATTGTTTGCAGTGCTTGCCTCTTTTGGAATCGGAAATATGACGCAGGCGAATTCTATTTCCGGCGCGCTGTATTCGACCTTTCAGGTTCCGGAAACGATTTGTGGAATAATCCTGACGTTAGTCGCATTCATTATAATCGTAGGGGGAATTAAGAAGATATCCAAAGTATCTTCGGTAGTAGTTCCGTTCATGGCGGTTTTCTATGTAATTGCAGGATTGTTTGTCATTATTTTTAACTATCAAAATCTGCCGGAAGGCATTGCCATGATTTTTCGGATGGCGTTTAGCATGGAAGCAGTTGGCGGAGGGCTCTGCGGAAGTATTACGGCAGCTATGATGAATGCACTGCACTATGGTGTGGCGCGAGGCGTGTTTTCCAATGAAGCCGGCATGGGTTCGGCGGCGATTACGGCAGCGGCGGCAACAACGGACAGCCCGGTAAAGCAAGGATATGTCAACATGACCGGTACATTCTGGGATACCATCGTTGTCTGCACGATTACGGGGCTCTGTATTGCAAGCTCCGGGGTTCTGGGAGTCACGGAAACAGATACCGTGGGACGCTATACTCTGGCTGGTGAAACGCTGACGCTGCGGACGGTAAATGAAGAGAATGAAGAAGCGCTGGAAGAATATAGCGTGACGTTGGAAAATAATACGGCGGTCTTAGTCAATCAAAAGGACGGTTTGGAACTGGTGCTGCATACTGCTGCAGGTGAAACTGCGGGGACGCTTATCGGGGAGTTTCAAGATGAGGCGGGTAATCATTATCAGTTTGGAGAGGATGGAGTCTATACATACGATACACTGGTAAAAGGTGCGGCATTGACTATTCTGGCGTTTAAGAGTGCGCTCGGAGACGCCGGCGGTTCTCTTGTGTGCATTGGAATCGTATTGTTTGCATTTTCGACAATTCTAGGCTGGGAATATCATGGGGAAAAGGCGTTTGAATATTTGCTGGGGACGTATCGCTACAATCTTGTTTACCGAATTGTTTTTTCTGCAATCATTTATGTGGGAGCGACAACGGCGCTGGACGTCGTGTGGAATTTTTCGGATATTGCGAATGCCTTAATGGCAATTCCTAACTTAATCTGTCTGTTGGCGTTAAGCGGAGTAATCGCAAAAGACGCAATGGAATTTCAAAAGGTCTTGAAGAAAGAGAAGAATAATAATTAAGAGAAAAAAATATTAGATAAAGTTGCATAATTTATAAATATATTTTTTGCTTCCGTTGGCACAAATGACACAAATTCCTTAAATTACTTGCAAATTGCGAATTTATAAGATATATTATCTATGGTACTAATAAGTTAAGGAAGTGGATGAACATGAGCAAAAAGGAAATTGTTGTTTCAAATGTTTCAAAGTATGATAATCCTATTGCGGAATTAGTACAGGTTGCATGCCGCTATGACAGCAACATTACACTGGAAAGTAATGACCGCAGAATTAATGCGAAGAGCATTATGGGGATTATGGCTTTCAATCCATCCAAAGGCATGACGGTCAATATTGTAGCCGATGGTAATGATGAAGAGGAAGCGTTGTTGGCAATGGAAAAGTTTTTAGTATGTGAATAGTTTTCAGGAGGGAAGCATATGCAGAAGAAAACAGCAGGAAAGATGGCTGCAAAGGCAGCTGAGAAAGCAGCAGACATGAAAGCGAGTGTAAAGGCAACCGGTGAGAAAGCAGCCGAAAAAGCAGCAGAAACGAAAACCGCTGTAAAAGAGGCAGTTGAAAAGGTTGAAGAAAAAGCAGCAGAGGTTAAGGAAGAAGTGAAATCTGAAGAGAAGAAGGTCGCTGCAAAGGCAGAAGAGGCCAAAGAAACTGTAAAGAAAAGTGCAAAAAAGGTAACTGCCAAGAAGGCGGCAGAGAAAACGGAATTAGTACCGGAAGTATTTATTCAGTTTCAGGATCGTGAGGATGTTGTGAAAGATGTTATTGATAGAGCAAAGGAAGCATACGTAGCAGACGGTCACAGAGCATCTTCCATTAAGTCGCTTCAGGTATATTTAAAGCCGGAAGAAGCAGCAGCATATTATGTAATCAATCAGAAATATGCCGGCAAAGTAGCTCTGTTCTAATTAAAGTATAAATAACATAGTAAAAATTAGCGCCAACATATCGGTGGCGCTATTTTTTTATGCACAGGGGCGCATGAGGAGCTTAGCAGCAGAAGCTACATGCGCCCCTGCTCGATTAGTAATCGAAAAATAAGTTTACCGTTTTGCCTTATAGGCGGTAATAATCTTCTGGATTCTTTCATTCGGATCTAATAAATCACTGATAGATGTATCGTGATTTAAGGTATCAATAATGTAGGCAATATATTTGCTCATGTCACAGTTGATGTAGTAGGGTCTGGAAAGAAGCTCCGGCGTCTGGTAGCATAGATTTGTTGTAACGACCTTGTAGATAAGACCGTCTTCCACCGCTTTGTCAAATTTTTCAAGACCATTGGTGAACAGACCGAAGGTAGCTACGACAAAGACGCGTCTGGCTTTTCTCTTCTTTAATTCTGTGGCGACGTCAATCATACTGTCTCCTGAGGAAATCATGTCGTCAATAATCAAAACATCTTTGCCTTCGACGGAAGAACCTAAGAATTCATGTGCGACAATCGGATTGCGTCCATCCACAATTCTGCTGTAGTCGCGGCGTTTATAGAACATGCCCATGTCTACGCCAAGTACGCTTGATAAATAGATTGCACGTCCGGTTGCGCCTTCGTCCGGGCTGATGATCATCATATGGTCATTGTCAATCTCCAAGTCGTCCACATTGTTGCAGATGCCCTTGATGAACTGGTAAGCCGGCTGTACGGTTTCAAATCCCTTGAGAGGAATTGCGTTCTGGACACGGGGGTCGTGAGCGTCAAAGGTAATAATATTATCTACCCCCATATTGGTCAGCTCCTGTAATGCCAGTGCGCAGTCCAAAGATTCTCTTGTAGTACGTTTGTGCTGACGGCTTTCATATAAGAAAGGAATGATGACCGTAATTCTTCTCGCTTTACCGCCGACAGCAGCAATGATACGTTCTAAATCGGAAAAATGATCGTCGGGAGACATATGGTTGGTGTGTCCGCATAAAGAATAGGTCAGGCTGTAGTTGGTAACGTCAACCATCAGGTATAAGTCGTATCCGCGGACAGATTCCTTGATAATCGCCTTTGCTTCTCCGGAGCCGAAGCGGGGGACAAGGGTCTTGACTACGTAGGAATCCCGTTTGTAGTCTTTAAACGCCGTTGAATCCTTGTGGCGGTTTTCGCGGTTCTCTCTCCATCTGACAAGATATTTGTCGACTTTTTCTCCCAGCGCATTACAGCTCTCCAGGGGAATGAGACCGAGGGTTCCGGCAGGGATTGTTTCTAAAGTTCTTTCATCGTTAGGCATGAGTGATCCTCCATCATAGTGTTTTGTATATGCAATAGATATGTATCTACTGTAATCGTTCCAGCTTTTTTTTGAGGCGGATATCGTCTCCGAAAAGTCTGATCATAGTGTAGCTGCTGAAAATCCGGGAGCAGATACGTTCCGAATAGACAGCGGATAAATCTTCCATATTCAGGTTCGTAGAAATCAGTGTAGACTTTTTGTGAAGCATGCGTTCATTTAGGCACAGGAAGAGCTTCGAAATTGTAAAGGAATTGGCAAGCTCTGTTCCAAGGTCATCAATAATCAGCAAATCACAGTCGAAAATATTCTGGTGTGCCAAGATGGCATCGGAATTGCGGTCAAAGGTGTTCTTCTCAAAAATATCAAACAATTGAAAAGCCGTAAAATAAATTACGGAATGCCCCGAATCCAGAAGCTCTTTTGCCACGCAGTTGGACAGGAAGGTTTTGCCAACGCCTGCTTCTCCATAGAAGCAGAGATTTTCAAACGTCAAATCAAAATCGGAAATGAACTTCCGGCAGGTCATGACGGCATGTCTGGCTGATTCCAGCGACGAAAGACCTGTTTTTTCGTCAATCATGCCGTCAGAATAATAATCATAGGAAAATGCGGAGAAATTCTCCTCCTGCAAAATTTCTTTGATATTCGATTGGGTATAAATCAGGTCAATGGCAGCCTGCACAAAGCAGTGGCAGCGTCTGCCGTCAATATAACCGGTATCTTTGCAGTCTGGACAATTATAGTGTAACTGAAGGGCATCAGGTTTATAACCAAGTTTTTGAAGAATATTATTTTTTTCTTCCCTAAGGAGAGCAAGATGGGCTTTTAAGTCGGCTATAGCATCTTCGTCACCGTCAATCAGTTTTTTTGCCTGAGCAACGGAGGTGCCGGCAATCTCGTCGTCAATCCGGGCAAGCCTTGCATCCTTTGCATAGATTGCAGCTACACGTTTCTCTAGTTCATGTTGATTATCCAGCTGCCTTGCGTTGTAGCCGCGGGTCAATTCATCGTACTGGCTGTTGCTTAATGGCATAAAACGTATCCTCCCAAATTAACATATATGAATTATTGCATGGAACGGTTCAAAAGCTGTTTTTCAAGTTCGGTATAATCGTAGGAACGCTGTGGGTAGCTGGTAAAACGGTTCTTACCGGAAGGAGCCGTTCTGGCAACGGTTCTGGCGCCGGAAGTTTTTGCAGCATTGGATTTCGTTTCCTGAAAAGCTGCATCCAGTGCGGCGATGTCTTCCAGATGATGTACGTTATTCTTTTTCCAATTACCCAGTATTCCGTCCGCATATTTAAAATTAGGCTGATTCGTCGCCTGAATCGTCCTCTTGCAGGCTTCACTGATAATATCCAGTGAAAATCCATACTGGTTTGTCCACTTCTCGATAAAGTCCGCTTCAAATTCAACCAGATTGCGTCCGGAGATGCCAAAAGCCTTCATGATTGCATAGGAAGTCTGGCTGTGAATGCGGGAGGCCTTCTTCGCCTGCTCTACGGTCGTAAATTTAGAGTCTGCCCAGGCGAGGGCGACTTTGTTCATATACCGGATGGTGCGGTGTCCTTTATCCACACAATATTCAATCAGATATTCAATCAGTTCAATCGAAAAACGTAAAGTATCATGCCAATAAAGAATAGCATTTATATCGGTGGGATTCAAGGTACGCCCCATATATTTTTCCGCAATGAACATTAGATTCTGCACATCCTCATCCTTTTGGAAACTGTCGAGCTGTTCTCTGGTGTATTCCGGGCGTTTTTCCTCTGATACGGAAGCGGAGTTTGCCGGCGCATGATATACGGGGACAGCAGCGTCTGCTGCGGCGTCAGCGCTGTTTCCGTCAATTGCAGCATAGGCAGCCAAATCTCCGGCATTGTCTGTCAGGGGCTTATCCGGTGGAGGCGTAAGAGAATCGGGAGCGGAAGAATCCGAAAGACAGATACCGGTAAGCTGGCCGCCTTCGTCATATTCCAGACGAAGAATGCGCAGCTTCTCCCAATACTTCAAGGCGCGGAAAATATCCTTTTCTGTATTTTCGAACTTGTCCGCCATGCCGATTATGGAGAAATTATCCCCATAGCTCATGCAGCGGAGCAGATACAGGTAGATTTTTACAAATTCTCCATTGGCATCCGCCATGTAGTTGTCGATAAACGTGTTTGGAACGCTGGTGGCAGTTGATTTACTGTCCGTATGTAAACGTATGTCTTTCATAAAAATGCCCTCTCTCAGTGTTGCCATTATAGCATAAGATTTTTTGAAAAGAAAGTGTGATTTTTTGAAAAAATCTAGTAAAATCAAGGGTTTCCACAATTGTGGATAATGTGGATAATGTGGAGGGCCTGTAAACCGTTCATGTTATGGTAACTGCCGATAAACGGCAAAAAGAGAGAGTTTTGGGAAAATCTTAACGAATTATAAAATTATTATGTAAACATAAAAAATCCACATTAAATTTTGCGGTTCATCGACAATTTAATGTGGATAATGTGGATAACTATTCGTTTAATAGATATTCTCCCACCTGATAGATATCTCCGGCGCCCATAGTTATCAACAAGTCGTTGTTTATGCAATTTTCATTTAAAAATTTCTCAATTTCTTCAAAGGAAGAAAAATAATAGGCTTTACAATCTAGTTTCTTCAGTTCATCCAGAATTACTTCAGAAGTGATTCCAAAGGTATTCTTCTCTCTTGCTGCATAGATGTCGGAAAGCACGATTAAGTCTGCAGCAGAAAGGACTCTGGCAAAATCCTTATAAAATGCATTGGTTCTTGAGTAAGTATGAGGCTGGAATGCAACGACAAGGCGTCCGTGAGGATAATTCTTTGCAGCGCTTAAAGTCGCCTCTACCTCAGTCGGATGATGTGCATAGTCATCAATGACGGTAATGCCGTTCCTGCGGCCCTTGTACTCGAAACGTCTGTGTGTGCCGCCGAAGGCAAGCAGACCGCGTTTGATGTCGTCCGCGGAGATTCCCAGCTTAAGGCACAGGGCAATGGAAGCTAAGGCATTTGCCACGTTATGCATGCCCGGAACGCTTAACGTGAAGGTTCCGATTTCACTGCCGCGGTACAGAGCGGTAAAATGTGCGCAGGCTTTTTCGTTAAATGTAATATTTTGAGCATAATAATCAAAGTTTTCGCATAAACCATAAGTAATGACATTGCAGTCAAGCCCGGCTGTTATGTCCTGATAGTCTGCGATTTCACCATTGATAATCACTGTGCCGTCTGATGCGGTATTGGAGGCAAAGGCATGAAAAGAATTACGGACATCTGCAAGGTCTTTGAAAAAATCCAGATGTTCTGCTTCCACGCTTGTGATAATGCTGTATCTCGGATAGAAGTTTAAGAAACTGTTGGTGTATTCGCAGGCTTCCGTAATGAAAACCTCGGACTTGCCTACCCGGATATTTCCGTCAATGGCGTCTAAGATGCCGCCTACGGAAATCGTAGGATCCTTCATTGCGGTCAAAAGGATTTGCGAAATCATGGAGGTTGTGGTAGTCTTGCCGTGGGTTCCGGAAACTGCGATGGAATGATGGTAATTTGCCATGATTTGTCCGAGCAGCTGGGCGCGGGAGAGCATTGGGATGCCGGATTCCTTTACCGCTGCGAATTCCGGATTATCTTCCCGGATTGCTGCGGTATAGACCACGAGCTGCGGGGTGTTTTCAATGTTGGACGCTTTTTGTCCAATGTATATTTGGGCGCCAAGGGAGCCTAATTTATCTGTGAGGTTGGATGCTTTGGAATCGGAGCCGGAAATGGTAAAGCCCTCTTTTAAGAGGATTTCTGCAAGACCGCTCATACTGATGCCTCCGATACCAATGAAATGAATGTGAATCGGTTGTTCAAAG
>Ga0137307_102027_pt1 | contig 15123 bp, 16 predicted proteins | sample NAcewD2O_March_2_FD_97180 | JGI IMG/M metagenome (GOLD analysis project Ga0137307, IMG submission 97180) | Mouse cecal microbial communities from Vienna, Austria - N-Acetylglucosamine amended D2O_March | ecosystem: Host-associated > Mammals > Digestive system > Large intestine > Cecum | place...
TTATCTGGGAATCTATAGTCTACAATTTATACTGGCGGACAAAATTTTCTGATTATGCTAAATTACGGTCTAAATTTTATCGGCAAGCCGCTCCGCCATCAAGATCAGGGTGTCAGGGTTATGTGCATCACCTCTGTTATTTCATGTTGTATCCAGATAATTTTTATCTTTATCATAAAGTAGTCATGGTGATACTTTGAAATAGTCGCATTTCGACGATAATGATTGCGGGAGTTCTGTCTAATGTTTTCCACAGGGAAGAAAAATAAGCATTTACATGTCAAAGTATTAAAAATATGGTTGAAATCATCGTTTCAGCTTGCGAAATGCAAATACTTGGGAGGATTATATTTATTGATAGAAGATAGATAATAAAATTGTGAAAAGAATCAATGAACTGCTGAAAGACATAAAAAGAATGGAATTATGTACTACATATGAAGACGGTGGACTTGATTAATTCTTGCACAAGCCGCAGCATGTATAATCCTGTGTAATAGGAAAATAAAGTATTAATTTCCAAGCTGTCCCCGGCATATATTATTGTAAGCAAATTTTTATGGCTGGTCATAGATGAAAAATTTTAAAAATTTCCTTGCGGCCTTTGATGTGGTAATGGTTTTTGTGCTGGCTGGTTTGTGGGCGGAAAAGAACATGCTGCAAATGGTATCTTCCTATATGGAACGGGAGGGGGAAAATGTACCGGCAATGCAGACAGAGCAGATACAAAAAAAACAGGGGGACACGGAGGAGCCTATTAAGATACAGGAAGATACGAATTATTTTGAGTTAGAAGACAAAAAGATAGCGATTACATTTGACGACGGCCCCAATTTAACTTACACCCCCGGCCTTTTGCAGGGGCTAAGGGAGCGGAATGTAAAAGCTACTTTTTTTGTGATTGGGAAAAACGCAGCGGAGCACCCGGAGCTTATAGAGGAGATGAAAAAGGACGGACATCTCATAGGAAACCATACCTATAACCACATTCAGTTAAACGACTCAAACAGGGAGGTATTTAAGGAAGAACTGAAAAAAAACAGCGAAACCATAAGGAATATTACAGGGGAAGACACTTTGTATGTAAGGCCCCCCTACGGAAGCTGGGATAAAGATTTTGAGAAGGAGTTAAATATGTTTCCCGTTTTGTGGGACATTGATCCCAGGGACTGGTGCAGCAGTGATGCGGGGAAAGTTGTGGAAACCGTGTTAAGCCAGGCGGAGGAAAATTCCATTATCCTTCTTCACGACCAGTATGACACTTCCATAGCGGCGGCATTTGCCATTATAGACAAATTGAAAGAGGAAGGGTATCAATTTGTCACTGTGGATGAGATTTTATTTGACTGACGCATTGCTTATCTGGAAACAATGTAGTAAAATACATAATTAGGAAAAGTGCCAGGAGAATAAAACATGGATTTGTTTGATTATATGAGAGAACAGAATAGAGAAAAAGAATCGCCGTTAGCCTCAAGGCTTCGGCCTTCGGACTTGGAGGAGGTTGTGGGACAGCAGCATATTATCGGAAAAGATAAGCTGCTTTACCGGGCCATTAAGGCGGACAAGCTCTCTTCCATTCTGTTTTACGGGCCGCCGGGGACGGGGAAGACTACCCTTGCCCGGGTGATTGCAAATACCACCAGCGCAGAATTTAAGCAGATAAACGCCACTTCCGCAGGGAAAAAAGATATGGAGGCTGTGGTGGCGGAGGCAAAGAACAATCAGGGGATGTACGGCAGGAAAACGATTCTTTTTATCGATGAGATTCACCGGTTTAACAAAGGGCAGCAGGATTTTCTGCTCCCCTATGTGGAGGACGGCACAGTGATACTAATCGGGGCCACCACGGAGAATCCTTATTTTGAGGTGAACGGGGCTCTTATCTCACGCTCTATTATCTTTGAATTAAACTCCCTGTCAAAAGAGGATATTAAGACTCTGATTTTAAGGGCGGTACAGGATGAAAAGAAGGGTATGGGGGCATACAATGCCTGTATTGAGGATGAAGCCTTGGAATTTCTTTCGGATATCAGCAACGGGGATGCAAGGGCGGCTTTAAATGCCATTGAGCTTGGAATTTTAACTACTGACCGAAGTTCGGACGGAAAAATTCATATTACCCTTTCCGTGGCGGAGGAATGCATACAAAAAAGGGTGGTAAAATATGATAAGGACGGGGACAACCACTATGACACCATCTCCGCATTTATAAAGAGTATGCGTGGTTCCGACCCGGATGCGGCGGTTTACTATCTGGCAAGGATGCTCTATGCAGGGGAGGACATTAAGTTTATTGCAAGGCGGATTATGATTTGTGCAGCGGAGGATGTGGGAAATGCAGATCCCCAGGCCCTTGTGGTGGCAGTAGCTGCGGCACAGGCCGTGGAGCGTCTGGGACTGCCGGAGGCAAGGATTCCTCTCTGCCAGGCTGTCTCCTATGTGGCCTCCGCCCCCAAAAGCAATTCTGCTATTTTGGCCATTGATAAGGCAATGTCTGTGGTGGCGAAGACAAAGACAGCTCCTATCCCGGTTCACCTTCAGGACGCCCACTATAAATCTGCGGGGAAGCTGGGGCACGGGAATGGATATCTCTATGCCCACGATTATCCCGGCCATTATGTGAAACAGCAATACCTGCCTGACGGCCTTACAGGGGAAAAATTTTATGAACCCACCCAAAACGGCTACGAGGCGGAAATTGTATCCTATTTAAACAGTTTGCAATAAGATTTTCTATACAAAGTCAGGAGGAGTAAAGATGAAATCATATCAGGAAATGACAAATGAAGAGCTGCTACAGGAAAAGAAGGTTCTTGAGGCAGAGTACAAAAAGTATCAGAAGAGGGGGCTTCAGCTGGATATGTCCAGAGGAAAACCTTCGGCGGAGCAGTTGGATATATCCATGGGAATGATGGATGTCTTAAGCAGTACCACGGATTTGGCCTGTGAGGACGGAACCGACTGCCGCAATTACGGGGTGTTAGGAGGGATCCAGGAGGCAAAAGTGCTGATTGGGGATATGATTGAATGTAATCCCGACAACATTATTATCTATGGAAATTCCAGTTTAAATACCATGTACGATATTGTGTCCCATTCTATGACCCACGGTGTTATGGGAAGCACGCCCTGGTGCAAACTGGACAAAGTGAAATTTTTATGTCCTGTGCCGGGATATGACAGGCACTTTGCCATTACAGAGCACTTTGGCATTGAAATGGTCAATGTGCCCATGCTCCCCACAGGGCCGGACATGGATATGGTGGAGAACTTGGTATCAAAAGATGATGCCATCAAGGGAATCTGGTGTGTGCCCAAATACTCCAATCCCCAGGGAATTACCTATTCTGACGAGACGGTGCGCAGATTTGCCAGATTGAAACCTGCTGCAAGCGATTTCCGTATTTACTGGGACAATGCTTACGGGGTTCACCATCTCTATGATATCGACCAGGACAGCCTGATTGAGATTCTTGCAGAGTGTAAACGTGTGGGAAATCCGGATTTGGTTTACAAATTCTGTTCCACATCCAAAATCAGTTTCCCGGGTTCCGGCATTGCGGCGGTTGCCACTTCCGCAAATAATCTGGAAGATCTGAAAAAGCAGTTAAAGGTTCAGACCATCGGCCATGACAAGGTAAACCAGCTGAGACATGTGCGGTTTTTCAAAGATATTTACGGCATGACGGAACATATGAAAAAACATGCAGAAATTTTAAGGCCCAAATTTGAACTGGTGTTAAGCAAGTTTGAGGAGGAGTTAAAAGATTTGGGCGTGGGTATGTGGTATACGCCCAAGGGAGGATACTTTATCTGTTATGAAGCATTGGAGGGATGTGCAAAGGCCATTGTGTCTAAGGCAAAAAAAGCCGGAGTGGTCATGACTCCTGCAGGAGCTCCTTTCCCCTACGGAAAAGACCCGAAGGACTGTATTATCCGTATTGCCCCCACCTATCCGGACCTGGAGGATTTGGCAATCGCGGCAAATATTTTTGTGGTGTGTGTAAAATTAGCAAGTGTGGAGAAGTTGTTGGGAGAAATCTGATATGACATTTCACAGGAAAAAATATATAGCGGCGGCAGCAGGATTCCTGCTGCTTTTCGCATTGACGGCAGGAGTTTTATGGTTTCTTTTTCAGCCCAAAAGCCAAATTATCTTAGCGGCGGCGGGCACATACAAGGATTCAGAATGGGTTCCTGTGTTACAGGAATCCCAATTTTTAAAACAGGATGATATATCTGTTCGTGTAAAATGGCATTCCGGTGCGGCGGCAGGAAACCTGAACCTGGCATTTGCCGGTGAAGAGACGGGGATATCTTTCCGCACAGGGGTTTTGGGCACATCGATTGATATGCAGGGGATTTTGTCGGAGGATATTTTGAGACTTCAGATACCTGTGACGGGGGATATGGTTTATACCCATAGTCTAACGGAGGAGACTCCTTTTTTTGATAAGCTTTTCGGAAAGAGGAATGCAGAGGGGTTGGATCAGTTTTTGAAAAAACTCTCCGGGTTCCGCTGGAAAAAAAAACAGGAGATTACCTTTTCTTCAAAGGATTTTGCTGGAATTTTAAAGGATGTTTCCGTGGAGAGGGCCAAGTCGGAAAAATATGAGATTGACGGGAAAGAGGTTTCCTGCAGAGGTTTTTCCCTGGATATCTCCGGCGGCATCCAGAGGGTGGATGCCGGGTTTATCCCGGAGGAGATGTATGTGTATCTATATCGCAATAAATTGGCGGCTGTACGGGTGAAATACCAGGGAGACATATGGGAACTGCGTTTTTTGGGAGGAAAAAACAGGGATAGCAAAATTATGTTTGTAAAGGAAGGGGAATTACTTCTCACGGTAAAAGGGGAGCAGAAGGGGGATGATTTTCCCATTTCTATTGGAATTAAAAACAGTGAAGGGTCACGGTTTTCACTGGGGGGAGAACTGAAAGAGGATGGTTTCCATGCAGATATCCGTTCGGCGGAAATCAAGGGGAAGGACGTTCGGATAGAGGGGGAGGTATCTTTGACTCCTGGGGCAGAGATGGAGGAACTTTCGGGAGATACTATGGATTTGGAACATCTCCCGGAGGTTCAAAAACAGATTTTGATTGCTGTGTTTCGAGTGCTTCGCATAAGCTGACACAGCACTGGACAAATATTAACAAGATATGGTATGATAATTTTGGATTATCCCAGGAAAAAGCAAGAGATAGAATATGACATTAGAATTTTGGGGAGAAAAACGGGAGATTGTTTGATGGAAACTTCTAATTCTGGCAAGAGATTGGATAAAAAGATAACGTATGCGTATATTATACTGCTGATTCTTGCAGTGCTGCTCATTGCACTGGAATACGCTTTTGCAAATGACGGCGTAGCATATGATGTGAGGACGGTTGTGGACCGGGAGGAGTTGTGTCCGGAACGGGTGGAAATCATTGACCAGGATACCAGGGATTTTTATTTTACAGATGTGAGGGTGTTTGGGGAGGCGGACTGTCTGTTTTTTTGCAGCAGCCATCAGAATGTGGAGGTGTATCAGGGGGATCACCTTCTTTATCAGTTAAAAAGAGGAAATCATATCTTTGATAGGACAACGGGATTCCATTGGAATTTTGTACAGATGGAACAAAAGGCAAGTTTTTTAAGGGTGCGGGTTCAGGCCTTATTTCCCCAGATCAGGGAATATCAGCTTCACTTTTATAAAGGAAACGCTTTTAAAATCTTTATGGAACAGGTGAGGGAAGATTTTGGAAATGTTATGGTGAGCATTATGGATGTGGCCATTGGAATCGTACTCTTTGCCTATTGGGTTACTCTGAAAAAAAGGTTAAAAGCAGGAAACGGCCTGTTGTATTTTGGGCTGTTTTCCATTTTAATGGGATTGTGGTCCTTTGGTGAGACCGCTATTTTCCAGATGACCATTGCAAACCGGCCGGCGGCTTCCGATATGGGATATCTTTTGGTTATGCTTCTCCCGGTTCCTTTTATTCTTTTTGCCCGGGATTTTCTGGAGGTGGAGGAGAGAAAGATTTCCAACGGGCTTTGCATATTCTCTTTTGTCAACAGCGTCTGCTGTGTGATTCTGCATCTCTCGGGGGTTCTGGCCCACAAACAGACAGCTACAACCACCCATTTGCTTTTAGTTGCGGCCCTCTGTTATATGGTGTATGCCCTGCGCACACATATACGGGAAATTGGTTTTGATTCCCGGGTATGGGTGAACATGGCAGGGCTTTTGATTCTGGCAGTCACCTGTGTATTGGATTTATCAGCCTTTTATATCAAAGCAGGAGGCATTGATGTAATCGGAAGGATAGGGCTTTTATTTTATATTATTTTGGTGGGATTCCAGGCGGCAAGGGATACTTTAAAGCAGCTAGACCAGGGGCGTCAGGCAGAGCTTTTGGTGGAATTGGCGGATTTGGATAATCTCACCGGGCTTTACAATCGGAATACATATAACAAATGGGTAGAAGACCACCCCAGGCCGGATGGAACCACAATTCTCACATTTGATTTGAATTACTTAAAGAAGTGCAATGACACCCTTGGCCATGCCATGGGGGATCTTTATATCCGCAGCGCCGCCCAGATTATCGCCCAGGTTTTTGAGGGTCAGGGAAAGTGCTACCGCATTGGGGGGGATGAGTTTTGTGTAATTGTAAACGGACTCATTGGTTCCAGTGAAATGGAGGAAAAATTTTCCAAAATGGAAGAAATGGAAAAAGAATATACCCCCAAGGAAGCGGGAATACCTCTGCAGATTGCCCACGGTTATGCCTATTTTGACAAGTATCAGGATGCGGACATTGAAAAGAGCAGGGAGCGGGCGGACAAAAAAATGTACGATAACAAAAAACTCCGCAAAGAGAAAGGCTGACAGAGCCAGCCTATTGGTGACTGATTTGAGCGTATTTTTTGGGGGAAATGCCCACGGATTTGGAAAAGGATTTTAAAAAGTTGCTGTAGTCGTTAAATCCGCACTGTTCGCATACCTCCGTCACACCGATTCCTTCAGCCAACAGGGATTTGGCAATGGAAATCCGTCTTGCAGTGATATATTTGTTAATGGTGGTTCCTGTAGTAGCCTTAAAAATCCTGCATATGTAGGATTCACTGATGAAAAAGCGGGAGGCCAGGTCTGCAATGGAAATTGTCTGATGGATATTGTTGTTGATATAGGACAATATCTCATCTACCTGAGCATTGTATGTGACACCGGATTCCTCCGCAGGTTTTTCTTCACGGGAGCGGCAGATGCTGTTTATCATAATAAAAAGTTCGCAGAATACACCCCGCTCAATAAGGTCGGATCCATAGTCGTTAGATGAGGTTATTTTATTAATATAGTATAAAAAACGTTTCTGCTGCTCTTTTGTAAGGACAATCTTATGGGAAAATCCAGCAGGGCGTTGTGTAAAACAGTATTCCAGATCCGTTTTTTGGGTGGACATGTCCTTGATAAAGTCAGGATGTATGCTAAGTATGATGCGCTCATGTACCGTCTGGTCAATCTGTGTGAGATAATGGCTTTCGTATTGGTTTATCACAAAAAGATTCCCAGGTTCGATGGAGTAGAGCTTATTGTCAATCAGAAACTGTTTACCGCCGGATATGGAGTAATATACTTCATAACAGTCATGGATATGCATGTCCATGGCTTTTTCATCCTTATAGAGATGGGCGACAGCAAAATACTGGTCCCTGGCGGCTGTTTCCATTGCGGCTTTACAGGAATTCAGATCTATCATGGCGCAGTCCTCCTTAGGTGTTTTGATAAGAGTATAGCGGAAAAGTTCAGGATTTGCAAGATTTAAAGATAAAGATAGAAGGAGAAAAATATGAATCAGGAGATAGAAAGGCAGTTGGAAGGATTGCTTATAGATGCCGTTATGTGCGGGGAGATTCCTTTTGGAAATCTTTTGGTGCGAAAAGACGGGGAGGAGTTTTGCTATCTGGGCCAGGGGGTGGAGCGGGATGCCATTTTCAGGCTGTATTCTCTCACAAAGCCCATTACCTCAGGTGCAGTGATGAAGCTAATGGAGCAGGGAAAGCTTTTATACTCGGATGAGATTTCCAAATACCTCCAGGGATTTATTATGCCCTGGGCCTTAACGGATGAAAAAATCCAGAAAACGCCCCGGGAGGTTACGATCCGGGATTTGATGAATATGACTTCCGGCCTGGTGTACGGGGATTTCCCGGGAAGGGCGGGGAGAGATGCAAAAAAGGTATTTGATGAGATCCACAAACGCCTGTATACGGACCATCCTCTTTCCACCGTGGAGGCGGCAAATCTTTTCGGTCTTGGAGTGTTAAATTTTGCTCCCGGTGAGTCCTGGAATTACGGCACTTCCGCAGACGTCCTCGGTGCCATTGTGGAAATTGTGTCCGGCATGCCCTTTGGGGAATTTTTGTAGAAGGAATTTTTTGAACCACTGGAGATGGAGGACACAGGTTTTTATGTGGAGAAGGAAAAACAGAAAAGGCTTGTGAGGAGTTACAAGCGGACGGATATCGGATTTGAGTTTTATACAGGGAATTACCTGGGGGTGATGAATGCCATGGATAAAAAACCTGCCTTTGAATCCGGCGGGGCCGGGCTTTGCTCTACCATAGACGATTACAGCCATTACACAGATATGCTTCTTGAAAATGGGGTCTATAAAGGCAGGCGTATTTTAAAGGAACAGACGGTTAGGTTTATGACCTCTCCCAAATTAAATGAGGCCCAGAAAAAGAACCTGGGCTGGGGCGTGGACTATTTTGGGTACAATTACGGCAATCTTATGCGTATTCTGGAAAAGCCGGGCATGGCATCCACTTTGGGCAGTGTGGGAGAGTATGGCTGGGACGGCTGGATGGGGACATTTTTCTGCAACAGCCCTAGGGAGCGGATGAGCATTATTTTTATGACCCAGCGCACGGATTCCGGGTGGCTTCCTGTGGCAAAGCGGATAAAAAATGTGTTGTTTGGAGAGTTTGGGACAGGGGAATATAGGTGAGCAATATTCCGCCTAAGGAACTGTTAATAAATAACGTTATAACCGCTTATCCAAATATTTTATTGCAGCCAATTCTATGAGATTACGCATACCAATAAAATACATTCCAAACATAGTTAGCCTTGTAAGGGTGAAAGTTATTTCTTTGCTTTCAGCAGATAAAGCCACATGGTAGCTATTACAGTTAAAATAAGTAAATTCAAGATAAAAATTTGGTCATTCATTCTAAGCCTCCCTAGAAATTTGGAATGCTTCTGCAATCCTAAAAGCCAATTCCAAAGACGGCGTAATTTGTACTTTTCTATTGAAATTACCGCCTGCCGTGAAATTCCGACTTTGTTAGCTAAATCTTCTTGCGTCCAATTTCTTTCTGCTCGCAAAACTTTAATTCTATTACATATCAAGGTAATTTCTCCTTTACAAAATGTAATCAACTGATTACAAGTTGTACTATTATAATCAAGTTTTGTCAATAGGGAACAAAGAGAATTTACGACTTCGCAGGAATTTAAGGTGTTCCATACTAGTCGGCCAGCCTTACCTCAACTTGGTTATGGGTTTTGCTTGTTCATTTTATTCCTTATTTTAGCAAAATAATTACAAGAAATTGAAAATATGGTATGCTATACTTGATTTAGAATAAGAAAAGGAGATGGAGTGCCATGGAACTTAGAACAGCGGCTTCCCCAAAGGATGTGAAGCATTATACCACAGACCGGCTTCGGGAAGAGTTTTTGATTCAGAATTTGTTTGTTACCGGAGAAATCAAGTTAGTGTACAGCCATATTGACCGTATCATCACCGGAGCGGCAGTGCCGGTAGAGCCTATTGCTTTAACTGCCGGGGATGAACTTCGGGCAGAATACTTTTTGCAGAGAAGAGAGATGGGGGTAATCAATATCGGGCCTAAGGGAATTATCTCTGTGGACGGAAAAGAGTATGAGCTTGACTATAAGGACGGCATGTACATAGGCATGGGGGCCAGGGATATCATATTTAAGAGCGCAGACACAAAAAATCCTGCCAGATTTTATATCAACAGCGTTCCCGCCCACACATCCTATCCCACTGCTTTAATTAAAATGGAGGGGACGCCGGCAGAGGATGTAGTGATTATCAAAGATGAAAACAAAGTGGAATTGGGATGTTTAGAGGAGTCTAACCACAGGGTGATTAACAAATATATCCTTCCGGGCCAGGTAAAAAGCTGTCAGCTTGTTATGGGTATGACGGCGTTAAAACCGGGAAGCGTATGGAATACCATGCCCTGTCACACTCATGACAGGAGAATGGAAGTCTATCTGTATTTTGAAATGCCGGAGGATGCAGTTGTAATGCATTACATGGGAGAGCCTACGGAGACAAGGCATATTGTAATGCGCAACGAGGAGGCAGTGATTTCTCCAAGCTGGTCTATCCATGCGGGAAGCGGGACCCAGGCATATACCTTTATCTGGGGCATGTGCGGAGAAAATCAGGCATTTGACGATATGGACGGCGTTGCAATGGGGGATATCAGATAAAAACTATATTAGGAGGTAAAGGAAATGGCATTTATTGACAATTATTCCTTGCAGGGTAAAATTGCCTGGGTAACAGGGGCATCTTACGGAATCGGTTTTGCAATCGCATCTGCTTATGCGGAGGCAGGGGCTACTATCGTATTTAACGATATTAAACAGGAATTGGTGGACAAAGGTCTGGCATCCTACAAAGAAAAAGGTATCGACGCCCATGGTTATGTCTGTGACGTGACAAATGAGGAGCAGGTACAGGCTGCCGTAGAGAAGATTCAGAATGAAGTGGGGATTATTGATATCCTGGTAAACAATGCAGGAATTATTAAGCGTATCCCAATGACAGAGATGAAGGCGGAAGAGTTCCGTCAGGTTATCGACGTGGACTTAAACGCACCCTTTATTGTGTCAAAGGCAGTGATTCCGGGGATGATGAAAAAAGGACACGGAAAAATTATAAATATCTGTTCCATGATGAGCGAATTAGGACGTGAGACAGTTTCCGCTTATGCGGCGGCAAAGGGCGGTTTAAAGATGCTTACCAGAAATATCTGTGCAGAGTACGGCCAGTATAATATCCAGTGTAACGGTATCGGGCCAGGTTATATCGCAACTCCCCAGACTGCTCCTTTAAGGGAGAAACAGGCGGATGGAAGCAGGCATCCTTTTGATGAGTTTATCTGCGCTAGAACCCCTGCTGGCAGATGGTTAAATGCAGAAGAGTTACAGGGGCCGGCAGTATTCCTTGCGTCAGAGGCTTCCAATGCAGTGAACGGACATATTCTGTATGTGGATGGCGGTATTCTGGCATATATCGGAAAACAGCCGTAATAATAGGAACGTGAAAAGGGAAAAGTTATGTTTGTATAAAGGGGCTGTCGGGAAATAGATAGCCCTACATTGAAAGAGATGTTTCAGTAAGGAAATTTCCTCCGGGCAAATAATAAAAATTTCTGGGGCAGGGCAAAACCGAAAATAATGCCAAGGGCTATGGCCCCTGCCACCTTAAAAGTTTCCGTTCCCTTTGCCACAAAAGATTCCATGTCGCTCATAATAAAATAGTAGGAGGTATAGTAAATGCCGGAGCCGGGGACAAGGGGGAATATCCCTGCCATAAGGTAAATTGTCACGGGATGTTTCCTGTGCAGGGCAAAAAGCCTGGCTAAAAGGGTGAGAAGCAGGGTGGCGCCTAGGGAAGATACGGCGGGGCCTGCTCCCAGTTGGGACAGGAAAAGATAGGAAAACCAGGCAATGCCGCCGTTAAGGGCTGCAAGGATACACTGGTCTTTGGGCACGCTGAACAATATGGAAAATGAGGCCACGGCAAAGGTGGCTGCAATGACTTGCAATATCATAAAAGGGGTACACCTCCCGGTATATATTGGTATAATATAATCATAGAACCAACCCCCACGGCAATGCACATGGCGGTTAAAAGGGCATCCAAAAGATGGATAGCCCCGGAGAGATAATCTCCGTTAAAAAGGTCACGGATGGAAGTGGTTAAGGCAACGCCAGGTACTAGGGGCATAATGTCACCGATAACAATTTTATCCTGGAGCACAGGCAGTCCCAGGTGTAAAACAAACAGGCTTGCAAAAGTTACAAAGGCGCTTCCCACAATATTTGATATAAATTTGGATGTCTTTTTTCTTCTGGTATAAATAAGATAAATTTCCAGAATCATGCCAAATAGAAAAGCGAAGATGGCATCCAGGAAATTCCCTCCAAAAATATAGGTATAGCAGGAGCAGCCAAGGCCTGCAAAGAAAGTCAGGGTGGCAGGCTTTGGCAAAGGGATGCTTCTGCACTGTTCCAGCCTGTCCCAGGCAGTTTTCAAATCGCATTTCTTCTCTGAAATTTCCCTGGAGAGCTGATTTATAGCGGCAATCCGTCCCAGATGCACATCTCCTAAGGGGACGTGGCGGATGATGCTGCAGCTCTCGTCGCTGTCCTCGTTTGCACTGGCAAAAATTCCGTTTGATAGTACATACACATCATAATTCTCTATTTCAAATGCTTTTAAAATATGAAAGATGGTATCCTCCACACGGTAAATTTCTCCGCCGTTTCTTAAAAGTTCATCTCCGATTTCCACGGCAAGAGTTAAAATTTCTTTATTGTATGACATAAAAATCTCCTTAAAAATCCTCTGTAGATAGTATAATATTATACGCATAATTTGACTTTTTTTCTACTGTAATTTGAAAAGATTTTGTAGAAAAGTGAATGTGTATAAAGGATACAAAAAAAGAGATACTAACTAGAAACAGCTTAGTTTTATTTGTTTCAGAAAAAAGAAAAGGATGTGAGAAATTTGAATCGGAAAACCTACAGAATTTGTATTGTAATGCTTATTGCGGCGGCTATCCTTTCCACCGTTATCTATTATCAGATGGTAGAAAAGAAAGAACTGAGCCCAAAAGACGGGGTATTTGTCTGGGAAACCTGTGAGGAAGGAATTAACGTATGAGTGCAAAAGACGAGACAATTTATATTAAAATCGACCAGAATGTGCTGGTAAGTGACAGCAGCGTTACCATAGGGGATGTGGCTTCCGTCACAAGCTCCAATGAGGCCATGGTGCGGCAGGTACGGCAGATAAAGTTTTTTCAGTTCCCGGAAAAGCCGGTGAATGGTAAAAAATTGCCGAAAGTCCAGCGGAAGGTTTTTTCTATTTTAAAAATTGTGGAGCTGATTCACAAAGATTACCCCAATGCAGAAATCAGTAATGAGGGTGAGACGGATTTTGTCCTGGAATACAAACAGGGGGAAAATTCCAAAGTGATGGAATGTGCCAAGACGGTTCTATTAAGTATCCTAATATTTTTCGGTGCGGCCTTTACCATTATGTCTTTTAACAATGATATTGCCATTACAGAACTCTTTGAAAAATTTTATTTGCAGATTGCAGAAGTTGAGTCAAACGGCTTGACGGAGCTTGAGATCAGTTACTGCATCGGGGTCACTGTGGGAATCCTGGTATTTTTTAATCATGTGGGAAAGAAAAAACTTACCCCGGACCCCACGCCTATCCAGGTACAGCTGCGGAAATATGAGCAGGATGTAGACACTACATTTATTGAAAATTCCGGCAGAGGAGGGACAGAGGTGGATGTGGATTAACCATATTTTTTTAGCATTTGTGGGACTGGCCAGCGGCCTTGCAGTGGCAGGGGGAACCTTTGCCCTGATTGTGTCCTTAAAAATAATCCCAAGGATTGTGGGGAAAGGCCATCTGGCCTCCCGCACGGTGTGGTTTGAAAATATGATTGTCCTTGGGGGAATCTGGGGAACGATATTTGCGGTTTTTCCCATGATAAGATTTCCTGTGGGACATTGGTTTATTGCCCTTTACGGGTTATGCAGCGGTATCCAGGTGGGCTGTCTTTTAATGGCGTTGGCGGAAATTGTAAATGTATTCCCGGTTATCTTCCGCCGCTTCGATTTAAAGACAGGGATTTCCTGGGTGATCATTTCTTTGGCGGCAGGAAAACTGGCAGGTTCTTTTTGGTATTTCTATAAAAACCTGTCCTGTTAAAAACTATCTATGATGATTGATTGATTTTTTAGAAAAAGAAAGAGAGGTAATTTTATGCAGAAAGATAAGGCGACAAACGAAGAAAAACAGGCGGAACAGAAAGCCTATAACGAATATGTGAAACAGGTGACTCCCACCCATTCCCTGCCAAAAAATATGGCAAAGGCATTTCTTTTGGGAGGCGTTATCTGTATCATTGGCCAGGGGATTTTAAATTATGCCATAAGCCTTGGGCTTGACAAGGACACGGCGGGAAGCTGGTGCAGCCTTGCCCTTGTATTAACCAGCGTTGTTTTGACAGGCTGCAATATTTATCCGAAGCTTGCCAACTTCGGGGGGGCAGGAGCCCTTGTCCCCATTACGGGATTTGCCAATTCCGTGGCGGCTCCCTGTGTGGAATTTAAAAAGGAAGGGCAGGTGTTTGGAATTGGATGTAAAGTGTTTACCATTGCCGGTCCTGTAATATTGTTCGGGATATTTACAAGCTGGCTCTTGGGGCTTATTTATTGGATTGGAAAAATTTTGGGATTTTTCTCATGAGAGCAGAAAGAGCATATGGGATAGATGCTGTGGAAACTTTTTCAGTGGCAGGAACAGATGACGTGATCATGGTAATCTGGGTGCTAGGTGCAAAACGGGAGCAAAAGCCGGTATACATCTTGGAAATGAGCACGATATTGTGAGATATTTTCCGGAATATTTTTCCGATTACAGGGAAAATCCGGATACGGTAATCAGATGGACAGACAGGCTTCAATCATTATCGGGAGAATGGTTAGGAAATATAATAATTAAAAGACAGATTATAGGAAAAACCGGGCACGGCCTATAGCGTAATACTATAGGCTGTGCCCGGTTTATATTCCGGAATGACGAGTTATGGATAACTATTTTCAGAAAGTTCAAAGCAGAGAGCCAAAAATCCGAAAAAGAGCGAAAATATGCTGTACGGCAAGAAATAAAAAGGCTAAGACATAGAGGTATCCAGATTTTTATGGCTATCCAAATCAGGATTCGCTGTCCCATCTGTGGCAGTAAAACCTGTGATAGAATTAGCGAGGT
>Ga0137307_102034_pt1 | contig 15098 bp, 15 predicted proteins | sample NAcewD2O_March_2_FD_97180 | JGI IMG/M metagenome (GOLD analysis project Ga0137307, IMG submission 97180) | Mouse cecal microbial communities from Vienna, Austria - N-Acetylglucosamine amended D2O_March | ecosystem: Host-associated > Mammals > Digestive system > Large intestine > Cecum | place...
AAAACACACTCCGATACGAAAGCCATAAATGGCATATCATTGTTATATACTACGTAAAGAGTAAAAATTATGAAGAATTTCAAACCAAAGGCATGGCTGCTCCCCCAGCCTGTACTTATCATCGGCACATACGATGCCGATGGCACTCCCAATGCCATGAACGCCGCATGGGGCGGCCAATGGGACATGGACGAAATCATGATTTCGATGGGTGCACACGCTACTACAGAAAACCTTAACCGCAACGGAGAATTCACAGTTGCCTTTGCCACTGTCGATACACTCGTGGCTTCCGACTATGTAGGCATTGTAAGCGGCAAGACACACCACGATAAAATCAGGAATACCGGCTGGAATTCCGTTAAGGCAGAAAATGTCAATGCCCCTGTTTTCGACTGCTTTCCGATGACAATGGAATGTCGTATCAAGGAAAAACTATATGAATCCGAATCCGGCTATTATATCGTTGCGGAAATTCTCAGCATTGCATGTGATGAGAAATTTCTGGCAGAAGACGGTAAACCCGATGTCGAGAAAATGCAGCTCATTACTTTTGACCCGATTCACAACGCTTATATCGCCCTCGGAGAGAAGGTGGGAAACGCTTTCTCCGATGGCAAAGCACTGAAATGAGAAGCGGTCGTGAGGTATTTAACGCTAATAACTGCTACGGCAATGTTACTGACAGCCAACACGCAGACCCCCCTATGCCGGAAGTCTCTGATGGCAACCGACAGAATCATCCGTTACTCCGTCATTGAGGTTGAGCCTGACTATCTCGATGAATATCTGCCTCTCGCTCTGGAAGTAGGCGATATATCAATGAGGACCGAACCGGGAGTACTCGCCATGTATCCGACAGTTTCAAAGGAGGATTCGTGTAAGATTACAATCATGGAGATATATGCCTCTCAGGATGCTTACAAAAGCCATATAGCCAGTCCTCATTTCCAGAAATACAAGCAGGGCACGTTCCACATGGTGAAATCATTGCAGCTCCTTGACCAAAATCCCTTGAATCCTGATATGTATATCAGTTCAGGTATAATCCCAAAGGAGGAATAACAGATTCCGTCCTTCAGACCACATAAGCCATATAAGATAGGAGAAATCACCGTCACCCAAAACTCATCTGAGCAGTGAGGTTCGACGGGGCTGCGAAGATCATATCAAACTTAAGCTGTTGCAAGCAAAAGTCCAATTCTGTTGTATGGAATTTGACTAACAGAATCATGGGTTTTGCCGTTGATTTCCAATACCGCAATACGACGGAAGAAATACCCCCTAAATAGCAGGTCCTCCAATCCAAAGGATTATTTTCTTTCGATGATTCATAATAACAGATCAGATAGAAGAGTAAGCAATCTTTATTTATTGCTGTAGATTAGATTTGATAATGTCCACAATATCATTATGCCCAAGTGATGCTATGCTGTCGGGAGTATATTGAGTGTTAAGCGGAGTATCTCCTACACCGCCGGTTTGCAGCTCTCTCGGTTGAAGCATATCGAAAAGGCTCATGTTTATGAATATAACAGGACGGAGTGCAGCTTTGGATTTCAAAGCTGCACTCCGTCCATTGTCAGTTATTCAATTATTTTTTGAACAAGCGGATTAGTTCACCAATCCAGAGCACAAGGGATGTGCCGGCAATGATGATTACCCAGTCGATAAATTTGAGAGGTTCAACATTGAAGAACTCGCCACCGACGCTTACAATCAGCACCTGACCAAGAAGGATTACAAGGGCAATAAGTCCGAACCCGCCACAACCTTTGAAGTGGAATGCCGAGCGTCTGGTCTCAAAGGCACGGGCATTGAACATATTCCAGAACTGGAGGAAAACAAAGATTGTGAAGAATAGCGACAGCTCATAGCCGCTAAGTCCTGTATTGGCACCCATTGCTACTTTACCAACCTCAGTGAGACAGGAGATGTCGGTATGCTCAAAGTAGTAGAGAAGTCCGAGAAGAAGGAGGAAGAACACTCCACCTGTGCCGACGATTGATTTCCACATCGGACGATTGATGATAAATGCCTCACGCGAACGCGGTTTCTCTTTCATTACAGACTGTGACGGAGGCAAAGATGCAAGAGCCATAGCCGCGAATGTGTCCATGATGAGGTTCACCCAAAGCATCTGTGTAACTGTCAGGGGTGACTGCATGCCCATAAAGGCACCGAAAAGAACGATGAAGCAGGCAGCCACATTCACGGTCATCTGGAAAAGAATGAATCGCTGAATGTTCTGGAAGAGGGAACGCCCCCACATCACAGCACGACCGATTGAAGAGAATGAGTTGTCGATAATGGTTATGTCGGATGCTTCTTTGGCAACCGATGTACCGTCACCCATCGAGAGACCTACATGTGCTGTCTTCAACGCGGGTGCGTCATTGGTACCGTCACCTGTTACGGCGACTACCTCGTTGTTTGCCTGAAGCGCCTCTACAAGTCGCTTCTTGTCCATTGGACGGGCACGGGCGATAATCTTCAGGTCGCCCACACGTTCTTTAAGCTGCTTGTCGGAAAGTTCGGCAAACTCTGTTCCGGTTATGATATTGCGTTCGCCATCAGTGGCATCATTCCAGAGACCAATCTGACGGCCAATCTCCTTGGCGGTTCCGGGAGTGTCACCGGTCACGATCTTCACCTTGATTCCGGCATCAATCACCTCGCGCACAGCGTCAGGGACATCTGCACGGACGGGGTCGGAGATTGCCACGATTCCGAGGAATGTCAGGTTTGCGGCTGCAACCTTATTGTTCTCGATAGTCTTGTCTCCCTCATTGAGTTCCTGATATGCGAAGCCAAGTGTACGCATAGCCTGATTCTGATAAGCGAGGAGTTGGGCATCGACTTCCTGTCTGGTCACTCCGGCAGTGTTCTTGCACATACTGAAGATGATTTCGGGGGCACCCTTCACATAGAGGATTGGCTTGCCGGTGGCGGACTTAACGACAGTAGCCATATACTTGCGCTCGGTAGAGAAAGGAAGTTCCTCAATGCGCTGAGCCTTATCCTTTACATCGAGATAGTTCACACCTCTTTTCTGAAGCCAGAGGAGAAGAGCACCTTCAGTCGGGTTACCAAGTACCTGAGCCTTGTCTCCTGAAAGATCAAGCTGGGCAGTCGAGTTGACAGCGATACCCTCGATGAGTATATCATCCGACGGATTACCGAAGAAGTTGGTCTGGGCCACCTGCATCTGGTTCTGGGTCAGAGTACCGGTCTTGTCAGTACAGATGACAGTGGTCGCACCCATTGTCTCGCAGGCATGCATCTTGCGCACAAGGTTGTTGGTCTTGAGCATACGGCGCATGGAGTAAGCGAGCGAAAGTGTTACAGCCATAGGCAGACCTTCAGGCACGGCGACTACCACAAGAGTTACAGCCACCATAAGTGTCTGGAGGAAGTATGCAAGGAATGATACCCATTCAAATTCGGGAACGTTGATGAAATACATCACGATACGGCCAACGATGATGGCGGCGGCAAAACCGTAAGAGATTTTGGTTATAAGATCACCAAGACCGTCGAGCTGCTCGTTGAGCGGAGTCTTGACGCTGTCGTCAATCTGAGCGGCTTCAAACACCTTGCCGTTTTCAGTCTTGTCTCCGACTGCAAGCACACGCATGATGCCGTGACCTTCCATGATCTTTGTGCCGCGCATGGCATGGTTGCTCGGGAAAGTGGCGTCGGAATCAAATTCCGCCGGGTCTGTGGTCTTATGACAGATAGGTTCGCCGGTCAGTGTTGACTCGTCGATGTTGAGCATCACGGCTTCAAGCAACTCACCATCTGCGGGAACTTCCTCACCGGTATTAAGGATAACGATGTCGCCCACGACTACATCCTTCCTGGCAATCTGCATGGCGTTACCGTTTCGGATCACCTGCACAGGTTCGTCATCGTTTACTTGATTGAGCAACGCGAACTCTTTATCGGCTTTCAGCTCGAAGATAAACGCGAGACCGGTGGCGAGGAGAATAGCAATGAAGATACCTATAGGCTCGAAGAATACTCCGGCCCCTTCATGCAGACCCCAATACTCATAGCAGGAAATGCCGATTGACAATGCGCCAGCAATTAAGAGTATGATAATCAGCGGATCACCGAATTTTTCAAAGAATCGTTTCCACAACGAATCCTTTTCGGGAGGAGTCAGAATGTTGATGCCATTCTTTCTGCGGCTCTCCGACACTTCCGCATCGGTCAAGCCTGTGTAATGATGTTTTTGTGACATATTGGGTTTATATAATATTTGTTACTCTTGTGGAATGGTTAAAGCACGTGTGGACTCAAGTATGGGCAGATTGGTCTCTGTCGGAATGTATATAACAGTCTTATTGCTCAGATCAGACTGCTGACGCACCCAAAGATATTGGATGTAAGTCGGTGTGATGCTTCCGTTTTCTATACGGATAGCTTCAGCCGCACCTTTAGCACGCTCAATTTCGGCCTGAGCATTAAGCTTCTCTGCTTCAAGATTGGCTTTTGCCTCCTCAATCTTGATTTTACGGTTCTGTTCTGCCTTGGCGAACTCGGCTTTGCCTTCCATTTCCTGAGACCATACGTTGTACCACGGACGGATGAAAGCTAATGCCACGATGAGAATCACAATTCCGGCGACACCCCATATCGCACCTTTGATGAGTTTTGGGGACACATTAATGTTATTGTTGTTATTCATATTTGAAACTGATTAGAATGATTATGCCAGTGAACGTGTCACCCAAACAGATGAGGTGACAGGTATATATTTATCTTCTTTATCCGACACAACAAGTGTAAGATCTTTAGGGGCGGCAGAAAAATTTTTCTGCAATTTCTTTGAGCAGGGCACCCATCCATAGTTTGGAATGTATAGTGCCAAATTGTCATAATGAATACCGGTTGAACCGATGAGATTAACATACCCTCTTTGAAGGTTCTCTGCCTGAGACAAGTTGCGAACGGATATTGTTGTCATAACTGATTATGTTGAGATTATTTGTTTTTGATGATGCAAAATTACAGCCTCGTTGTCACGGAAGCATAATTCTCAAAATGTTTCAGTATCTTATCCATATTTCTCAAAATATCAGCCTGCAATGTTGCAACCTATATTTGCGACCATCTACGATACATCTCAGACTCTTTCAAAAGGACAGGTTCGTCGCTGTCAAACTGATGAACATAAACGAGTTCCTGTTCTATATGAACAGAAAAGGAGCCGTCAGCACCTTTGGTAATGCTATAATCCTCCGGGTTATAAAGCCCTTGGAGATTCTTGATGGAGCGTTTCAGACAACTGAAAATCGGACGTCTGATTTCCGGAACACTTAAATCAGGAGCATCCTCCTTACCCCCTCCGAACATCTCGTAAATGACAGAGTATCTCTGCTGGATATGTTTCATGCGGCGATTGTAACGCTCGAGCGCATCTGCCGATTTCGGAAGATTGAAGTTGATGCCCTCCTTACCTTGACAAAGCAGAAGCGCATACAAAGCTCTTTCACGCCTGTGCAATCCCATTGCCTTTGAGTCAATATCCGGGAATAATATCTCTTCCTTATACGGGTTGAGCTGAATTGCACTGCGTATATTTCGACGAACAAGGAATAAGTCAAGCAATTGCTTATAAAAGCCGTGGAAGTGAAACTGATTGTCCCTTTCCTCAGATGTATTGACAACATACATGTCGGCACTCAGCATTTCTGTAAAGCGGTCGACAAATGTCTGTACAGTAACCGCAATATCTTCATCGACATCAATCTTCAGGTAATTTGCATATTGGTCTTCACCAACAAAGCTATTGCCAATCTTTATCAGCAACGAGGGCATTGTGTTGCGTAACTCAGGGATACCACATTTATTGCAGAGCAAATCCTTACAAAATATTCCGGTTGTCATCTTCATCAGACTCTTATAGGTGTTGTCAAAACCGGTCTCACTCATCGACGGTGCCAAGAACGAAAGTATATCCTTGAACAACCCGGCGTCAGTGTTCTTATAATGGTCTATAATCTTTGGAATATAGACAAAATGGAAGCCGGCTAACTGGAACTCTTTGAATATCGACCGATAGTGAGTCTGAATGGCATTGTTTGTATCAGGGTCATATTCGCTCTCAATGTACAGGGCTGTGGCAATATCAATATTGAAACTGGCTCTTGGGATTGATATTACCTCTCCATTAAATGGCTGATTTGAGTCCAGAAGTGTGGTCAGCGCAATCATGAGAAGGGCCTCGGGATGAGCACAAAAACCATCGCTGACGGTCATTGAACGACAATCACCAAGCAAGTCTTCTTTCAACCCTTGAACTCCGGAGTTACAGATAACATTGAGAGCTTCAGCGAATGAAACCTCTCTTGCCTCAATCCGTGCATCACGGTCAATGGCATATTTCTGACATATATTGCGCCAGCATTCCATTTCTGCGGTATCCACTATTCGGTCGGCCTTGATAAGGTCGGCGAATATACGGGCTATGGCTACTTTATGACCTTTCAGCATAGACAATTATTTTAGATTGGAAATTACATTATAGCAGAACCAGCTATTCAAATTCTCAAGCATGTTTGCTGTGGAAAAATCCTGCATCGTGCCCGCAATATTTACATTTTCCCATCGCTTATGAATTATTAATTACTTACAAGCTGGACTACAATCAGACGTCCTCCCTCTTCTCCGGAAAGAAGAATCTTGCGCCCCTCGGTCAGCTCAACATATTCCCCGACTTTGATTTGACGTTTGGGCTGTTCGGAAACATCCCACATGTCGGGGAGACGACGGTTGATGAGAATCCATTTGCCGTTGTGGAAATGGAAGTCGCCGACAGGTTTCTTGTCCTCAGACTTTATGCGCTCGTTAGGTGTTATGAGACGATTCACATGCCACATATAGAGCGATTGCTTGTCATAGACCATAAGCCTATAATTTTCGGGACGGAAATTGCCTTTTGCCGGCGAATAATAAAGATTAAGAACCGGAAGCTGACCGTGATATTCTGTTCCACAGAACGGACACTTCGGCTTAGTCGAGTTGTCGAACACAAACCAGTGTGCCTCGCAGTTTGGATTCTGGCATGGCTGCATGAGATCGGTGGTCTTGACCAATGCGTTTTCCCATTCATCAGCTGTGGGACGCTTCATCGGGTCGTGAAGTCCGTCGATGAACGCACGGTCAAAGAGTTCCTTCAGATATGGGCCACAAATTGTATAAGGCAACTTTTCAACATCTCCCTGTGGTAATTCCGAGGGAGCCAGATTCTTAATCTTAGGTCTGTTACTTTTGTCTGTGGGATGTTCCACAAAGAGAGCCTTTGCACCCATCGACAGCTCTTCATCCTTTGCGGCATCGAGGTCATTGACTTTTCCACCACGAAGGGGATGACGATTGAGGAGATACATATATATCAGAACAGCCAGAGCATGGCGGTCGGTCTGAATGCTCGGCAGTTTTTTATTTGGATTGCCGAGCTTCAACGCACGGGTCTGAAGAACCTCAGGAGCAATAAAGTCCGGTGTGCCTACAACATCAGGCGGATATTTGCCGGGAACAACAAGACCGTCACAGTCGATAACTGCCGCTTTACCACTTAAAGGATCAACAAGTACATTCTTGTACGAAAGGTCGGAATGTGCGAGTCCGGCAGCATGAAGCCTGCGGACCGCACGGGCTATCTGCAGACACATGTGGAAGTGCGTTAGCCATGTACCTTTCTGATCGGGTTCAACAAATTTATTTCGGAGCTTTGCTGAGGCGAACCACTTGCCTTGTTTCTCCAGTCCCTTGAACTTGCCACCTTGAAAGAAGAAGTGTTTCTGGTAAGTCGGACATACTATGCCCAACTTACCATTCCATTCTACAAGTTTTGTGGGCCAACAGAAAAGATTTTCCCAATAGTCACCACCTATCTGTCCGAATATTTTTTCGCGATATTTTCCAACGATGTTTTGAAGACGGTCCTTTGCGTTTGCATCTTGTTTCTCGCGAAAGAAACCTACTACATAACTCTTGTCAGGGCTGAAATAGACATCCTTCATCGCACCACTGCCGATGACTTCATCCACAAACTCGACAGGAGTGCCGTCGGTTGCTGTAAGTTTTATTGTCTGTGCCATAAGCCTGCTTTTTAATAAAGGATTGCTATTGTTCTATCGTCATGGTTGCCTGGGCTCCAGAAATCGAGCCAACCCAATAGCTGGTCTTTTGATGATTCATTGTCATCCGAAAGGTCAACTCCTCCAATCTCATCTTCCGGGAAACCGTTTTTGAGATTATTGTATAACTCCTCCCACTTAGAATAATCGTTGAGATTTTTGTCGGTTTCAAACATTGGATCAGATACACCGTCGCTCATCAGGAACAAGGCGGTGAAGTCAGGTACGATTGCCATTCGGAGACGTTTGCTTACAACATCCGGGTCACGGAATATCTCAGGCATTGTCAGGAAGCGTGTCTGCCCAGAGAACTCACCTTCATCAGGAGTGCCGAGCAGTTTCGCGGTTTTACTTTCTGCATCGAAGAGACACATTGCGCCGTCTCCAACCCAGAAGGACGCTATAAACCAGCCGAAGTTGTATTTCTTGCAGACTGCGAACATTAAGGTTGTGGCAAAGTCTTTCAGTTTTGATTCTTCATTGGCTTCTGCAACTTTCTTTACAGCCTCATGCGCTTTCATCGCTCCGTTATATACGATGTCGATAACATGACGGGTAACATTTGTCCGTTTCTCCTTATTGTCGCGATCGGCTTCATATTCACGTATGGATGCCTCGAACCTCGGATTATCAAGAAGAAGATTCTTGCAATGATCAATAACTGTCTTGCAGGCGACTTCAGAACCTTTGCGGGAATATTTGGCAGAACCGGCACCGTCGGCGACTGCGATTATATACCAATCGGATTCGTCACAATGAAAAAGGCTGAAATGGTCATCACGGGCTTTACCTTCCTGCGCATGGCTCCTGCCTCTTTGACTTGCTGCAACAATATCTTTTTTCGGCAATCCGTCCGCTCCGGCCTCAACCTTGACATATTTCGTCTCGCTGTCAGGCTTGTAATACGCGATATTTGGATCCGTAGGTATATTACGCCACAAATCTCTTGGATTGGGATTAAATGCAACAGGGATAGCAAGCTCCGATGCAGGTTCTCCCTCTACCGTTTTATAGCGCAATTTAAGCGAGAAATCACCGGCGTTCTTTGGTTTGCCACTTAAAGTGCATTTGCCATCCTCTCCAATAGCAAGGATAAGACCCAATTCCTCTGCCCCGACAAGTTCTATGTCAGAGATTTTATCAACAGGAAGTTCAAAGAATACGCTGTACTCTTTTTTTACTGTTCCGTTGGGGAAACGAAGTCCGAGCTGGCGAACCTCATTTTCTATCATTATTCGTTGATTCATACGTTCTTCCTTGAATGTGTTCCACAACGAACTGATAGCCCAATTGAGGAACGATTCCTTGTCGGCAGAAGAAACACCGGCTTTATACATTGCCTTATCAAGAGCCCTTGCGGACTCATTAAGTCTGCATACGGTCGGATTCTTCCGTGTTGCCATTCGTTGTTTTCTTTCCATGATTTCTTTTGTTAACCTAAGCCGCGTGTTATGTCCATGCCTGTAGGATCACCCTTTCCAAGAGTGCCTCTCATTCCACACCACGGACATTCGTTGGTATCACTTTCTCCCACACAGAAGATATTTCCACACTCACACACAACCACACCAAGCTGATTGCCACAGCAGGGGCAAGCGGGGACTCCGACAAGTTCCAGCGTGTTGATTTTGGTCTGTTTGCCGGCTGAAAGGCTTGCGTATGTCTCTTTGTCAATGGGATATGCACCTACCAGTTTGAAGTCTGTGGCGTTGAACATTTCCAACCCTTCCAGAGGTTGATTGCGACGAGCATACTTGATAAGATAATCCTGCTTTGTTGTCTGGCAACGACCGTGGAGGACGACGAAATTCTCGTCAGGAGTGTCACGATGTTCACGGAGGTCAACTTTTTCGAGGTTGATGCCTGTTGTCGGCGCAAGTTTTATCTCGTCTGTGTTCTGTTCGCTTACCGACATACTTGTTGTCTTGATTGAGGCGGTAACCCACTTGAAGAACTTGCTGAAGGATTCGGGGTCTGTCTCTTTGAGCAGAAGTATGTCATTTGTAATCTGAGCAAGAGTCAACACGTTGACATTATCGCCAATAGAAACAGCCACAAGACTGCAATGCCTGCGGTATTTCTCATTCCAGCGACGGAAGGCGGCAGAATATTCATCTGTCGGATTGCCGTCTGTGAAAAGGAAGATGATAGGTTTCCAGTCACCTTTCAGCTCCAACGTAGTCTTCTGAATATTCCGGTCAATATCGTCCATCAGACATTCAAGACCTTTGCCGAGAGATGTTCCGCCACCAATAGGAAATGTGGGAGGATAGAACTTGTAGAGTTCTGTTAGCGGAGAAAGCTCTTTAGCCTTGCCGGCAAAAGCTATGATTGAAACAAATACCGTTTCAAGAGCGTAAGGGTCAACACGAAGATTCTGAATAATCGTACGCATACCCTCCTGTACCTGTTCGATTGGTGTTCCAACCATCGACTCAGATACATCTACGAGGAAGTAAATCGGTAATCTACGCATATGGGATGTTAATTTAGATTTTCAGAAGTATTTATTATCACAAAGAAACTGCTGTCGAGGAGACTTTACAGCATCTGTATAAATCTCAAAAATGGCATTGAGATTGTAACTGCAATCTTCAGACGTTGGCAGCTTTGACCTCATAACGAGAATCATTTTTTTCGTAGCGGTCTGTAATGTAAGAACCATTGACAAAGTCAATCCCTTTTATCAGTTCTTCTATTGCCGAATCATTCAGACCTAAAGCAAACACTGCCTTGTAACTGTCAAGTGAACGGCACCAGAATGCTATTGTACTACCGTAGGCATAAATTTACTTGGAGACAAATATACAGTTCCGGGGCCGGTAACGCGCATCATGCTTAAGCCTTCTCCTCCAAGAAGATTGCCGAGTGACCAGTTGGACTGCATCTGGTTTTCAGCAATATTCAGCAAAGCAATAATGTGGTCTTCGTCAACCTCAATAGTCTCTCCGTATTGTAGGTTTATTGTGATGGGTGTCCCTTTTGTGTCAAGGAATACAGTCGAGCTGCCCTGAATCTTTTGTAAAAGGAGACCCATGCCGCCAGTAAGTCCGGCTATCGACAATTTAGTCGTAACATTTACTCGGTTGTTAGAACCGACATAAACACCACGATGACATATCATAGTCTCGCCGTTAATCTTTACAGGCAGCAGACCAAAACGACTGCCTATTACGACTTTACGGGGCATATTGGAGACATTGTAAAGCCTAAGTATGAACAGCGATTCTCCGGCGAGTTTTGCGCCAAGGATTCGTCCCAGCCCTGAGCCATTGAAGCCAAGCTCCTTTTCTATCCCGGCTTCAAGATAGATTACAGAACCTTTCTCAGCATAAAAATCCTCTCCGGGTGATAGTGTCACTTCCAGATGCTGGACAAATTGTCCTACAAGTTTACAGTTCATACTGATAATGAATTAAATGATTACGTTAACTTCTGCCGGAGGAGGAGGGAGTACGAGGTCTTCGGCAGCACCGATGCTGCGGTTGCCCACACCGATTGAGTCAGATACCCATTTGAAGAATTTTTTGAATGCAGTGCTGTCAACCGTATCAAGTGAATAGACCTCATTGGTCAGTTCTTTAAGCGGTTCAGTTTTCGCATTCATACCAGCGGCACAGGCTATAATGCTGGCGAAATGACGTTTTTTCACCTCTGGAATCATCTCCTTATAAAGCTGGCTGTCTGAAGGCTTACCATCGGTCATAAGAAACAGCAAGGGCATCCAGTCTCCTTTTTGGTCCGGTGTGCTAAGGCGTACTTCCTGATCTATTTTTTCGCAAAGAAGCTTCAAAGCCTGACCGGTATGTGTAGGACCGCTCTCAGGAGTAGTTATTTCCGGAAGTTGAAGCTCATCGAGCGGTGTGAGCGGAAGAATCTGCTTTACATCGCGATCAAATGTGATGATACTGATATTTACGGACTCCAATGCAAATGGATCCTGACGAAGGCTCGAAACCATTGCTTCAAGGCCTACCTTTACCGATTCAATCGGTTCACCACGCATTGAACCGGAGGTATCTATGAGAAGATATACGGGAAGACGTCTCATTATTTTTCGATGTTTTGGGCGGGATGAAAAATTTGTATGTTTTCGGGAAGAGGCGGTAGTGAAGACAGCCCTTCGCCTTCTTGATTTCTTTCGTTTACCATCATGCTCGATGTGCTGACCGAACTTGACACCCATTTGAAGAATGATTTAATGTCGCCGGCATTAGCGGAAGAGATGACGATTATATTTTCTGTGAGTTTTCTAAGCAGGTCGAAATGAGAGTTCATTCCGGTAGCACATGCGACCACAGTGCCGCAATTCACTTTCTTAAACTCTGTTATTGGTCGGGCAACAGGGCCTGAATGGCCTCCATCAGAGAGAAAAAACACCAACGGTCTCCAATCGCCTTTTCTTTCTTCAGTGGTTTTGTGAACCTCTTTCTCGATACATTCGCAAAGAAGCTTCAAAGCCGCTCCCAAAGCAGATTGTCCGTTGGCAATAATCTCTGGCTTTTGGAATTTATATACCTCCGTCAGCGGTACTATCTGTTTAGCTTCTGTACTATATGTAATAATGCTTATACAGGTAGTCTCCAATGCATAGGGATCGCAACATAGAGACTGCACTAATGAGTCAATACCATTATTGACAGCAGCAATAGGCTCTCCTCTCATTGAAGAGGAAATATCTATGACGATATATACAGGGAGTCTTCGCATAATATGATGATTTATTTTCTGCTCTTCCTCCTTCCCGATATCGGAAAGGAGGAAGTGCAGAAGATATTATTCAGAGGAGTGCTTCGAGGCCGGCGGGGAAAGACTTGGCCTGAGCCTTTATTGCACGGAGAAGAGCTTTTTCAGCCTCATCTACCTGGCCGTCGCTGTTTACCTTGGCAATGAGCCATGCTTCTTCATCGGCATCAATTTCGCCGGGAGAAACCTCATCATTAAGCAGGTAGTCACAGATTGCCTGTGTGAAGAATGCCGTCCACTCGGGTGCATTTTCCTTACCGCTTACAGCGTCATTAAGTTCAAAGAGGAAATCAGCCTCTTCTTTGTCGATTACGCCGTCAGCGTAAAGCATTTCTTTGAGCTGTGCCACTTCTGCCGCGTCGATTACGCCGTCAGCGAGAAGTTCTTTCTTGAGTTCTTCAAGTGTTGCCATTTTATTGATGTTTTTGTTGTTGGATATTAAACTACGATGTTTACTTCGGGCGGTGGAGGCGGAAGCTCACTGAGTGTAGTAGCTTCTGCTCCGGTCTCCTCGACCTTCATACTACCGGAGCTTACAGATGCGGACACCCATTTGAAGAATGCCTTGATAGTGGCGCTGTCCGCTGTGTCAAGGGATACGACACATTCGGTGATTTTCTTCAGAGTGTCTGTATTAGCTCCGGCACCGGCGGCACAGGCTACGACCATACCCCATTTACGTTTCTTGAACTCGGCAAGACCTTTGTTAAGGTCGTCGGTAGGTTCGCCATCAGTCATGATGAACACAAGAGGTTTCCAGTCTCCTTTCTGCTCTGCCGTCGTCTTGGTGACTTCCTGGTCTGCCTTTTGTGCCAGCAGAGCAAGTGCCTCTCCAAGTGCAGTGCATCCACTCGCCTGAATGTTAGGCTGTTGGAAAGCGGATAGTTCGGTCAGCGAAGAAACCTGCTGAGCACTGCTGTCAAAGGTAATGATGCTGAGGTATGCTGTTTCGAGCGCATAAGGATCTTGGCGCAGAGTTGAAACCAATACCTGCACTCCATTCTTTACTGCTTCTATTGGTTCTCCATACATTGAACCAGAGCAGTCAAGAAGGAGATATACCGGTAATCTTCTCATGATTATTTTGCGTAATTTGTTACTATGCGTTTGATAGTCTCGCAAAGATTGGCATCGGGATAAGCATCACCGATAGCCGAGAACTTCCAGTCACCGTTGCGACGGTAGAGTTTTCCCATTATGAGTGCGGTCATTCCCTTGTACTGGGGCTCGGCTGCAACGTCATAAGATGCAAAAACTTCCTTAACTCTCTCAGGAGTTCCTTCGTACATGCGAATTGAGGCATAAGGAATCTGAGAGAAGTCCTCCCGACCACAGTTGTTGAGGAAGAAGAAAATCTGACTGACATTGGGATTTACACGATTGAGGTCAACTGTGATAATCTCATTGTCAAGACCGTCGTCTCCTTCCTGATCACCGTTCAGGTCATCACCACTATGGTGGAGAGCCCGCTCGTTTGAATCCACCTTGCCGAGAGGCATTCCATAATTGGCAAGGAACTCACGCTTGTAGAGCGGTGAATATATGTGGTCAACGAGATTTCCGTTTGCATCGACCATGACACAAGAGAGGTCAAGGTCAACATCCTGTACTGATTTTCCAAGGCCCAGGAATCCTCCGGATACGATAGCTCCCCAGTTGCAACCGACACAGAAGTCGGTCAGCTTAGAGCCATTGCCCTTTTCGAGATTGATGCGTTGGCCTTTTTCAAGACGTATTGCCATGATGAATTATTTATTTGAGATTAGTTATATTTGTTCAGATACTCACCGAGACCCGCTTTCTGACCGGTTCCGATGGCCTCGAATTTCCACTGTCCGTTACGTTTGTAAAGGCGTCCGAATTCAACTGCGGTCTCAACAGAAAAGTCCTCGTCAAGGTCATAGCGAAGAATCTCCTCGCCATTTGCCGCGTTGTAGATGCGGATGAAAGCATTGCGAACTTGTCCGAAGTTCTGCTTGCGCTCGTCTGCCTTGTGAATTGTCACAACGAATGTGATTTCGGTTGCACGAGGGTCGATTTTAGAAAGATCTATTTTGATGCTTTCATCATCACCTTCACCTTCCCCCGTTAGGTTATCACCGGTATGCTCAACAGCACCATCCGGAGACTTCAGATTGTTATAGAAAACGAAATACTCGTCTTCGAGAATCTTGCCGTTCTCACCGAGGATAAATGCGGATG
>Ga0137307_102035_pt1 | contig 15084 bp, 7 predicted proteins | sample NAcewD2O_March_2_FD_97180 | JGI IMG/M metagenome (GOLD analysis project Ga0137307, IMG submission 97180) | Mouse cecal microbial communities from Vienna, Austria - N-Acetylglucosamine amended D2O_March | ecosystem: Host-associated > Mammals > Digestive system > Large intestine > Cecum | place...
GGTTCTCCGATTAAGCAGGGATTATTCTTACTTCTTCTGCTCAAGATCTGAATCACTCTTGCAATTTCTTCTTCTCTTCCTATCACAGGATCCAAGGAGCCTTCCCTTGCCAGCATCGTCAAATCTCTGGAATATAAATCCAGTGTCGGCGTTGCCTCCGACGCCAGCTTCTTACCAGAGCGCAATGCCGCAAACTCTTCCCGAAGCTGACCCCCATCCTCTCCCATTGCAATCAATGTCTCAGCATAAATTTTTTGTAAATTCACTCCCAGCGTATTCAAAAGGCGTACTGCCGCACAATCTGTCTCCCTCAATAATGCCAATAAAAGATGTTCCGTTCCAATCTGCCCGCTTTTAAAATGCTCCGCTTCTCCTTCAGCAGTCTCCAATAAATGCGCCAGCCTTGGTGAATACGCCTTCTTATCCAATACCGCAACCTTAGCTGAAGGCGCAATCAGATCCTCTATCAGTTCCAACAGCCGTTTCTCCTCTACTCCTGCATCCATCAGCACACAGGCAGCCACACCGGTTGCCTCACGCAGCATTCCCACGAGCAGATGCTCCGTGCCGACATAATTGTGGTGCATCATAACGGATACTTTATTTGTCAGCTCCAGCACCTTTTTTGCCTTTTTTGTATAATCTCTATGCATAAATGTAAATGCCTCCTGCAACTGTATTTCAAGTCAGATTTATAGATCATTTAAATCCAAAATTTCCAATTCCTCTTCTAAAGAAGGTGTTTCCTCAATGTTAGTTCCCATCAATGGCATTTCTTCGTCGAAGTAATCGTCACCATCATCGAAAATATCTCCTTTTTTCCCGAAACGTTTCTTCTTCTCCTTTTTTTCTTTTTTGTCCTTCTTCTCCCGCAGTTCTCTTTTTCCTGACCTAAAATCCGGCTCCTCGTCAAAATCTGCAAAAGAATCTTCGCCTTTCTCATAGAAGCCGCTGCCCGTGAGAATCTCTTCTGCGTCTATTCTTCGCTCTTTTTTGCTCTTTTTCTTCTTTTCTTTCTTCTCTTTTACATCTTCATCAAAAATCTCTTTCGATTGTCTTTTTCCTAAGTTCCCGCCTTTTTCTCTTCTCAAAAGCAATAGATTGACAATAATAATCAAAAGAACAGCGATTGCAATAATCAGTCCTGCCATGTATTTGGTGTCGCGGCTCTTTAGTTCGGAATATTTATCACTCAAATCATTATACGCTTTTTGAAGAAACTGATACTCTTCACTGATTTCCTCATCTGCTTCAACCGGCTCAATTGCCTGATAACGCTGATAAGTCCCCTCTGCGCTGTCATACTGATACCACCCAGTCACCCCGTCACTGTTGATTCCATACACTTGATAAAAATCCGGTGCAGCGGAAACCGCTGCCGCATCCTGATATGCGGACGGGACATTCTTATTATCAATCGCAAGCTCCGCGGAGGTATAATTCTCCCCCAGAGCAGCTTCTGCCGGCACCGGAAGCAAAATAAGATATTTGTCCTGTGCACTTAATTTGATAAACGGATATACCGCCTGACCATCATAGAGAAACAGCATTCCCTCATTCTCTTCATTGACCATATAAAGCAGAGTAACCTCACCCTTGTCATATTGTAATGCCGGTCGGTCTTCCTCCAGATAGCTGACAGTTGTCTGTGTAAAATCCGCCGGAATCACCGATTCCGGTATGGTATCCGCCACGGTATAACCGTCGGCTCCAGTCACTACGACCGGCGTCTCGCTGCTTCCCTCATCCGGCGTATCTGCCGCTCCATCTGTATCGCTTTCCCCACTCTGGCTTCCATCTGTTCCGGTTGTTCCAGAACCTGCCTCTTTCGTCACCTGAACGGTATAAGTGGCAAGATTGCCATTTTCCGCTTGAACAACGACCTTAATTGTATTACTTCCTTCCTTTAAATCATACGTTCCGGTACCCGACTGAATAGACGCCTTTTCGTTTGAGGTTTTCGCCTGTACCTCGATACTGTTCGTGCCGCTTCCCACTGATGCTTTATAATTGACCACATTATATTGAAAGGATGGGGATAACGTCCCCTCCGAAAGCGTCAGCGACGACAGAGAATTATCCGCCGAAGCAGCCTGTACTGTCACATTGCACATCAGTACGCCTGCCAGACAAAGCACGGCAAGCGTCATTACTTTTATCTGTTTCTTTATCTTATACATTGACTTTCTCCTTAAGTAATCTGATGTTACTAGTCTGAGCTATGAATAGCAACAATCTTTTTCCAACTGAACAGTATCATTATAGGAAACTATGAAGAAAGCGTCAACCTAAATCACAGAAATTTAGCAATTCTTAAAGATTGGTCAGGGCGTCAAAAACACCCTAACCAACATTCCTGCCAATCTCTACGATGCCTCTTCAAACTGCGAATTATATAGCTCCGCATAGAATCCATCCTTTTGCAGCAGCTCCTCATGCGTTCCCTGCTCCACAATATCTCCGTCCTTCATCACAAGAATCAGGTCTGCATCCCGAATCGTAGACAGACGATGGGCAATAATAAAGCTGGTACGCCCGCGCATCAAATTATCCATCGCCTTCTGAATACGCACTTCTGTGCGCGTATCTACAGAAGAAGTCGCCTCATCCAAAATCAAAACCCTGTTGTCTGCAAGAATTGCCCTTGCAATCGTCAATAGCTGCTTTTGCCCTTGGGATACATTGCTGGCGTCTTCATTCAATTCCATCTCGTAACCTCCCGGTAAGGTCTGAATAAAATGGTGGGCATGTGCCGCACGTGCCGCAGCAATTACTTCTTCATCTGTCGCATCCAGTCTTCCGTACCGGATATTCTCCATGATTGTTCCCTTAAACAGCCAGGTATCCTGCAATACCATGCCGAACGCATCCCGCAAATCTCTCCGGTTATAATCCCTGATATCATTGCCGTCCAGTTTGATACATCCCCCGTTTACATCATAAAACCGCATCAGCAGCTTCACAATCGTCGTCTTGCCGGCTCCGGTCGGCCCTACAATTGCAATTTTTTCTCCCGGAGCCACCTTAGTGGAAAAATCGTGAATAATCATCTGCTCAGGATCGTAACCAAAATGTACATGTTCAAACTCCACCGCACCTTCTATCTCCTCGAGCGGCAGTGAATTTTCTTTTGACTGCTCTTCCTCCTCTTCCCCTAAGAACTCAAAAACTCTCTCCGACGCAGCGGTCATAGACTGAACTTGGTTGATTACTTGTGCCATCTGCTGAATCGGCTGTGTAAAATTCTTTACGTATTGGATAAACGCCTGAATATCGCCGATTCCGATTGTTCCTCTGATTGCAAGAATACCACCGGAAATCGCAACGCCTGCGTATCCCATATTTCCAACGAATACCATAATCGGCTGCATCAATCCCGATAAAAACTGAGACTTCCATGCAGAATCATATAATACCCGGTTCGTCTTACGGAAGCTCTCAAGCGTTTCTTCTTCTTTGTTAAACGCCTTGATGACCAGATGGCCGCCATAGGTCTCTTCCACCTGTCCATTGATATGCCCTAAATATTCCTGCTGCGTGCGGAAATGCTTCTGTGAAAACTTTATCACAATTGATACAAGCAGCATTGAAATCGGGAGAATAATAAGTGCAATCACTGTCATCAGCGGAGAAATAGAAATCATCATAACCAGAACGCCAATCAGCGTTGCCACAGATGTAATAATCTGTGTAATACTCTGATTCAGTCCCTGACCCAGAGTATCCACATCATTCGTGATTCTGGATAAAACCTCACCATAGGTACGGCTCTCAAAATACTTCATCGGCATACGATTGATTTTTTCCGATATTTCCTTACGCATACGGTAACACAGCTTCTGAGTCACGGCTGTCATAATCCAGCCTTGGAAGAAACTGAAAATAGTGCTCACCAGATACAAACCAAGCGTAATCAGAAGAATTTCCGCTACATATTGAAAGTCAATTCCGCCGGTTCCTGCGACTTTTTTCATCATACCGTCTGCCAGCGCTGTCGTAGCCTTTCCCATAACCTTTGGTCCGGCTACAGAAAACACCGTAGACACCGCAGCAAATATCATGACAATAAAAATAGCAATTTTGTATTTTCCCACATATCCAAGCAGCTTCCGAAAAGAACCTTTAAAATCCTTTGCCTTCTCACCCGGAACCATAGCTCTGTTTCCCATCGGGCCTCTTCCTCTCTGCGGTCTTCTATTTTCTTCACTCATGACAGCTCTCCTCCTTTCCATTTTTTATTCCCAATTCTCTTTCCGACAACTGCGATTTCGCTATCTGTTCATATACCTCACAACTGCCAAGCAGCTCTTCATGGGTTCCTTTTCCCACAATTCTTCCATCATCCAATACCAGAATCTGATCTGCATGAAGAATCGTACTGATTCTTTGCGCTACAATCAGAACCGTGGAATTTTTAACCTTCTCTTCCAACGCTTTGCGAAGCGCTGCATCCGTCTTCATGTCCAAAGCCGAAAAACTGTCGTCAAATACAAATATCTTAGGTTTCTTCGCAATCGCCCTTGCAATTGCAAGCCGCTGTTTCTGACCGCCGGACACATTGCTTCCTCCTTGGGCTATTTCACTCTCATACTGCTGCGGCTTTTCTTCAATAAACTCCGACGCCTGTGCGATTCCCGCTGCCTCCCGGATTTCTTCATCCGTCGCATCATGCCTTCCAAAGCGAAGATTGGACGCAATGGTTCCCGAAAACAGAACGCCTTTTTGGGGCACGAATCCGATTTCATCACGAAGCTCCTTTAATGATATTTCGCAGATATTTTCCCCGTCTAAAGTAATCGTTCCCTCCGTCGCATCATAAAACCTTGGTATCAAATTTACCAGCGTAGATTTTCCGCACCCGGTACTGCCGATAATAGCAGTTGTTTTTCCCGGCTCTGCTACAAAATCAATGTCCTCCAAGGCATTCTCCTCAGCGCCCGGATATTTGAAATTCACATGATTGAAGCAAAGTACGCCTTTGTGAGCCATGAGCCGCTTTGGCTTCTCCGTTTCCCGGATGGTAGAATCCGTCTGAAGCACTTCGTCAATACGGTCAGCAGCCACGCCTGCTCTCGGCAGCATAATTGACATCATAGTCAGCATCAGAAATGCCATGACAATCTGTATCGCATAAGTAATAAACGCCGTCATCGCCCCTACTTGAAGCGTTCCCGCATCAATCCGGTGCGCCGACACCCAGACAATCAGCAAAATCACTCCATACATAATAAGCATCATACCCGGCATCATAAATGTCATGACACGGTTCGTAAAAAGCTGCGTCCTGGTCAGCTCGCGATTTGCCCTGTCAAACCTCTCTTCTTCCGTCTTTTCCCTTCCGAATGCCCGGATAACGTTCAGACCGGTCAATATTTCCCTTGAAACAAGATTTAAAGCATCCACCAGCTTCTGCATAATCTTAAATTTCGGCATTGCAATTGATACCAGCAGCAGTACAAATCCCATAATCACAAGGACTGCAAGCGCAATCAGCCATTCCATGTCTGCGCCCGTCCCAAAGACCTTCACGACCCCTCCGATACCGATGATCGGCGCATACAAAATCATACGAAGCATAATAACCGTCACCATCTGAATCTGCTGGATATCATTGGTACTTCTCGTAATCAGGGAAGCCGTTGAGAACCGGTCCATCTCCGCATTGGAAAATCCCACTACCCTTCCAAAAATCTTCTCCCGCAAATCCCTTCCAACACCAGCGCCTACTCTAGAAGCCAGATAGCCAATAATCACTGCTGCTGCAAGCATCAGAACCGTAAGTACAAACATCTTTCCGCCCATTTTCCAAAGGTAAGAAATTTGTATATTGTCCACATCTACACCTGCTGCCTTATTGCAGGAAATCGCATATGCTACGCCCATAGAAGAAAGTGTTGTACTGCCTATAGACTCGATCATCTCCTCCATGCTCTTTCTCGCACTGCCGGCAGCTTCCTCTGTCATCTGACCGTTTTCCATCATCCGCTTAATCAGAGGGCGCATATCTACATAAGTAATGATATCTCCCTCTTCGTTCTCTGCTTCAAAAGACTTCAACTCGGTCTGCATCATGACGCCGATTTCATCTACGGTCATTTCCTCAAGCCCTTCCGCCATCGCTGCTGTCTGCGGATTCTCTTTCATGGACTCTGCCACCATATCCTTAAAATCAGCTTCGCTCATATTTGCCATACGATAAGTAAGTACGATAGGAATGAGCAATTCTTCGTCCAATTCCGAGAGCCGCGCTTCTTTCTCAATTACTCTCTGATAGAATCCATCCTCTTCCTCATAACAATCCGTCCATACGTTCCTCTCTTCCTCTGTCATGAACATAGCCGCACATTCATACTCTTCTCCTGTCATCTTCTCCGGAAGAATATGCTCCACGCCACTGTTCATAATCCCAACATCAATCATATCAGAAGTGTACTGCGGCAGCGATAGATCACAAAAAGCCTGCACAACCAACAACAGCACGATTACAAGAATCATATGCCAGTATGGAATCATATTTTTAAATATTTTCTTCATCCCAACCGTATCCTTTCTTTTAGTTTCTTGATAATAACACTACCACTATTTACTATCAACAAACTTTTTCTAAAGATTTTATAAACTATGATTTTATATTTTCCGAAAATTGCCATAGGCCAAAATACATATCCTCATTTTTCCATCACAAATAAGGGTTTCGTAAATTGTAAAATAGAGTTATAATAGAGCACGATATGAAAGGAGAACAAAGATATGAGAAACTTACAAGCCACTATAAAAAAAATATTGGCTCTTACCCTGACTGCTTCCATCTTTCTGGGAACGGATGGACTTACATATGCCGCTGCCACAGAAAGCATGCGAGTCTATGAGGCAGCAGATTCCACACAAACACAAACCCCTTCCGAGGGTACAAATTCTGCAAAGATACAAACCCCTTCTGAAGGAGAAGATTCTACAGAAACACAGAATCCTCCTGTGGTGGTAGTACCGCCGGACGCTCCTGCCGCTGTAGTTTTAACCGGGATTTCCGCAAAAAGCTATGATACCATTTCTTTACAGTGGAATGCTCTTTCGGATGTTTCCGGTTACATTATTGAGCGAAAATCTTCACAGGAAAAGGATTTTTCTGAAATAGCTGTCCTTTCCTCTGCAAAAACAGTTACCTATACGGACAAGTCCGGCATATTGACCGGTGTTACATACACTTACCGTATCTGCGCTTTCCGCTCTTATACGGATAGCAGCGATAAAGAGGCTCAGGTAAAGGGAACCTTTTCAAATTCCCTATCCGCAAAGGTTACTTATACGGAAAAGCCAGCTTCCTTTCAAGCAGCTTCAGCCCGCTATGATCAGGTAAAGCTTACATGGAAAAAAGCAGCCGGCGCCAGCGGTTATGAAATATACCGTTCTGCCAAGTCCGCCAGCGGTTTTAAGAAGATTGCAACTGTAAGCAGCTCTAAAACTTCTTACACTGCTAAAAAGCTGACAACGGGAAAGACCTATTATTATCGCATCCGCGCTTATCGCAGCAACGGTGGAATTACTACAAACGGTCCTTGGACAGCCACAAAAAAAGCCAAGCCGCTTCCTCAGAAGCCAACTGTTACCGCTTCTTACAAGAATTATTCTACCGCTACGGTGAAATGGAATCGCATCAGCGGAGCGAGCGGCTATACGATTTACCGCAGTACCTCCAAGAACGGAAGCTACAAAAAAATCGCTACCATCAAAAAAGCCGGCACAACAAGCTACACAGACAGCAAACTTACCACAGGAAAGACCTACTACTACAAAGTAAAAGCCTACCGGAAAGTTAGTGGAAAGGCATTATACAGCGGCTATTCCGATATTGCATCTGTGAAAATCACTTTAAAGGCTCCTGTCATTTCATCTGTCACAGCCAACGACTACCGAACTCTGACTGTGAAATGGAAAAAGGTAAGCGGCGCCAACGGTTATATTGTTTATCGCAGCACCTCAAAAAACGGAACCTATAAAAAAATTGCAACCGTAAAGGGCGGCTCGGTCCTTTCCTACAAAAACAGCGGTGTAACTACCGGAAAAAAATACTATTACAAGATAAAAGCCTATCGTACGGTAAACAAAAAGAAGGTAACTAGCGGCTACTCCAGCGCTAAGGTCAAATCAACCACGTTAAAAAAGGTGACTGGCATCAGCGTGACCCCGCTTCATGCGAATAAACTGAAACTTTCTTGGAATAAAGTAAGCGGTGCAGCTTCCTATAATATTTACCGCAGCACCTCAAAAAACGGTACTTATACGTTAATCAAAAGACAGTGCAAAAATAACACTTACACCAATTCCAAGCTCACAAACGGGAAAAAATATTACTATAAGATTACAGCCGTACGGGGTTCCTATGAGAACGGACTTTCCTCTGATGTATCGGGAAAAGCGGCTTCTCTGGAACTGAATCAGACTTCTGTCGTCGTTCAGAGACGGTTCTCTACCTCTGTAACCGCTACTGCAAGCCCGAACGCTACGGTAATATGGTCCACTTCCGATCCAAGTATTGCGACAGTTTCTTCCTCTGGCGTCATCAGCGGTATCGGTGTTGGTTCTGCCACCATTTACGCCACGGCAAATGGGATCACCCGGTCTATCAGCGTCCAAGTGCGGCAGACCCTAGACGGAATTGATGTTTCCAAATGGCAGGGGACGATTGATTTCAAAGCTGTAAAAAATGCAGGATATCATTTTGTAATGATACGAATTTATAACGGCTACTCTATCGACCCGAATTTTGAAACCTACTATCGGGACGCTGTTGCTGCCGGTCTTGGCGTCGGCGTATATTATTACTCTTATGCCACTTCTGTGGAAGCGGCTCAGGCAGATGCCAACACAGTGCTTGGTATCTTAAACGGCAGAACACTGAATTATCCGGTTGTAATTGACATGGAGGATAACGTACAGCTTGCAGGTCTGACAAACCAAAATCGTACGGATATTGCTTGGGCATTCTGCAATACGATTACCGCAAATGGCTATCAGGCCGGCTTATATGCAAATACTTACTGGCTGGATCACTACTTTGAAAATAGCCAGCTTGCAAATATGAACCTCTGGATTGCACGCTGGACACAGAGCATATACATCCCGCATAACTACACCGGCATGGGAAATATCTTCATGTGGCAGTATACCAGCGACGGAAGTGTTCCCGGCATCAGCGGGCGGGTTGATTTAAACATCGGATTTTCCACCTAAGATTTTAAAAACGATTATATACAAAGAGGCAGCAGACATTCGGTTTTGTTTTCCGAATACCTGCTGCCTTCTTTTGTAATATTGATTTCTGTTTATGCTTTCACATACTGTAAAATGGTTTCCACTGTTTTATCAATACCAAACCGTGAGACATTGATGCATATATCATAATTGTAGGCTTCACCCCAATCTCCGTCCGCATGAAAGCTGTAATAGGATCTTCTTGCCTTGTCCATCCGCCGCATTTTATCCCTCGCCTTATCCTCTGTCATCCCATCCCGCTCACAAATGCGTCGGATACGGTCTTCTTTGGAGGCTGACAGGAACACCCGGACCAATCCCGGTTCTTCCCGTAAGATATAGTCCGCACAGCGTCCCACAATAACACAGCTTCCCTTTGACGCTACGCTCATCACCGCATCCCGCTGCGCCTTGGACGCCATCTGTTCTACAGATATACGACCGTTTCCATGCATCAGCATATGAGATTGCCCGACCACAATGGAATATAACAGGCTGTTCGTGGGTTTTTCATCGTAGTCCTCAAGAAACTGTGCGCTCAGCCCGCTTTCTTTCGCCGCTATTGCCAGCAATTCCTTATCATAAAACGGAATCCCCAGTGACGACGCCACCTTTCTTCCAACCTCTCTTCCACCGCTTCCAAATTGCCTTCCGATTGTAATAATGACCTTCACCATGCAATCCCCCGCTTTCCTTCACAAATTTATAGTAAACGGCAAATACTTTTATCGTTTACTACAGTTTATCACACTTTCATATAAATCGGAATAGAAAGAGGAATGTTTTCGTTACGATTCGTTTCATAACGAAAACATTCCAAGTCATCCTTTAATCCCACAGTCCCGGGAATAAACTATCTGGTAAATTGTCCCAGCCGCTGCCGTCGTAATCCTCTCTTCCGCGTCTCGTATCTCCGGTTTCTTCTGATGTCTCATCCTCTGTATCTGCTTCCTGCGGATATTCTCCAAGCGTTACATTCATCGTATTTTCTTCATATTCTCCGGTTTCGCCTCTTCTATGATAAGTCAGCGTCACCACATCGCCTGCGCGATGCCCGGATACCACGCTCTTTAATTCTTCAAAAGTCTTCACTGTAGTATTGTCAATCTTTGTAATGATGTCGCCCTGAGAAAGTCCTGCATTTGCCGCCGCTGAATTTTCAACTACCTGCGTAATATATACTCCTATCGGGAAATTATAAGCCTGCGATTCTTTTGTGGAAACATCCACTCCTAAAATTCCCAGATACGCTCCCTGTGAGGCGGTACTCTTTCCGGTGGCAACCAATTCATCAATAATCGGTTTTGCCGTTGATACCGGAATTGCAAATCCCATTCCTTCTACATCCGTATCTGAATATTTTGAGGAATTGATTCCAATTACCTCTCCTTTCGCATTCAACAATGCACCTCCGCTATTTCCCGGATTGATTGCTGCGTCAGTCTGAATCAATCTGCTGCTGACAGTCTGTCCTGTTGTTTCATCCTGAATGCTTACAAGACGGTCTAATGCACTGACAACGCCTGTTGTAACCGACTGTCCATATCCCAGCGCATTGCCGATTGCAATTGCCGCTTCTCCTACGGAAAGCCCTGTGGAATCTCCCAATGCCGCAACCTTTACGTTATTTAAAGCACCGTCTTCCATATCGGATTTTAAGACCTTAACAACCGCAAGATCGTTTGTCGCATCCGTTCCCTGAATCTCTGCACTTGCCGTCGTATCGTCATTAAACTGCACGGTCAGGCTGTTCGCTCTCTGAACAACATGGTTATTCGTTGCAATATAGAGATAGTTGTCATCTTCGCCTACAATGATTCCGGAACCTGCACTCTCGCTCTCCTCATTTAAATAATATCCAAAGAAATACTGATGCGGAATTTCCGACATATTCGTGATTGCCACAATGGAAGGCATTACTTCATCTACAATCTGTGATACGTCAATAGAGCTGATATTTTTTATATCTCCGGTCGCTACGCTGGTAGTCGGAAGCGTATCTTTTGAACTGCCGGAATTCTCCGTACTCGCTACTGACTTTTCTCCTTTATCACCGAACAGCTGGTTCATTGCATAGCTGCTTCCCTCAAATGCCGTTCCTGCTACCACTCCAAACGCCAGTGCATATGCAACACATCTTGTCATTTTTTTTCGAAAGCTTGACTTCGGTTTCGGACTAGTATCTGCTGCTTTTTGTTCGGGAATTTCCGAATATCCTGCATCCTGTGAACCCAAATCATTTGCCTGCTCATAATACGTGCGATTTTCTTCATTATAGTTATACATAAAAATTACCCCTTTCGTAATAAGTATTTCTGTTTGATATACTTACACTATAAAGGGGTAATGTGTCTGTTTTTTGGAAAAACTATGTTTATTTTGTGAACAAGCAATTAGTGGCTGCGGTGCATGGAGAAGGAATCCATATCATATTTTTTCAGATTCTCCGTAATATCTCTGTCATCCGCCTGTGCCAATAACGTATCTCTGGACTTCTTGGCTGCCGCCACTTCCTGGAAACGGCTAGGTCCGCCGACGCATCCGCCTTCACACGCCATCCCTTCAATAAAGTCCTCAGGCAATTTTCCGGCTTTCATTAAAAGTAATGCTTTCTTGCATTCTGCAGCGCCGTTTGCTTTACATACCTTTGCATCTACTTCCTGATCTGTCTCTTTCATATACCGCAATACGGAATCCGTTACACCGCCGGAATTACCATACCGCTTACCGTATACACTTGCTTCTTGGTAGGTGTTTGCCTTTGGCTCAAGTTTGACCTCTTTCGCTTTCATGATTGCACGGATCTCACTATAAGTCAATACATAGTCTGCATTTCCTTCAATCTGCTGGTCTTTGACTTCAGATTTCTTTGCCACACATGGTCCTATAAATACCGTGACAGCTTCTGGATTATTTGCTTTTACCAGACGGGATACGGCACACATCGGGGAGACTGTGGTAGAAATCTTATCTGCCAGTGCCGGGTAATGCTTACGGATCATGTTGACGAATCCCGGACAACAGGAAGTCGTCTTTTTCTCACCCGCCTTGTATGCTTCTAACCACTCTTCTGCCTCGCTGCAGGTCGTCATGTCTCCGCCAAGGCCTGCCTCGATCATGTCTGTAAATCCTACCGCCTTTAATGCCTCTTTCCAGCTCTCCATTGTAATATCTTCACCGAACTGTCCCTCGGTTGCCGGTGCAAGAATAGCATAAACAGGCTTCTCGGACTTGATGGCTTTGATAACATCTACAATCGCAGTCTTAGAACCGATAGCACCGAATGGACATTTGTGGATACACTGTCCGCAGCGGATACATTTCTCTTCATTGATGACAGATATTCCCAGCTCATTGTATGTAATCGCGTCAACCGGACAACTGTACTTACAAGGACGCTTCAAATGGGCAATCGCATTAAATGGACAGGCCTTCGCACACTTTCCACATTCCTTACATTTGTTCGGGTCGATATGGGAACGTCCGTCTCCTACGGAAATCGCCTGAAAGTTACATGCATTGATACATGCCTTACCGATACAGTTCTGACAGTTATCTGTTACTACATAACTGGAAATCGGACAGTCCTCACACGCTGAACTGATAACCTGAATGACATTGCCGTCGTCTGAGGCTCCCGGGGCTTTTCCCTCTGCCAGACGGATTCTCTGACGGATAATCTCTCTCTCTTTATATACACAGCAGCGGAATTGAGGCGTCGGCCCCGGTATCAATTCCATCGGAATAATATCTCTTGTCTCTTCTAAATCTCCGGCAAATGCGTGTTTTGCCACTTCATAAAGTACCTCATGCTTAATTCGTATTACGTTCTCGTCTGCGTACATGCGAATTTCTCCTTTCATCCATAAAAATTCATTCTAAATGCACATGGCTGGTATGTTATAAGTATAACACTACCAGCCATGTATTTTCCATAGGATATTGCGTATAAAATTAAAAACAATACATTATTTTACCAAAGTATATCCGGCGTCCGCAATCACTTTTCCAAAAGCATCCATGGAAATCTCCGCTTCTGTGGTTACTTCTGCCTTTTTGCCCTCCAAATCCACCAAAACACCTGTTACGCCCTCCATTGCAGACAGAGCATCTTCCACATGCTTCTTGCAGTGCTCACACATCATCCCATCAATCTTTAATTCTGTTTTCATTGTATTATCCTCCTTATTTTTATCCTCCGGCACATCTTTGTGCAAGAGGTTATTTCTAACGTCTTCTCTGCCTTTCTCCTTCATGTCCTCCTGAATGTTTTGCTTCGTCTTCTTATGCTCCGGTCTGAAAAAGCGCAGCCGAAGCGCATTTCCCACCACACATACGCTGCTTAGGCTCATTGCGGCAGCGCCGAACATAGGACTCAGCTTGATTCCAAAGGCAGGATAAAGCACGCCCGCTGCCAGTGGAATACCAATCGTATTATAAAAGAACGCCCAGAACAGGTTCTCTTTAATATTACGGATCACCGCCTTGCTCAGACGGATTGCACTGACTGCATCCAAAAGATCATTGCGCATCAAAACGGCGTCCGCACTCTCAATCGCCACGTCTGTTCCCGCTCCGATTGCAATTCCGACATCCGCTCTCGCCAGCGCAGGCGCATCATTGATTCCGTCTCCGATCATGGCAACGACATGCCCTTCCTTCTGTAAATCTGCAATCTTCGCTTCCTTTTCCTGCGGCAGCACCTGAGCAATCACCTTCGGAATGGAGAGCCGTCTTCTGATTGCTTCTGCGGTTCTTTGATTATCTCCGGTCAGCATTACCACGTCAATTCCCATTTTTCCGAACAACTCGATGGCGTGTCTGCTACTCTCCTTCTCCACATCAGCAACTGCCAATATCCCAAACAGTGAATTTCCTCCCGCAAACAATAACGGCGTCTTTCCTTCATCTGCAAGCGCCTCTATCTGTTTTCCATACTCACTGATATCAATTCCCTTTTCCCGCAGAAAAGCTTCATTTCCTGCATAATACTGGACATTCTGATATCTCGCCTGAATTCCCTTCCCAAATACTGCAAAGAATTCCTGCATCACATACGGCTCCAGCTTCTGCCTTTTTGCATAATCCATCACCGCCTCTGCCAGAGGGTGTTCGCTTCCCCGCTCCATTCCCGCAGCAATCCGAATCAAGTCGCCTTCCAGTGTTCCTACTGGAATCACATCTGTCACCACAGGTCTTCCCTCTGTAATGGTTCCGGTCTTATCCATGACGACTGTATCTATCTTATGGGCGATTTCCAAAGCTTCGCCCGATTTAATCAATATTCCGTTTTCCGCTCCTTTTCCGGTTCCCACCATGATTGCTACCGGGGTCGCAAGCCCAAGCGCACAGGGGCAGGAAATAACGAGCACTGCGATCCCGGTGGACAATGCAAATTCCAATCCAGAGCCTGCAAGCATCCACACTGCGAATACGGCTGCTGCGATTGTCATAACCACCGGAACAAAGATTCCGGCTATTTTATCCGCCAGCTTTGCAATCGGCGCTTTGCTTGCGCTTGCTTCGTCCACCAGCCGGATAATCTGGCTGATAGTGGTATCTTCACCGACACGCTCTGTCCGAAAACGGATAGAGCCCGCTTTATTCATTGTCGCAGACACGACCTTATCTCCCGGCTGCTTCTCCACCGGAATACTTTCTCCGGTAATCGCCGCCTCGTCGATGCTTGTGCTTCCTTCTACGATTACGCCGTCTGCAGCAATACTCTCCCCCGGCTTTACGACCACAATATCTCCTACCACCAGCTCATCTGCGGCAATCACTTTCTCTACTCCGTCTCTTATGACTGTCGCCTGCTTGGGCGCCAGACTC
>Ga0137307_102036_pt1 | contig 15079 bp, 11 predicted proteins | sample NAcewD2O_March_2_FD_97180 | JGI IMG/M metagenome (GOLD analysis project Ga0137307, IMG submission 97180) | Mouse cecal microbial communities from Vienna, Austria - N-Acetylglucosamine amended D2O_March | ecosystem: Host-associated > Mammals > Digestive system > Large intestine > Cecum | place...
CGGTGTGCGCAGGCTTTCCCTTGCGGAGAAGCTGCGGAAGATCCCCCTGTCCTTTTTCGGAAAAAAAGATCTGTCCGACCTGACAACGGTTCTAATGTCGGACTGTGCGACATTAGAGGGCGGATTATCCCATTGGGTGCCGGAATTTATAGGCTCGCTTATTTCCACCCTTTTGATTGCGGCAGGGCTCTTTATCTTCGACTGGCGCATGGCGCTCGCCTCCCTGTGGGTGCTGCCTGTCTCCTTCGGAATTATACTGGCATCGGCGGGAGTCATGCGCAGCAGGCAGGAAAAGGTAAACGAGGTGTCCATTGCGTGTTCGGACGGCATACAGGAATGCCTGGAAACGCTGCGCGACCTGAAAGCAAATAATGCGGAGGAGGGGTACCTGAAAGGGCTGGACAGAAAAATAAAGGATGTGGAGAAGTATACGGTGATTGGTGAACTTACCAATGCGGTATTCCATACCTGCGGGCGCATGGTGCTTAAAGTAGGCATCGCTACGACTGTGCTGGCGGGAGGCGCGTTGTTAGCAGACGGTAAAATTACCCTGCTTACGTTCTTTGCCTTTATGATCCTGGTTTCCCGTGTATATGACCCGCTGATCGCCGCATTGGATAACCTGAGTGCAATTATCATGATAAGGAATATCCAGTGCAGGAGGATGGATGAAATTTTGAGCCACCCGGAACAGGAAGGCGCAGAGAAGCTGACAAACAGAGGATATGACATTGCCTTTGACCATGTTGGGTTTTCCTATAACAGCGGGGAAACAGTATTGAAGGATGTGTCCTTTACCGCAAAGCAGGGGCAGGTCACTGCTCTGGTCGGGCCTTCCGGCGGCGGAAAGACGACGGTTTCCCGCCTTGCCTCAAGGTTCTGGGATATCCAGAAGGGGAGGATCACGGTAGGCGGTATGGATATATCGAAAATTGACCCGGAATCGCTGATGTCCCTGTATTCCATCGTGTTCCAGGATGTGACGCTGTTTAACAATACGGTCATGGAGAATATCCGCCTGGGGCGAAAAGATGCGACCGATACGGAGGTGATTGAGGCGGCGAGGCTTGCCAACGTGGACGAATTTGCGGAGAAGCTCCCGGACAAGTGGAATACACTGATTGGTGAGAACGGCTGCGAGCTGTCAGGCGGGGAACGCCAGCGTATCTCGATTGCCAGGGCGTTTCTGAAGAATGCCCCGATCATCCTGCTGGACGAGGCGACGGCAAGCCTTGACGTGGAAAATGAGACGTTGATTCAGGAATCGTTGTCAAGGCTGATTGAGAATAAGACGGTTATGATTATTGCCCATCGTATGCGTACCGTTGCCGGGGCGGATCAGATTGTCGTCCTTTCGGAAGGCACAGTGGCGGAGCAGGGCAGTTCCGATACGCTCTTGAAAAAGGATGGCATCTATGCCCGCATGGTGAAGCTCCAGACGCAGAGCCAGAATTGGGCGATGGAATAAGAAGGGCATTTAGTTTGTATTTAGAAATGAAACGGAGATAAAGGTATAGGGAATACCCTCCACAGCTTACTCATAGGTGCTGGAGGGTATTATTCCGCAAAAATGATGCGGAGTATAGTAAGGGAGGTGTGAGTACATAAATCCCCATTATTTTTTCTATAAGGGGTATTATCCGTGGCGCTTTTCCACACACTTGACAAAGCGTTTTAATTTGCTTATACTTATAATGGTTAGATATAACTAACTATAAGCAAGGAGGAGATTCTATGAATAGCACATATGAAATGGCAGCTATGGTTTTAGCCGGTTCAACCCTAAGCGATAATATTATACAAACAAAGAAGAATGATTCTTTTCATGGAATTGATTTATATGGTACAGCGCTTATAACCCAAAAATCTACATCTGCGTGTACAAAGTTTCAGTTTGAAAATGAAACGGGGACGGGAGAAATTACCTGTTATTCGGTCTTTGCAGGAATAGAACTTTTTTACAACGATATGCATACAGCGTACTGTAACCAGAAACAGTCTACGGCAAAAAACATAATTGAAATAAATCATTGTCGTGAAGGGCGGTATGAGTGTAGTTTTGGTGAAAACAGTTGTTGCTATATGGCACAGGGGGATTTGGCGATTGGTTCGCTGACGCGTAAAAAATCGTATTCATCATTCCCGTTGAACCATTATCATGGGATTACTGTTGTTATTAATTTGGATGAGATAATACCAGAGATTCGTTCCATTATGGAAATGTTGGGTATTGACTTAGAGAAAATTCATACATATATTTGTGAAGAAAACCGCTGTTGTATTATGCGGGCAAATCCGTCAGTGGAACATATTTTTTCAGAAATGTACCATGTCAGAGAGAAGCGAAAAGCAGGCTATATGAAAGTTAAAATATTAGAACTGCTGCTTTTTTTAAGTGACCTTGATGCGGAAGAAGAAGTGGTACAGACAGATTATTATAGTAGCAGCCAGGTTAAATTGATTAAAGAAATTGCTGCATTTATCACGACTGACTTGACATCGCATTTTACTATTGAACAGTTGGCACAGAGATTTCACATATCGCCTACTGCTCTGAAAAGGTGTTTTCGCGGGGTGTACGGTTCTTCCATTTATGCATATCTTCGGACATATCGGTTACAAGTGGCAGAACGGATGCTGAAAGAGTCAGTCTTGTCGATTACAGAGATTGCTGCAAAAATAGGATATGAGAATCCAAATAAATTCACGTCTGCATTTAAGAGTGTTTATGGTATTCCACCTACCGCTTTGAGAAAGAGTGTCCAAATGGATAGGAATTGAACTTTTTGGAGTGGCGAAAAAGTCTGATTTGCTCTAAAATATCCTCTGTCAGAAAAAAGCAGGAAACAGCTTACCTGGCTTATTTTTTGGCCCATAGGTTAGAATTGGCTAACTACTGTAAGACAAAAAGGAGGATTTCCGAAATGGAAAAAGAAAAATCAGTATCCACAAAGTTTTCTGTCAAAGATGCGGCAACCATAGGCATTTTCTGTGCCATTATGTTTGTTGTGTTTATGGCATATTCTATGCTTACCGGCGCTTCTCTGTTTTATTCTATGATTTTCAATGCTGCTGGCGCCGGTTTCATACTTGCCCCGTTTTATGTTTATATGAGTATGAAAGTTGGCAAACACGGCCCTGCGCTGGTTTATAACATTATGTGGGCTGTCATTGCCGGTTTGATGATGGGGCCTTTTATGATTCCATGGTTTTTAGGCGGTGGCATTATCGCCGAGCTTTCCATGTGGGGAAAGGACAGCTACCACGACATTAAAAGAGTTTCTGTTTCGTGGGTTATTACGGCACTTGTCCGGGCTGCGCATGGTATGTCGGAGATATGGTTCTTTAAGGATGCGTTTCTTGCTACCGGCGTCAGCGAGGAACAGGTTCAGATTCAAACCCAGTATTATACCGCCCCCAAGTGGGTACTGTTGAGTTTGGTGGCTACTGCTGTTCTTGCTGTTTTAGGCTGTATGATCAGCAATAAGCTGATCGTAAAACATTTCAGAAAGAGTGGGGCAATCAGATAAGACTATGGGCATAAAATTTGACTTCAGAACGAAACTGCTTGTCATAGTCCTCATGATGTCGCTTGTGGCAGTGCTCACAAGCGACATTTTGATATATACACTGTTAGGGCTTCTGTGCATATATCTATTGATTCAGGGATTTTACAGGCAGACAGTAAAATATTTTGTTGTGTGCTGTGTGTTTATCGTACTCCGCCTGTATTCAGATGGAAATGGGGTTACATTTCTGATGCCGGAAATGTTTCTGTTTATGATACTTCGTATTTTGATGATGGTTATGGCTGCACAGCCCGTTTTAGGTATGCCTCCGGGGGAAGTGGTGGCTGTATTTAAGAAAATCCATGCCCCGAACGGGATTGCGTTGCCCGTCACATTTACGCTGCGCTTTTTTCCGACGATACGAAGTGAATTTTCCGATGTGTTTGCTTCCCTGCGCCTGCGGAAATTGTTGTCATGGAGGCATCCGCTGGACGCTATGGAGTACATTGTAACACCGGTAATCTTCCGTTCTTCCAGAATTGCGGAGGAGCTGGCGGCATCTGCGGAAAGCAGGGGGATTTCCAATCCGGGAGTCCATAGCTGCCGAAGAAAGCTTTTATTCCGAAAAAGAGACTGGATCATGTGTGTGGCGGCCATTGCTGTCACGGTTATGTATTTTGTTTTGGAGAGGACGGTGGCAGTATGAGCGGGTATGAGAAGCGGCAGACCGTGGTCTCTTTTGAAAATGTTTCTTTTCAGTATCCGGGCGCAAAAGGCTCCAGCGTAAAGGACATCAATCTGGACATTAAATCCGGTGAATTTGTTGTTTTGACAGGGGGCAGCGGTTGCGGCAAGACAACAATCACCCGTATCATCAATGGACTGGCGGAAAAGTTTTATGAGGGAACATTGACCGGCAAGACATCTTTGCTGGGATGTCCTATTTCTGATTATCCAGTCTATGAGATCGGAAAACTTGTCGGTTCGATTTTTCAAGACCCGCGCAGCCAGTTTTTTGCCAGCATTACAGAGGATGAAGTTGCTTTTGGCTGCGAAAATTACGGTGTGCCTTTTGAAGAGTTGGAAACCAGAGTTGCGGAAGCAGTCAGGGGGATCAACGGCGAAATGCTGTTGGGAAAAGAGATTTACCCTATGTCCAGCGGAGAAAAACAGAAAATCGCAGTAGCTTCTGTGAGTGCGGTGAATCCTAAGATTTATGTCTTTGACGAGCCATCCGCCAATCTCGATATGTTTTCGGTAGAAGCATTGAAAGGGCTGATGGGGAAGCTGAAAGAAGAAGGGCATACGGTTTTGGTGGCTGAACACCGTTTATACTATCTCACTGATCTGGCAGACCGTTTTCTCTATATGGAAAATGGGCGGCTGGAAAAGGAGTGGTCGTCAGAGGAACTGCTGCAATTACCAGAGCAGGAGCGAAAGACAATCGGGATACGCATTGCGGATTTGCATAAGATTGAGACGGCAATTCCTGAGAAAGCGGAACAGTCAGAAATTTTGTCTGTCTGCGCCCTCTCTTTTGCCTATCGCAGAAAGCCTGTTTTTGAAAACCTGTCATTCAAGGCATATTCAGGGGATCTGATCGCAGTTATCGGCCACAATGGGGTAGGAAAAACAACGCTGGCAAATATTTTGTGCGGAATCAAAAAGGAAAAATCCGGGAAGGTGTTATATTGCGGCAGGGAGGTCTCCTGGAAAAGAAGAAGGAATTTTGCCTATTTTGTCACGCAGAATACAGACAGTCAGCTTTTTGGCGACAGTGTGGCAGAGGAATTGAAGCTGAACAGAAAGAATGCGGAGGACGGGCAGATTGAGGAGCTGCTAAGGCTCTATGGCCTCTATGAATGGTGCGACTTCCATCCGGCCACTCTTTCCGGAGGGCAGAAGCAGCGCTTGACACTGGCGGTATCGGATTGGATAGATACGCCGGTTTTGATTCTGGACGAGCCGACCAGCGGATTGGACTTTCAGAATATGCGGAGGATTTCCGACCATTTGAAATCGCTTGCTGAAAAAGGGAAAACTATTCTGATCATTACCCATGACTTTGAATTTGCGGCAATGACGTGCAATCGGGCTTTGTATTTTTCAGATAAAAGCCATGTGGAGGATTTCTCTTTACAGGGGAATTTGGATAAATTATATTCTTGCCTAATGGCACAATAATTTGGGTGTCTGATTGGATAGATATGCGCTGTTTGGAGTGGCAGAAAACAAGAAGGTATTCTATTATATCAGGTGAGTTAAACGATACTAACTTACCTGCTTTTTGCGCGGGCAATGAGCCAGGCGGGTATATCGTGTAGGCATATGAAGTATGCCAGAAAAAAGAAAGGAGCTTGACTTATGGATAAGCAAAATAATAGGGAGTTGTCCAGAATGTTCCAGTATGCCGGGAAATATCACGGCCTGACTATTCTGGGCTGCGTACTCTCTGGGATCAGTACCATTTTATCCATGTTGCCGTTTGTCTGCATCTGGCTTGTGATCCGGGATTTCATTCATGTACTCGGACAGGGGGATGTTACGTTTGCGGTTTCCAGCAGCCGGTACGCATGGCTGGCGGTGTTATTTTCAGCATTGAGCATTTTGCTCTACTTCTTTGCGCTGAATTGTTCTCACCTTGCGGCCTTTCGTACCGCTACAAACATGAGAAAAGAGGCGGTTCATCATATTGTGACCCTGCCGTTGGGCTATTTTGACCGAAATGCCAGCGGGCGGCTACGGAAGATTATTGATGATAACGCCGGGCTTACAGAGGGGTTTCTAGCTCACCAGTTGCCCGACCTTACCGGAGCTGTTGTCATGCCGGTGACTGTTCTTGTATTGATTTTTCTGTTTGACTGGAGGCTTGGGATCTGTTGTCTGATTCCTATGGCGGTCAGTGTGTTTTTCTTAAAGCAGATGATGGGCGGTGACAATGCTCAGTTTATGTCTAAGTATATGACCGCGCTGGAAGGAATGAACAAGGAGGCTGTTGAATATATCCGAGGCATTCCGGTCGTAAAGGTATTTCAGCAGACTATTTATTCTTTCAAAAACTTTCATGCGGCTATTGAGGAATATCAGAAATTTGCTTCTGGCTATGCGTTAAAGTGCCGGATTCCGCTGACCGGGTTTACCGTGACGCTGAATGGAACTTTTGTCCTTTTGATTCCGGCTGCCATGCTGATTTTATCGGCGGTAAGCGGCCAGGCGGCTTATACGGACGTGACGCTTGATTTCCTTTTTTACAGCTTGTTTACGCCGGTCTGTGCCACGATGATGAACCGGATCATGTTTGCCAGTGAGCAGCTCATGGCCGCTAAAAGTGCGGTCAGCCGTGTAGAAGCTATCTTGCAGGAAGAGCCGCTCCCGGAGTCGGATTCTTTGCAGATACCAAAAGACGCAAGTGTTGTGTTCAGGGATGTATCATTTTCCTATCCGGGAGCCGCAGAAAAAGCGCTGGATCGGGTGAGTTTTGAAGTGCCTGCAGGAAAAACAGTTGCTCTGGTTGGCGCTTCCGGTAGCGGCAAAAGTACGGCGGCCAGTCTGATTCCTCGTTTTTACGATGTTCAGGAAGGGAGCGTTTCTGTCGGCGGCGTGGATGTCCGTAATATTGCAAAGCACGACCTGATGGAACGGGTTGCTTTCGTGTTCCAAAATACGCGCCTTTTCAAAGATACCCTTTTAGAGAATATCCGGGCTGCCAGACCTTCCGCTTCCCGTGAGGAGGTATTGAGGGCTGCCAAGATGGCGCAGTGCGGGGAAATCATAGACCGGCTCCCTGATGGGCTTGATACTGTTGTAGGCAGTGGCGGCACTTATCTTTCCGGCGGCGAGAATCAGCGTGTTGCTTTGGCAAGGGCTATCCTGAAAGACGCTCCTATTATCGTGCTTGATGAAGCTACTGCATTTGCTGACGCAGAGAATGAGCATCAGATTCAGCTTGCTTTTGAGGAATTGACGAAGGGGAAATCTGTCCTGATGATTGCCCACAGGCTTTCTACCGTACAAGATGCCGACCTGATTTTAGTGTTCAAGGACGGGAGGATCATAGAGCGCGGAACACATGGGGAATTGTTGGCTGGAAACGGTGTTTATGCGGCCATGTGGAAAGATTATCAGACTTTGATTTCCTGGAAGGTTGGAAACCCTCAGGAGGATACCATTATGGCCATGCGGCCGAACAGAGGAAAGGGGGATTCAAACCATGATTGAAGCGTTGAAAAAAAAATATGCTCTTAGCGATCAGGGCGCAAAGGATTTGTTTAAGGGGATTGTGTATTCTGTTCTTGCAAATGTCAGCCTGATGTTCCCCGTAATTCTGCTGGCGGTTGTTCTGAACCAGTTATTGGCTCCGCTGTTAGGGACGGTGGCACAGGGATTTAGCACATGGTTCTATACCGGAATTGGAATTATTATTCTGGCGGTGGTGTTTATCCTGCATTATCTCCAATATACGGCAGCGTATATGGGGACGTATGCGGAGAGCGCGAGACGGAGAATTCGCCTTGCGGAGAAGCTGCGGACTTTGCCCCTTGCCTTTTTTCACCAGCGCGATCTTTCAGACTTGACGAGTACAATCATGGGGGACTGTGCCAGTTTTGAACATGCGTTTTCCCATACTGTGCCGCAGTTTTGGGGTGCCGTGATCTCAACCTCTGTCGTGTGTGTCGGCCTGCTGGTTTTTAACTGGCAGATGGGGCTTGCTCTTTTGTGGGTTGCTCCGATTTCTTTTGCAATCGTGCTTCTTTCCCGCAGATGGCAGGAGAAACTTGGAAAGAAGCACATGGGAGCGAGGCTGGAACTGGCGGAGGGGATTCAGGAGTGCCTGGAAACGGTGCAGGATATTAAAGCCTGTAATCAGGAAGAAGAATATCTGAAAAAACTGGATGCGAAAATGGATGCTGCGGAAAAGGCGCAGGTATCTTCTGAATTGACAACGGCGAGTCTGCTGACAACCGGGCAGATGTTTCTTCGGCTTGGCCTGGCGACTGTCATTGTGGTTGGGAATGGGCTGGTTATGGGAGGCCGGACGGATTTGTTTACGTATATTTTGTTTTTGATTGCAGCCTCCAGGCTGTATGACCCGCTTTCCGGCGCTATGTCAAATATGGCGGAAATGTTCAGTGTCGGCCTGCAGGTGAAACGCTTGAAAGAAATTGAGGAATACCCGGAGGAAGCCGGGGAGAAAAATATTCAGACGGATGGTTTTGATATTACGTTTGACCATGTGAAATTCTCTTATGAGAAAGACAAGTCTGTATTGCGGGACGTTTCTTTTACGGCGAAGCAGGGGCAGGTTACGGCGTTAGTCGGGCCGTCGGGCGGCGGTAAAAGTACGGTTGCAAAGTTGGCCGCTAAATTTTATCCGTTAGAAAGCGGGAAGATATTGCTAGGTGGAAAGGATATTGCGCCATTGGATTCTACCATGCTGATGAAAAATTTTTCTATTGTCTTTCAGGATGTGGTGCTGTTTAACAATACGGTTATGGAGAATATCCGTGTGGGGCGTAAAAATGCAACGGATGAGGATGTCATAGCTGCCGCTAAAGCGGCCATGTGTCATGAGTTTATTGAGCGGCTCCCCCAGGGCTATCAGACGGTTATCGGTGAGAATGGCTCTACCCTTTCCGGGGGTGAATGCCAGCGGCTTTCGATTGCCCGCGCCCTCTTAAAGGACGCCCCGGTTATTTTGCTGGACGAGGCAACCGCTTCTCTTGATGTGGATAATGAGACGGAAATCCAGAATGCGATTTCCAAACTCATTAAGGGAAAAACGGTTCTGGTGATTGCCCATAGGATGAGAACCATTGAAGCGGCTGACCGGATCGTGGTGCTTGCGGAGGGGACTGTTGCGGAAAGCGGGACTCATTCTGAACTTATGGAGAAGAAGGGGCTGTACCGGAAGCTGGTTGATTTACAGACAAAATCAGCTAACTGGAAGCTCAATGTAAATGTGTAGGAGGAAAATATGAAGATTCATGCGTCGGGCGAGGATTATCTGGAAGCAATCCTTGTTTTACAAAAGAAAATAGGTATGGTACGTTCCGTAGACCTCGCCCGGCACATGGGCTTCAGCAAGCCAAGCATCAGCCATGCGGTAGGTGTATTGCGGAATGGAGGTTTCCTTACAATGGATAAAGACGGATTCCTGCACTTGACGGAAGAAGGGCGGGAAATCGCCGAGAAGATCTATGAACGCCATCAATTTTTTACGGAGCAGCTCATTGCGGCAGGTGTCAATGAAGTAACCGCAGAAGAAGATGCCTGCAGGATTGAACACGCTATCAGTGATGAGAGCTTCCGAAAGCTGCAAAGATATTTTATGAAGCCAAAGTAGGGGAGGTGATGGCATCGTTCGCATAGTAGTATTTGAAATACATGACAGCGATTCCGATATCTTCGATAAAATCATGGAGATAGTGGAATCCCATCCTGATATCGAATGCCTGCGGGTGAGGGATGAGCCGATGCTGTCGCTTCCGGGGCTGGAGATTTATCCTGGGCGGAGAAAGATTTACCGTGACCGCCGGGAGATCAACCTCACCACAAAGGAGTATGACCTTTTGTGCCTGCTTGCGACAAACAGGGGGCAGGTGCTTACATATGACCAGATATACCGGAAGGTCTGGGGAGAGGATTCCTACGGGGATGAGAGCAATGCCATCGGATGCCATATCCGCCATCTGCGGGAAAAGCTGTACGAGGCGGAGCCGGATGCGCCTTTTACCATCCGGTGCGTGAGGGAGGTCGGGTATTGCTTCGAGGTCAATTCTGAATAAAGGCTATATGGCGGTTTGGTTTCCCAAGCCGTCTTATTTTAACAGCATAAAAAATAGTAAAAGTAAATTCAATCTTTCCTCAATCTTTTATGCTACAATAAAGATGGAGGTGTCCATATGAAAATACTGCTTGTGGAAGATGAAAAAAGAATGGCGCAGGCGCTGGTTGAAATCCTGCGCATGGAGAAATATAAGGTGGAGCATTGTGCTGACGGTGTGTCCGGCATGGATGCCGTGGAAAGCAATGTTTATGATATCATCATCCTTGACGTCATGCTGCCGGGAATGGACGGGTTTGAAATTGTAAAAAACGCACGTCAGAAAGGCATCCGCACACCTGTCCTGATGCTCACGGCAAAGAGTGAGCTTGATGATAAAGTCACAGGGCTTGACAATGGTGCGGACGATTACCTGACAAAGCCGTTTATGATGAAGGAGCTGCTGGCAAGGCTCCGTGCCCTTGGCAGGCGGAACATCCATTCATCGGACGGCACGCTGTCATTCGGGGATATCGTCCTTGATACAGGTACATTATCCCTGGCCTGTACGGTGAATAATCAGAGTGTCCGTCTGGGCGAAAAGGAATACCGCATCCTCGAATACCTGATCGCCAACCAGGGACAGATCCTTACCCGTGAGCAGCTTGCCTTGAAAATATGGGGGTATGAAAACGAAGCCGAGTATAACAATGTGGAAGTATATATGTCGTTCACACGCAAAAAGCTGCATTTTGTGGGGGCAAAGACGGAGATCAAGGCGGTGCGCGGGATCGGGTATGAACTGAGGTGCGACAATGTTTAGAAAATCCAGACGGAAAATTGTGGCTGCGATCATGTCCGTGCTGATCCTGCTGTTTTTGGGGACACTTGCAGTCATTTACGCTTCCAGTTATCATGAAGTGTCAAAAACCAACAGGGAAATGCTGGAACGCTATGTGGAGCTTTATTCGCTGGAGGCACAGCCGGGAGCAGGAGGGCATCCTGACGGCAGGCCGGATATGGGAAGGCACGCCCCGGAGGATACCCCTGCGTTCCGGCTGTCCACATTCTATTCCGTGGCGCTCTCCAAAAACGGGGAGATGCTTGCGGCGGATAATGATGGGCGGTTTGTTTATGATGATGAGGAGCTTGCGGAAATTGCCAGGGAAATTGCGGATGGAGGGAAAGAACATGGCAGCAGGGGGAGCCTTATGTTCCTCATGGCAGATAAGGGAGGCTATACGCTGGTGGCGTTTATGGACAATACGGTCATGCAGGGCAGCATGGCTACCTTGTTCCGTTACACATGTGTGTTCGGCGGTGGTGCGATCCTGCTGCTTTTTTTCCTTGCCATATATCTTGCAAAAAAGATTGTGAAGCCGCTGGAGGAAAGCTACCGCAGGCAAAAGCAGTTTATTTCAGATGCAGGCCATGAGCTGAAAACGCCGGTTTCCATCATCAGTGCAAATGCCGAGCTGCTTGCAAGGGAAGCGGGCAGCAGCCAGTGGCTGTCAAATATCCAGTATGAAAACGAGAGGATGGGCGTACTGGTGGCCCAGCTCCTTGAACTTGCCCGGACGGAGAATGTCAGCCCCCGGATGGAATGCATTGACCTTGGCCGTCTGGTCAGCGGGGAAGCGCTGCCTTTTGAAAGCGTGGCTTTTGAAAATGGGGTAACGCTGGAAAGCAGCGTGGCGGATGGCGTGCAGGTCAGCGGGAACAGCACCCAGTTAAGGCAGCTTATCTCCATCCTTCTGGATAATGCCATCCGCCACTGCGGGCATGGAGGGACGGTGGGGATTGTATTAGCGAAAGGGAAGAATGCCGCTTTCCTTTCTGTCATAAACGACGGGGAAGAAATCCCCAAAGAGCAGCGTGAAAAAATCTTTGAACGGTTTTACCGTGCAGACCAGGCAAGGAACAGTGAAAGTGGGAATTACGGACTGGGGCTTGCCATAGCGAAGGCGGTTGTCACGGCGCACAGGGGCAGGATCGAAGTGCTGTGCCATGAGGCAAAAGTGGAATTTGCCGTCCGCATCCCCCTGCAGAAATAAAGGAAACCTTTCAATGAAACTTCAATCTTTCTGTTGTACCATGAAGCCATCAGAGCAAAGGAGGCTATATTCATGGGAAAATATAAAAAAATACTGGCAGTGTTTCTCTCCCTCGCAATGGCGGCAGGGACCTTCGGCTGCGCAGGAAAGCCGGGGAATACGGATGCCCCGCAGGAGGGCAGCGGTGCCCAGGCAAATGCAGGGGAAAGCGGCAGTCAGGGGGATCAGGAAAAGAAAGCGTATATTGAGCAGACATTAAACCTTGCAGAAAATGAAGGGCAGGAATGGACATATTCCAAAGATGCGGACGCATGGGTGCTTTCCGTCGTGTCTGCCGTTGCTTATCCCGAACTGCCCGACCAGCAGGGGGTATCGGTATGTGTTCCCGGCGCTTATATTAAGGGCATTGATACCGATGGGGACGGAAACGCCGATGCCACGTCTGAAAATGCAGAGGCTGCCGTGAAAGGCTCCCTCGTAATAGACTATGAAGCAGAAATAACAAGTACAAACGGACAGGTCTATACGGCGGCGACAGCGCCTGTGATCCTGAATACCGGGGCAGCGGGCTATGGCTCACAGAACAATTCTGCGGCTTCTGTATCCCATGCCGCTGACGGCTATATTAATGTTGCCTGCGGGAACAGGGGAAAACAGGATACTGCTGTTGATGACGGGGGAAATACTTACTATACGGGCGATGCCCCGTCCTGTCTGGCAGACCAGAAAGCGGCTGCGCGATATGTGAAGTACAATATCCTTCTCGGAAACCTGCCCGGCAATGCGGACTGTTTTGTATCTACCGGCGGTTCGGGCGGGGGCGCCCATGCGGCGATGTTTGCAGCCACCTCCAACCATCCTGATTTTTACGATTACCAGATTGAAGCCGGCGCTGTGGGCGTGTATAAAAACGGGGATGGGACATATTCCACCACGGTCACCATTGACGGCACGGACTATGAAATCTCAGACAGTGCATGGGGGAGCATTGCGTACAGTGCAATTACACCCCTCTATGAAGCGGATATGGCTCTGGCATTTGAGTATTACCTGAACACGGAATACTCTTTCAAGACGCCTTTCCAGGCGCAGCTTGCAGAGTATCTGTCGGAATCCTATATGGAATATATCAATGGGCAGGAACTTTCCGTGGCAGAGAGTGCAGCAGGGTTTGACCTGAACCGTGATGGTGATATGGATGACACGGTTGCACTGACCATTGAATATGACCCGGAAACACACGCAGATACCAACGGGTATTATGGGACCTATCTCGACCTGTATCTGGCAGAATTTACGCAGAACCTGCAGTGGTATCTGGATAACCTTGATTATGCCGAAGGGTGGACATGGTTTGATGCAGACGGGCGTGCGCTCAGTAATGAAGCTGTCATGGCAATGACAGGGGAAGATAAGGCGCAGGCATTTCTGGAAGGACGTTATGCAAAAGGCAGCAGCGGCGGCATGATGGGAGGTGGAATGCCAGGCGGTAGCAGGCCGGATGGAGAAATGCCCGGAGGCGGAATGCCGGGCGGTAGCAGGCCGGATGGAGAAATGTCCGGCAAAATGCCGGAGGGCGGTCCTGGAGGGACACCTCCCGACGGAAATATGCCTGACAGCGGAATGCCGGGCGGAGAATCCGGGGAGATGATAGTGGGGACACCTGACGGCGGGACAACGCAGTCTGCCACCGGGAAGGGCGATTCTGCAAACTATGAGTCTTACAAAGATATGGTTGCTGCATATAAAGCGGATATCGAAGAGGTCAATGCAGGAGACAAGTATGGGAATCATATTGTTTCTCTGTATAACCCCTTAAACTACATCGGCGCCGAAAACACGGATGATCCAACATGGATCAAAATCATTATGGGTGCATCAGAAGGGGACATCTCACTGTTCAATTCCCTGAACCTGCAGATCGCATGGCTGAATGCAGGGGCTGATGCAGAGATTGAATGGCAGTGGGACGGCGGCCATGTCCCGTCTGAAGCATTGGGAGATTCCTTTTCCCTCTATGTTGACCAGATGTATGGGGAATATGTGGATGGCGCCGTTTCTGTTTCTAAGCCGGGAGCGGCAGGGCAGGAGTCAAATGGAACGGCCAAAGAAGCTGCAGGGAAGGACATCAGCGGCTGGGTAAACCATGAGGATGTTTCCGCAGTCACATTTTCTTTAAAAGATATCGCAGCTTACAGGACGGCAGGGGCAAGCAAGGCAATGCCGGCATTCGATGTCATTGATTATGGGCAGGAGGATTATGTATTCGGAAACACGGAAAAAGATGCCCGCCATTGGAATACTTATCTTCTTGAAATTTTTGAAAAATATGGAGATGTTTTAGAAACGTTATTTAACGAGAATAAATAATGCCAGGTGGAGCCTTTGGGATTTTCTTTCAGGAGATATCCCAAAGGCTTTTTTATTCCGTGTACACCCCTCAGAGGCAAAGTTAAAAAGTATGGGGGCAAAATTAAAAAGTATAGGGCAAAATTAAAAGGTTTGGGGCAAAGTTACATTGTATCAAAGACGGCAATTAGATAGACGACGGTTTTTCCGGGGCGAATTTCCAAAGACCCGGCTTCCAGTCCATGCTTGCAGACATTGAAGCGGGGCTTGTGGGAACGGTCATTGTAAAGGATATGTCACGGTTAGGGCGAAACTACTTACAAGTGGGAATGTACACGGAAATGATTTTCCCACAGAAAAACGTCCGTTTCATTGCAATCAATGACGGCGTTGACAGCGCACAG
>Ga0137307_102041_pt1 | contig 15052 bp, 7 predicted proteins | sample NAcewD2O_March_2_FD_97180 | JGI IMG/M metagenome (GOLD analysis project Ga0137307, IMG submission 97180) | Mouse cecal microbial communities from Vienna, Austria - N-Acetylglucosamine amended D2O_March | ecosystem: Host-associated > Mammals > Digestive system > Large intestine > Cecum | place...
TCAGAACAGGGGATCGACAGAGTACATGGATACACAGGAAAAAGAAAATACACAGAAAGAAAACACACAGAATAAACAGATACAGAAAAAAGAAACCGACAATCCGCATGACAAAGGATACAAGAGAATATTTTCTATAAAGAAGCATTTTCTCCACTTCATCAAAAAGTACATCGCGCTTGAATGGATGATGGAGCTCGAAGAAAAGGATTTGGAACTGATTGACAAGGAATTTATTACAGACCAGTTTGATACCTATGAATCTGATTTAGTCTACAAGGTGTATACAAAGGAAGGCGTCGTATATTTATTCTTTCTTCTTGAGCTGCAAAGTTACAATGATTTCACGATGCCCTTTCGGCTGCTGATCTATATGACAGCGATCTGGCTGGACCACTTTAAAAACTGTGATAAAAATGAACGTAGCAAGAAGGATTACAAGCTTCCAGCCATCATGCCCATTGTCCTGCATAACGGTGAGCGGAACTGGACTGCCTCGTGCAGGTTCAGCCAGATGATCAATAATGCAGAGCTGTTTGGAAAATATGTTGTAGATTTCGAATATGCGCTTGTATCTGTCAATACACTTACGAAATCTAAAATCAGCAACTCAAACACACTGATAGACAACATATTTCTTGCAGACAAGAAACGGACAAGGCAGGACTGGACAGACGGCATTACAGAGCTGATGCAGCGGATCAGAGCAATGGATACAAATGACTTGAATGAATGGATTACATGGTTTTCCAATGTCATACGAAAACTGAACGAAGACGAACGGGGAGAATTGATAACGCAGTTAAAAGAAGGAGATGAAAAAGATATGTGCAGTTCGTTTGAAAGACTTTTAAATAAAGAAAAAGCAGAGGGCTGGAAAGATGGCAGAGCAGAGGGCTGGAAAGATGGCAGAGTAAAGGGTAAAGCGGAGGCTGTAATTGAGCTCCTTGAAGATCTTGGAGACCTTTCAGATTCACTCAAAGCCTGCATCATGGAACAGACGGATTTAGAATTATTGAAAAAATGGCATAAAGCTGCCGCAAAAGCAAAATCCATAGAAGAGTTTGAACAGACTATAGGATTGATGCAGGTATAGTGATACCAACGTATATCAAACAGAACCTATAAAATACTGACTCGACTGAGAGGTCGGGATTTCTCAATTAAGAGAAATCCCGCCTACTCGATTCTGCATTTTTTGTCATCATAAAAACACCGCTTTTCTGATATTTTTATTATATCAAAGAAACGGCTCGAAGTATAGAAAGGTCTGGAATTTGCTAGGACTTTGTCTACAGTGAGAGGGGAGATTTAATCTCCCCTCTCACTGTACTCCTTTTCAATAAGGCGCTCATTTAGAGATTGTTTTTCACTTAATAGCTTTCAACTAAAATATCATCATCATTGTCCTGAAATCCTAACAAATTTTCTTCATTTAAAGCATTCCAATATGGATCACCAGGTTTGAAATTGATTATGTCCACTTTGTTGTTATCTTTAAGCAATCTCACAAATGCTTTCAAAAGGCCATTTATATAGTCATCTTTAGTATATAAAATAGAATCAATCCATCCTTTCATACGTCTGATTTCGTCATTGCTTATCTTTCGATTATATTTGCTTAAAAAACTTATTTTTTCCAAAATATAACAATGTATAGAAAAATTCTTGGCCTTATCTTTATAATGCTCACGGCTGTTGATCAATTCAAACATTTTCTCTTCGCCTATTTTAAATAAAGCATCTGCCTCTGTAATATCTCTCACATAATTTGCCTGTTTCAGATAGTTTCGGGCAATAGCATGTTGTATCTGATATGCATATGGACGAATACGTTTTGCCATTTTTAGATGATTCAATGCTTTCGCATAATCCTTTTTTTTCTGCTCCGCAATTCCCAACTGAAGCCAATAATAACTTATTTCACCATATTCTTCTTTTAATTGATAAAGTAATGATAAAATATCTTGCAACCTAAAACGCAGTTTATCTTCTAAAATATCTACTTTTAGAAAACTTTCAAAAATAACTCTCCAATAATTGTTATCATTTTCAGAAACATATGGGGCAATATATTGTAAAATTCCGTATACAATCTCCTCTTTTTCTTTAATTGTTGTCAATTTCCAGACTTGCTCCAGAATCATTTTATTTTTTAAAGAAACCCCTTCTCCATCGACCCTGACAAAGTCAACTATAACCGCCTCACTAGCAGATATTTTTTCTACATCTTTGTTAAAGCAATAAAAATCAATAGAATATCGAGCTGTTAGCATTTCATTTGGGTAATATGGCACATCAACTCTTTCAAAGAGTGTCAATTCCTTAAATAATTTAATACCTTGATCATTTTGATCCTCCAATAAATCTTTTAAAGAATCTTTCACACGCTCCTGAAAGTTTTCTCCATATGTAATAGCTGTAAATAAATTAGATAATATTTTATATTTGGTGATTTCTTTACAACCTTGATTCTCCTCTCTTGATAATTCTCCAAGGTATCCTTTTTCAGATATTTTTTTGTATATAATTTGTGCATATTTATAATCTAATTTATCCTTAATCTCCAATTCTTCATATGGATTCCCTACCAGATAATACCTCTTTTTAATATGATTATAATTACGGGATGTTGTAAGTATCAACAGTTTCTTATTTGTATCATTTTTGTCAAATATTTGTTCTATTAATTTATAATAATAACTGGCATCCTCTATCAACAATGCATAACGGTTTCTTGAATCATTTCTCATAAATTCAAACAATTTACTATAATCGAGACTTTTTCCTTTAAACTCAAGAACAGTATACCCCTGTCTGTCAAGCCAAGCTCCTGCCTGTTTTAACAGGCAGCCCTTTCCTACCAATCCTTTACCATATAATGCAATGCAATAAGTATCACATTCTGCATAACTGATCTGGTCTATACGTTTTTTTAAATCTTCAAAATATGGACTTTCGAACAACCAATTCTCCAGCACATCCCGCCATTCACAATTGTATCCTTCATACAACTTGCTTTCGTATATCTGCACTGATTCAATATTATTCACGATATCTTTATATAAATATATTCCAGAATAATTCAGACGGTTGATACACTTTTCCAATTCATTTGGATTATAATGAATAGTATTTAAAAAATCCATGAATTGCTCTGTTGTCCACTCCAACAAAATTCCAGAAAATGATTTAACGCGATTTCGAAATTTCATTGTTGGTTTCGGATCTACAAAAATCATTTTACCTTTTCGAAAATATCCAGCCTGTTCATATTTTATAATATATGAATCTATATCCGCTTCATCCATACTGGCTCCAATAAATATAAATGTCTCCTGTTGAATATCATGAACTAAATCATTTAGTTTAAAATTCATCCTTCCACTAATAAGATTATTATACTCTTTCCGGCTAAATACCAATTCTTCTATAGAACCATTTACGCATCCATGAAGTTTCATGTATTCCAGATTATTAAATTCTGTCTTCTGTTTCAATTGATTCTGAACTAATAGTTTACTGGAGCTTTTTTTATATATAGTTTCTACCAAATTATCAATATTTACAGTATATATCTTTTTCCATGGATATGTTGATAATTTATAGTGAAAACTTGCAGGTCTCACATTTCCTAATCTTTTTACCAAAAAACTACGCAATTCTGTGTATTTTTTTAACGAATCATCTATAAATTCGCATACATCCTGCAATTCATATTGTTCAATTTCTCTTATTGCATCTTCATCAATATTATATCGAATAAATTTATCGATTATCTCCAGTTTTAATGCATTTCCCAACGGAATATCACCATATTCATTAGTTGCACCCAGAGAAAAACCTGCACCCAGAAACAACATTGGCGGCTCTTTCTCCAAAATATCCTTCACTTCTTCAATACTTGATTTATTTTCCATTTGTTGTATCTCCTTTTTCGTTTCTTTGGTTGTTTTTAGTATTTAGAGAATTAAGATTATGGAGTTTTAATTTTTTCTGTTTCCTGCTGTCTTTCACAATCTATAAAAGCTGTCTGTATCATACTCATAATAGTACATCCAACAGGTTCTATTCGTTTTCTGACTAAGCAAAATTATGATTTATTGCCATTTGGCTTATGAAGAGAATTATGATGCATTTATTTTGTTTGAAGATCACGCCATCAAAATCACAGATTAATATAAATTATGTTTTTCTCCATTTATTTTTAAATATGTGTCTACAGGCAATTTTAGTCTAATTAATTCTGATTTTATTATTTTTATAATTTCTTCATTTCCATAATCATCATCAATCTCTATATCTATATTAACTCCATCTTTTCCCGCACCACCACCAGTCACTTCACCTTTGCCTTTTAATATTTCATCAAGTCTCTCTTCTAATAAATCCCTCTCTATATCTGATTCTGCATTAAAATAGATATCTATATACATACTTCACCAATCCCTTTTATTTGGAAAAACTATCCACCTGTGCAATTGGAACCTTGATTATAAATCTATATTTATCAGATTTCAGAATTTTCATTTGTTTCAGGTTTTGTTTTATCCAAAATCTTATGCATATATAAAATAAATGTATGTATTTATACAATAGCTATATTTCAACTCATGAACATAAAATCCCTCTTTCTGACAAGTACCTTTATATTTCAGCTTTTATTCAGAAAGAGGAATTTTTACAATACTTATATCTGATATGCGTTATCAGTCATCATTTTCTGGTACTGCATAATTATCTAAATGATATTTCACAACTCCCTCCTGATACCACACACTATAATGTAGATAGGATCCTACATATACCAAGTTGTTATCTTTTGCCATTATCGTTATTTGCTGATCTCCATTCCATTCACAATCACCTGATAGATTTAGGACAGGTACATTTTCATTCTCTACGTCATATTCATCAAATTTATAAATTCCAATATCTATATATTTCAAAATAGATTTAGGATCTGTATCATACTCCTCTATAAGATCATCAGCAAAATCTTCACTTAGATCAGGATTCATTTCATAATAATCATCAAAAAATCGTTTCAAAGTAGCACATAGTTTTTCTACAAATGCTGAATCCAGATTATTGAAATATTCTATATTTTTTTCTACATAGTTCTGAGAAATATCTTTGGCATACATTACTTCTATCTCATACCCTAAAACAGTAGAATAAAATGTACCTACCATTTCTTTGAACTCGTTCTCATGTAAATCTTTTATCATCCTTATAAATCTTCTTTCTGCAAAAAGTATCAGTAGATTATAAAACTTTTCATTACTTTCTTGGCTTATAATTATTATTTATTACACGCATGTTACAAGATGTAGCCATGTTATGCAAAATTAGGAAGATAAGTGATTGGACTATATAGCAATCATTCTTTAAGTAATTAATGAATGATATAAACAACAAAGATGATACATACACACCTCTTTTAGTCCACAAACTTATCTCCCAATTGACTATTTTTCACTGAATAGCCTGTCATTCCTATGCATCGTTTCAATCTTGATTTGCAAAATTAAACATAGAATCGAATATATCTCTTGGTCCCTTACTCCATAAATTTATATCACACCATTTTCCTACAAAAAGCAGTTGATTATTTTTTGCCGCAATTCTAACCCCACTATCTCCTGACCAGTCACAATCTCCACCCAGATTCAAAACAGGAATATCTTCATCCTCTGTTTTACATTTATTAAATTCATATGTTCCAAGATGGATACACTCTAATATAGATTTAGGATCTTTTTCATAATTCTTTAATACATCACCATGAATGTATTCACATTCTTCACATAAATCAGGAAATTCGTCTTGATAGAATTCATAATACCTTTTTAAAGCGGAACATATATTTAACACGATTTCTTGATCCAGATTATTAAAATATTCAATATTTTTTTCTATATACGCCAAAGGAATATCCTTTTCATACCATACAGTTATATCATACCCAAAGAGCTCTGAAAAAAAAGTTCCTTCCATAAATCCTACATGATTTTCAAAAATATCTCTAATCATAATAAATATCTCCTTTTATATTATTCATTAAGATGATTTCATGAAATCTATTTATGCTGGCAGTTGAAAAGACGATTATTACTTTCTATTTTTTCTGCCAACTTCGAAACCACCATGTTTGATTCGGATTAAATAATTCAAAATATAAATTAATTTCTCCTACACCACCAAAATGATCAAAATAGTCATTGATGTCAAATGGTATCAATTGCATTGTTTTCATATCATTGCATTCATGCCATGTATACTTTATTCCTTTCGTTGCCTCAATATCTGCCAGAGTATGTCCTGGTCCTGCAAGTTTATCCGCCTCTGGAAAGTTAAATTTTCTTCCATACTGACCACCATGCATATTAAATAATGTTACCTGTGTCTCTGCAAATGGCGTAAAATCTGGAACTCCATTTTTATATATAATTCCGTCTAAATCTTTCTTTTTTAATAATGCTTTTATCTTAGGATCTGATGGAATAAACATACTTTCTCCACGATCTCCTGTCCATTTACCAAAACGGCTATTTTCTTTTGGTGTTTGTGAAAGACGTTTGTAATATTGTACTTCCTCATAAGTTTCTAGTTGTGACACTGTCTTTCCATTTACGCACAAGTGTACAAATCCACTCGGATCAAAATACATCACCGGGTTATTCGCGCAATATGCATACAGATTCAGCCCGTCTCCGCGGTAGACATCTTCCTGCATGAACCTACCAATCGAAGGATTATAAAACCTTGCCCGCAGGTAGTACTGCCCCATCGCCCCGTCATACATCTGGCCTGTATAAGTAAGACGGTTAAACGTGTCACCTGACTCATTGAGGATAGCTCCAAAGGCATCATAGCGGTATGTCTTCAGGATCTCATGATCTTTATCCAGCAGGAAGAGCGTGCTTCCCATCTCGTCCGGGACAAAGTAGCTCTTTTCTGCTCCGTTCCATATCAAAGAAAGCGGATCATATCCTCTTGCATAGCGTATCTGAGCATCTTCTCGGATCTCCTCTGCCAGTTCGCCCCTGTCAAACAGGAAACGGATGACTTTTCCATCCTCTTTTGTCTCATAGCGCAGTCCCTCAGCGTCATAGCAGTTTGACTGGTGGAAATATTCTGCCCTGCCTTCTGACATTCTTGTCAGCTCTATATCCTTCTGGCGGTTTGCCGTGTCATAGGCATAGCGTTTCTTCCAGGTGTCTCCCAGCTCTTCCAGCAGATTGCCCTGCGGGTCGTAGCGGTACTGGATTGTTTTTTCTCCTGCCTGGATGCCTGTCAGCTGGTTCTTTGCGTTGTACTCATAGATTTCCGTTTTCTGCCCGGACTCTTTTTTCAGGCGGTTTCCTGCCAGGTCGTAGGTGTATTTTTCCGGTTTTCCGTTCTGCACGGCTTCAAGCAGGCGGTTCATGCAGTCGTAGGCATATGTATTCTGGTATGGAGCACCGCTCTTTTGGATGCAGTTTCCATTCCCGTCATAGGCATAGTCAAAGTTCAAGAGTACCTGTCCCTGTTTTGTCACTGTGACAAGGCTGGAGAGCGTTCCGCTGTCATTGTATCCGTATTCGGTCTGTATGCCGTTGCCGTACTGGAGCCTGCAAAGTCCGCCGGACGGGTTATAGCTGTAGGAAGCCAGGATGTCTTCTTGTCCTTCTGACACCTGTTTTAACCGGTCCATGGTGTCATAGGTGTAGTGCAGGCTGTTGCCGGCGCTGTCTGTCAGGCACGACAGGTTTCTGCTGCGGTCGTAGGTATATTCAAGCAGGGTCTTTCCTGAGGCGGATTTGCTCTTTAACAGGCCGTTTGGCGTGTAGGCATAGTCGTATGTGATGCCGCCGCCCTCTGCCTGCCTGAGCTTTCCGTCCGGGTAGTATAGATATCTGCTGGCCACTGGATTCCGGCCTTTTTTGTCCTCCGCACGCTGGTAGGACAGGTTTCCGTCCATGTTGTAATGGGTCGTCGTTTTGTTCCCGTTCCGGTCTATGCGCGTTTCCAGGCGGCCTTCTTCGTCGTAGTAAAAATATTCGCTGAAGCCTTCCTGGTCCGTGGTCTGGCAGACCCTGCCCATGCTGTTATAGGCATAGGTGATTGTTCCGCCGTTTGCGTCCGTGGTGCTGGTGATGTTTCCGGCATGGTCATAAGTATAGCGCTCTGTACCGCCCTCCGGCGTATGAATCTCTATAATCCTTCCCCAGTCATCTAAGCGGAATCTGGTCTGGTTTCCATTTCCATCCTCCACAGAGGTGATGTTTCCCCACGCATCGTAAGCCATACGCTGCGCGCTGCGGTTCTTCCGGGCGTTTTCCCTGCCTTTGTAGACTGCCAGCAGGTCTCCTGCCAGGTCATAGGCATACGCTGTATAGACGGACTGTCCTTCCAGCCGGGTCCTGACATTGCCTGCACTGTCGTAAGTCTGTTCCTGAAGGATGGTTCCATCCGGTCCTGTGATTCTGACTACCTGGTCCCGGCTGTCATATTCATAACAGATTCCCTTTCCGTCATCCTGTCCGGGGTCATACTGCTCTGGGCGCACCACTTTTGTAATTCTGCCGTTGCGGTCATAAAACAGCCGCGTCGTATTCCCGCTCTCGTCTGTCAGGTGTGTCAGGCGGTTTCTGCCGTCATAACGGAATTTCCTTTCTGCGGGATGCCCCATGCTCTGGTCCCTGCGGACGCGCAGACTGCCGACCGCATCATATTCATACTGGACGCTCCGGCAGATGCCACCGGCTCTATCCTGCTCCTTCTCTGCGGTTACGCGGTCCAGAGCATCATACTGCCATTCCTTTTCATACCCCTTGGGCGTTACCATGCGCACACAGTTGCCGTCTGCGTCATATGTGTACTTCGTGACTGCCCAGACCCTGCGCTTCTTCCCGCCCGGCTTTAAGAAGCATTCCTCAATCCCTTCACGCTTCTCTGTAAGGTTTCCTGCGGCGTCATAATGATACCGTACCACCTGTTCCACGTCACCGCTGATCCGAAAGCTCTCATAAACCTTCTGGCTCATGCTGTTATACTGGTACATGGCTTTTGCGCCATGCATGTCCTCCACGCAGGTCAGGCGGTTTAAGCTGTCATAGGCAAACCGGATCTCATGCATGTATCCTGGTATTTCGCCTGCCCGGACCAGCGATCTTCCCCGCCGCTCTCTGATTTTGTTGGACTCTGCATCGTATTCATACAGGGTGGCTCTGTAGAGGATGGTTTCACTGTCTTCTGCGGACGTCTCCACAGGCTCCCACATGCCGGTCCTGTTGCCAGACAGGTCATAGGTGTAGAATGTCGTATGCCCGCCGCTGTCTGTCTGTTCTGTCAGATGCCCGGATACATCATAGTGGTATGTGTTCTGGATGCAGCCGTCCTCATCGGTCTCCTGCGTCAGCCGGTTCATGCTGTCATAGGTATAGGTGCTGCCCCTGCCGTCATCGGTCTCCTTACAGTAGTTTTCCGGCCTCACTTTTTTGATCAGGTTTCCATTTCCGTCATAGAAGCAGCGTTCAACAGAGCCGTCCTCATAAATAGTTCTAAGCCTATGGCTGTCAGTATCGTATTCATAACGGACGGTCCCGCCGCCCGGCATCTTTTCGCACAGAATGTCCCCTACAAGGTTCCGTTCCTTCTTCCAGACGTTTCCCAGCGGATCGATGGTTTCGACCAGCCGGTCAAAAAAGTCGTAACGGTACATCCAACGGGAGCCGTACATTCCCTGGACAGGCGGGGTCATGCCTGTCAGATTGCCCATTTTGTCATAGGTGCGGCAGTATTCGTTTCCATTTCCATCCTTCACACAGACGGGGTAATTCTGCTTGTTATACAGAATCTCCACGGTTCCCTGGTCTGTCCGGATACCTGTTCTGCGCCCGATAATGTCATATTCATATTCTGTCTGGTTTCCCATGGCATCTGTCATGCTGGAAGGGTCTTTGTACAGATGCCTGTCTGTACTGTCATAACGGTAGCGGGTAGTATGTCCGAGGCTGTCTGTCATCTCAGTGAGCCGCCCATAGTCATCCCTTTTATACTGGCGTTGTTTCCATTCCCCCTCCCTGATTTTCTCGGACTCTTCAATGAGAAAGCCGTTTTGGTCATATGCATAGTGAACTTCTTCGCCGGTATCTGCTTTCTTTTCAAGCAGGTTTCCCATGGCATCATACTGGTATTCCCAGGTCTGGCTGGATGGCAGCGTCTCCCTGCGCAGGTTTCCCAGGCTGTCATACAGACGGCGGGTGGTATTCCCATTCCTGTCCTTCTCATAGATCCGGTTCGTCCACTGGTCGTATTCCGCTTCTTCCCAGGTGCCGTCATCATATCCAGTATACGTCACCAGAAAATCTTTGTTATACCGGTACTGCTCGGTTCTGCCAAGCCCTTCGATGTATACGGTATTTTCCCGTTTCTTCAGGTCGTATGTCAGGATGCTTTTGGTCCCGTCCAGATAATACTGTGCTGTCACCCGCCCGTCATTATCATATTCATTCGCTACATAAGCATGTCCGTTCTGGTCGATTATCTGTGTGATATGGTTTTTCTCATCATAATGATAGGTGGTCACACCTTCATCCACATGGCATACCGCCTTCAGGCAGCCATTCTCATACTTATAGCGGACTGTGCGCCCTGCCTCGTCCCGGATCTCGGCAATCCTGCCGTCCTGATACACAAAATCAAGAACATACCCTGCTGAGGTTATTATCTGGCTGATCTGCGCCTCCTGATACCGGATTGTCAGCTTGTTATGCCCTTTTCCACGCACAGAGACTAAACGTCCCATGCTGTCATAATCATAGCATTTCCCTTCTGGAATGTAAAGCAGGACAAAACCTTCTTCCCCGTCCTTTTCTGTCAGCTGGTATCTGGAATCTCCCTGCCTGCGGTTTTTCCAATTTCCATACTCCATGGAGAATCGTTCCGCGTGACCATCCATGCAAACCGCGTCGATGAGCCCTTCCTCCTTACGGATAAAGAGCCTGCTCTCCAGCCCCAGCATCCAGTTCTTTCCAAGACCGCCTGCGCACGGAATCACGGAGTTATAGATGCGCTGCAAGCGGAAGAAATCGTCCATGAGATCTGGCAGCACAATATCAGTTACCGTCAGGCAGAATCCTCCTGTAGCCATATTGACAGGATCAATGGAAAATGCAATATTCGAAACCAGAGCAGACAGTACGGACATTGACACGTCATAGTCATATCCAAAGATCTGGCTGAGCGCCCAGTCCGTGATGACATCTATTATCGTCTCTGCACCTATGATAAACGCAGGTGCATACTTTCCAGCCTGTGCCAAAAAACCTGTCACCAGTTTTGAATTCTGTCCCAGCCATGCCGCTCCTGTGCCGATGCCATAACCAATTCCGGCAGTTGCTGCTGAAATTCCAAAATTAGCCGCATACTCCTGCCAGCTGGAATCCACATAGCCATCCGAAATATCCTGGAGAAACATGGTTCCGGCCGATGTCGCGCCTGCCGTCAGCATCTGGCATGCCATCAATGCCCCCTTGGAGATTTTCGCCAGCATTCCGCCAAGCGGCGAAAGGATTAGTCCGAGACCGATCATGACACTTCCAAACATCACAGTCTCATACAACTGCTGGTTGCCACCAAGCAATGAATCCCGGACGAAGTTATAGGATTGGGAGAAGTCGCCGGACTGCATTTTTCGCAGATCTTGCCAGCCCTCCGCTTCCTGAGAGGCTCCACATGCACAGGCAACTGTCCCTACGCCAACAGCAAGCAACGCTGTCCCTCCTGACAGCACAGTCGCTGCGCCGATCAGACATACCGCACCTATTCCTGATACAACGCGCCCGACGGTTATCTTGCCTTTTGCCTCCCTTTCCTGAACTTCAAAAACTTCCGCATTATGGGCTTGTCTCTGGGCCGCATCCTCTTTTCTTAATTCAGCGTCTGAATACTGTATGCCGGGCGGGTCTGTCTGTTCAGGCTCATAGAACAGCGTCTCGGATGCGATGATCAGTATATTTCCGCTTTCATCCATCACAATGCCCTTGTCTTCTTCCACATTCATCGCATCATTCTCAAATTTTATGATCCCCACACCCGCATTTCCTGTTTTGGCCTGCAGTATGGTATTCTTTGGAATGATCTCCTGAAGCTCTTCCCCGATTCGTACCATCCCTTTTCCCAGATTCAGTTCATTCTGGGCAGACAGGACGATATCTGTCGCCTCCATGTTCAGGGTTCCGTCCTTTGAAAGTGTAAATTTGGAAGCCTCATCCACAGAGGCAACCTCAATCCCGGTATCTGTAAACTGTATTGCCTTGCCGTCTTCTGTGGAGAAAGACTTGTCCTCTATGGCCCCTTTTGCCGAAACACAGCCCGATTCAGCCGCACTCCCGCTCCGCATTGCATGCACTGCGATCCCTGTAAACTCATTGCAGTTTTGAAAGTAAATATGTACTGTACTGCCAGGCTCAGGAAGGCAGTACCAGCTGGTCGTTTCTATGGCATAGGTGAAATAAAAATTATTTCCTGCTTTATAGGCTGAATCAATTGCAAACTGGACACGCAGGCGGTTTCCACTACGCTCTTTAATCGTGGCAGGAAGGCTGAGTCCAGATATTTTCGGATTTCCATAATATCTGGCCCTTACGCCCTCCAAACGTCCCAGACCGTAATAATATCTTATTTCAGCTCCCACTGCTTCCATGAATACGCTCACGATCTGACAGCACACATGCTTCCATTCTACTGTTTCTCCCAGCTTATATGCGTTTCTGCTGTATACCAGCCAGCTCAGGTTATCCTGAAGCATCATACCGGGTGCGACATTCCCTGCATACTGCTGATAATTCTCCATATTCTGAGAGATCTGATAACAGTCAGACGATACGCTGTTTCCTCGGTTTATCTCAGGAATGCCAAAATAAATCTGTCCGGCATCTGCCGAGGGATCCTCCATGATATATGCTTCAAAATGCGAAGCCAGCCTGCACAAAAATTCCCAGTCGGTTTCATCATACTGAAGCAGAAAACCCGGAATTTTGAAGTCTGTATTGACTGTACTGATCCAGGATGCATTCGGATAAGCGGACAGTACCTGACGTATCACTTCTTCATAGGTAGTATCTATATTCTGAAACGTCCTGCGTCGCCTGATAATATCCCATTCGTGGGTCATGGACAGCGCTGTCAGTTTTACTGTCATCTGTCCTTTTTCGTATGTAAGGACTGCTTCCGAAATCCTGCCTGTAAAAAAGGATTCTTTTTCTGCTCCTTCCTTCAGAAACCCTGCCTGTACAATTTTGTGTTCAACAGACTGGTTTAAAAGTTCCTCCTGTTTTTCATCCTCACATATGGCTGTAATCTGCATACAGGCATGACAGTTCATACCCTCTGTCATATTCACATCCACCACCTGCACAACAGGATAAGGTAATTCAATCCATATCGACTGATAGATCTGCTTCATACTGCCTCCTTTATTCATCCTGCCCGTTATCTATAATCCGTATGACACCCCCGTACTGGCACACCAAAACTGCGGGCTGAATCAATGTTTTGCTGCCTTTAATCAGACTCTTTTCGTTGCTTTCCTCCCAGATGGAATCCGCCGGAATACATGGCCTGCATTCACAGATGCATAATGCCTGCAGTTCCGTGCTTGCGGAATCTACTACCTTTGGTTTTACACCAAAAAAGGACTTTACCTTTCCCCAGAAACTCTGTGATTTCTCCTGATTATACTGGTTCGTGGCATCAATTGCCGCCTGTTCCATTGCTGGGTTGTCTGTACTGAAGCAGTTTCCAAAGCACATGACATTGGTCAGCGAAATACTGTCGTCTGCTGTCATCTGTGGATGATTCTTCAATAAAATGCCGTGATCCATGGGAACCACCAGTCTTGCCTCTCTCGAACCCATTGAACACAAAAGTTTTGCCCCATGTACCACATAGCAGGGTCTGTCTGGTGCGGCGTCCGCCGCCACTTTGTCTGCAATCTGCATGGCCAGCGCCACATCAGAATTTGCCCTTGATCCCGCTCTTTCACTGATCTGGTTCTGACGGTTTTGACTGTCCTCTGACGGTGTTTCATCTTGTTGTGTTTCCTGATCTTCATTCGATGCAAAGATCTCGTCAAGCCTTTTTTGTTTCTCCTCATCATCAAGCGCTTCAATCTCCTGCGCTGTGCCAAGAAAATCCTGCAGTTCCTCTCTGGTATCCTCCACAATCTTTATTTCTGTTTCATCCATTTTAATCCCTCCTCTCTTATCAGACTGCTTCCACTGGACGTATCACAATCCCCTCAAAGTTTCTGCGCAGGATGCTTTCTGAAACCTCCAGATTCACAAACACTCTCGGCGTATGGATTCCATTCACCTTAAAAACACGCCGCTGTCCAATCCGCTTCCGGTTTAGCACAATCCGTTTATCCCATCCGTTGGGATACTGTTCTGAACTTTTATCCAGACAGCCCAGTTTCTCAGTTAACAGCAGCCAGTATTTCTTCTGTATGCCTTCTTCTGCCTGATTCAGCGTAACACGGCGGTACAAAACATCAGGGTCATACAATTCCAATAACTTTTTTAAATCATCTGATACCATAAATAATGGTGTATCCACCACATCTGGATAAATACTGTCTCTGTCACCGAGCGTAAATAATACAGACATTTCCTGTATTTGTTCAAATTCTTCTGGCTCAAATTCCCCTCGTGTCGTGCTTTCTATGTCCCGGAACCGAAAACAATGATGAATCCTTTTATCCTGTTCCATTTCAAAATACATAAGGTTCTTCCTCCATACAAATCTGCTGGAGCTGGCTGGCGTCAAGTCCTTTACAGGAGAGGCTGTCCCTTGATAATCTTGCATCATTCATTAAGGAACCCTGAAACTGTACCGTATCAATGTTATCCCCGGTAAAATCCGCTCCTGACAGATTACACTGTATAAACTGCACCTGTTCAAAAACTGTTTCGCGGAAATCACTGCCGCTCAGGTCACAGCCTGCAAAAACCACCTGTTTTAATTTCGCCCCTCGGAAACTGGCGCCGTGCATCATGCAGCC
>Ga0137307_102043_pt1 | contig 15049 bp, 10 predicted proteins | sample NAcewD2O_March_2_FD_97180 | JGI IMG/M metagenome (GOLD analysis project Ga0137307, IMG submission 97180) | Mouse cecal microbial communities from Vienna, Austria - N-Acetylglucosamine amended D2O_March | ecosystem: Host-associated > Mammals > Digestive system > Large intestine > Cecum | place...
TCTGGCTTCTGTTTCCCCTCCGGTCACGGTAATCTCCGGATTTTCAATGATTTTTTCTGTGGGATATGCACCGTGTCCCTGAACGGTAATAGTATAAATAAAGTCCTGCTGTTCTGTGGAATCCAGTGCTTTTTCCACTTCCCCGATAAGGATATCATCGGTGGGCCATGTGCCCAGAGGCGTATACTCCTGAATGTTCATCATTTCCTTGCTGATGAAGCTGTCAAATCCCATCTGGGTAAAAGCATTTCTCCGGCTGTAGAAGTTACCGCCGTTGTTATGTACCACATGGGAGCCATAGCCCAGATTTTTCAGGTCGGAGGCAACACTTTCACAGGAGGTGGATTTCAGGATGGTCTTGTAGGGATACTCGCCCAGTCCGAAATACTGCATACCCATACCGGTGAGAATTTCAAATTCCGTGTTGGCGGTGCCGGCCCCTACCACCGGAACGGTCAGGTAACCGGAAGAGTAGTTGTTGTACAGGTTATCAAAATTAGGCACCGGGTTTTCGGAAAAATTCAGAAAGTTTACTTCTTTGGGGTCCGTAAAGGATTCCAGCAGCACGCAGATAATGTTGGGCAGGTCTTCTGTTGCGGAAGGTTTGTCTTCTGCAGCGGAGAGAGCTTCGTCCACCGTTTCCTGAGAATAATCTCTGGGGGCGGTCATGCCCTGGTCCACCACGCTGGCGGAAAAGCTGTATACAAATCCATAGTCCTCATAGCCCTCGGCAATATTTTCAAAATAATCGGCCAGTATGTTGTTGCTCACTGCGGCCTGCGTTACCATGGGAATGAAAAATGCGAAAATCCCAATGGCGCCGATACTGGCAAAACGGTTCTGTTTCCCCTGATACCGGGGGCCTTTTTTCCATAATACAATGATTCCCGCCAGTACGACCGCAACCAGAAGGATTACGGCAAGGGCCTCGCCTTTACTGAAATAATTGCTCTGCATGGTAAACAGGTCGTTAATCAGCTTTACGTCCGTATAGGTAAAGGGTGTGACACGTTTGGCAAGGATGCATCCGTTGATGGTTCCGAGAAACAGCCATGCCACGCAGATGACGGTACGCATCAGGGCCCGCCTGCGGAAGAAATATACCAGATGCAGGGAGGTAAATACAATCATGGAATTATATAAAAATACCAGGCTCCGGTCGAACATAAACTGAAAAGCATCCACAAAAGAATGTCTGGAAATCATTTCTATGAAAAAGCAGATACTGCAGGCCAGCAGATAATGAAATACCAGAGAATAGCGGTTCAGGATATGTATCAGAGCTTTCTTCTGTTCCGGTTTCAGGATATGCTTCCGGGGACGTGCATTTCTTTTTTCCCGAAAAGCCTTGTATTTTGCTGCAACTTTCTGTAAAGTGTTTTTTGCGGTATAAAACATTACGTCACCATCCTTAATTTATGCTGAAAATCCAATATGTGAACTGATTGTGAACAAAATATGAATATTGCAATTTCCATAGCAAAGATTAGCTTACTTTTTGGGAAAAGTCAACTGATAAATACAATTTTTATACATACCATAATAAATATTAAGAATTTCTTTATAAATTTGGTGAAATTTCCAAAGAAATTTATTATCTTTTTTATTATACGAACGGAGAGGAAAGAAATATGTTAAATGAAAAAGAAGCACAGGAATTTCTGGAAGAGACAGGACGGACAGGGGGGATTCGGCCCGGCCTTGCTGTCATGCGGGCATTGATGAAGGAACTGGGCGATGTGCAGGATAAGCTGCACATCATTCATGTGGCGGGAACCAACGGGAAAGGCTCTGTGTGCGCCATGCTTTCCTCCGTGCTGCAGGAAGCAGGATACCGGGTGGGCATGTATACGTCCCCGGCGGTATTTCACAGGCGGGAACAGTATCAGGTGAACGGGGAATGGATGACCCCGGCGGAGTTCGCAGAGGTGATAAGCGATGTGAAAGAAGGCTGCGAACAGGTCAGGGCAAAAGGCGGCCGGCTGCCCACGGTGTTTGAGATTGAAACAGCAGCGGCTTTTCTGTATTTTTACCGGAAATGCTGCCAGGCGGTGGTACTGGAGACAGGCATGGGGGGAGCGGAAGACGCCACCAATATAATAAGGAAACCTCTGGTGAGCGTTCTCACATCCATCAGCATGGACCATATGAAATTTCTGGGAAACAGTCCGGAGGAAATCGCCCGCCAGAAAGCGGGAATCATCAAAGAACACGGAACAGCAGTGGTTCTCAGGCCCCGGCAGGAGCAGGTCAGACAGGTGCTGGAAGAAGCGTGCAGAAAGCGTCAGGCAGTGCTTTATTATGGGGAACCGGAGCGGGCCGCTCAGGTGCGCAGGGAGCAGGGACAGCTTTGCTTTTTCTGTGAGGAAACGGGAGAAATCCGGCTGTCCATGACGGGGAGGTATCAGGTGGAAAATGCAGTCTGCGTACTGGAAACCGTGAAAGTATTAAGAAAAATGGGATGGGATATTTCCGGAGAAGTTCTGGTCAGAGGGCTGGAACATGCCCGCTGGGAAGGGCGGTTTTCTGCGGTGTGCCGGAAGCCTTTGTTCCTGCTGGACGGGGCCCATAATGAGGACGCGGCAAAAAAATTGCGGGAAACTTTGAAAATGGGTTTTACAAATGGAAAAATAATCTATATAATAGGAGTACTTGCAGATAAAGAGCATGAGAAAATGTTAAAGCTCCTGCTGCCTCTGGCCTGGAAAGTATTTACCGTTACGCCGGATCATCCCAGAGGCCTGGACGGACAGATTCTGGCGCAGGAGGCCCGCCGGTATCACGATGATGTGACCTGCTGCCGGAAGGTTTCGGAAGCGGTATCGGCTGCGCTGGCCCTGGCGGAGCAGGAACATGCCATGATACTTGCCTTTGGCTCTTTGTCGTATCTGAGAGAGATTAAGGAGAACATGTGCCATGATAGATAAAGGGAAAATAGAACAGGCTGTAACCCTTCTGCTGGAAGGAATGGGAGAGGATGTAAACCGGGAAGGCCTGAAAGAGACACCTGGCCGGATTGCCAGAATGTATGAGGAGATTTTTGCAGGGATTGACCAGACGCCGGAGCCATATCTCACCAGGACATTTTCGGTGGAAAACAGCGGCATGGTGCTGGAAAAAGATATTGTGTTTTATTCCACCTGCGAACACCATCTTCTTCCTTTTTACGGAAAGGCGCACATTGCCTATCTTCCCGACGGAAAAGTGGTGGGGTTAAGCAAACTGGCCAGAACCGTGGAGGTGTATGCAAGGAGGCCTCAGCTTCAGGAGCAGATGACAGCTCAGATTGCAGACGCTCTGATGGAATATCTGCGGCCGAAAGGCGTGATGGTAATGGTGGAGGCAGAGCACATGTGCATGACCATGCGGGGTGTGAAAAAGCCCGGCACTCAGACCGTAACACTGGTAACCAGAGGGGCTTTTGCGCAGGAGGAAAAGCTGCAGGAAGAATTCTGGCGGATGATGGGGCGATGATAATAAGACAGCAGTGAGAGGAGACATCATGAAGAACAGTATAAAGATAGGCAACAGAGTTTTTGACACGGAAACCCGCACATATATCATGGGAATTCTGAATGTAACGCCGGATTCCTTTTCTGACGGGGGCCGGTTTAACAGTTTTGACCGGGCCCTTGCCCATGTGGAGCAGATGGCGGCAGAAGGGGCCGATATCATTGATGTGGGCGGCGAATCCACCAGGCCGGGACATCAGCAGATTTCAGCGGAGGAGGAAGTGGAGCGGACAGCTCCTGTCATTGAAAAAATAAAAGCGCGGTTTGACATTCCTGTTTCCACAGACACTTACAAAACGGAGGTGGCCAGAGCTGCTCTGGAGGCGGGGGCCGATATGATTAACGACGTCTGGGGCCTGAAATACGACAGAGAACTGGCAGAACTGATTGGAAGCTCCGGGGCTGCCTGCTGCCTGATGCACAACCGGAAGGAAAGCCTTTACCGGAATCTGATGGAAGAACTGAAATCTGATTTGCAGGAAACCCTGGCAATTGCCAGAGCAGGAGGAATTTCAGATGAGAAAATTATCCTGGATCCAGGGGTTGGGTTCGGGAAGACATATGAGCACAATCTGGAGGTAATCTGTAAGCTGAAGGAACTGAAAAGCCTGGGATTTCCCATACTGCTGGGAGCTTCCAGAAAATCTGTGATTGGCCTGACCCTGGACCTTCCTGTAACAGAGCGAATGGAGGGCACGCTGGTTACCACGGTGCAGGCAGTCATGAGCGGATGTGCGTTTGTGAGAGTCCACGATATCCGGGAGAATAAACGGGCCATTCAGATGGCGGAGGCAGTCCGGGATGGATGGAAGCAGGTACAGGCGGAAAGATAAAGCCCGGACAAAGGCCTGTATGAAACGACAGAAGTGGAAGAAAAGGGAAGCAGATGCGGGAAAGGAAAGAGGGAAAGGACGACGGATATGGAAAATAGCAGAAATCCGGATAAAATACACATCAGGAACCTGGAAGTGTTTGGAAAGCACGGGGTACTGCCGGAAGAAAACAGACTGGGACAGAAATTTCAGATTAATGCAGTTCTTTACACCCATACCAGAGAAGCCGGATTAAAAGACGATTTAACAAAGACAATTCATTATGGAGAAGTCTCGCGTTTTATGTCTTCTTTTATGATGGAGCATACCTTTCAGCTTATTGAGACGGCAGCGGAGCAGATGGCCCGCGCCCTGCTCCTTGCCTTTCCGGCCCTGGAGAACATCCGGCTTGAAATTGTAAAACCCTGGGCTCCCATCGGCCTGCCCCTGGAATCCGTATCTGTGGAGATTGAGCGGGGCTGGCACCAGGCTTTTGTGGCTATGGGCTCCAATCTGGGAAACCGGGAGGAATACCTGCAGCAGGCAGTCACAGCCCTGAAGAACCTGGAGGACTGTGAGGTGGAACAGGTGTCCGGGATTCTTGCGACCAGGCCTTACGGGATGACAGACCAGCCGGATTTCCTGAATGGAATGGTAAAACTGCGGACGCTGCTGACGCCCTGGGAACTGCTGGAGCAGCTTCACCGGACAGAACAGGAGGCCGGCCGGGAACGTCTGGTGCACTGGGGGCCAAGAACGCTGGATCTGGATATTATTTTCTATGATGACTGCGTCATTGACACACCGGATCTGACCATTCCCCACCCGGATATGAAGAACCGGGAGTTTGTACTGAAACCGCTGGCAGAGCTGGCGCCTCAGTTCCGTCATCCTCTGCTGGGTAAAACTGCGGCACGGATGCTGGCGGAACTGCAGCAGATGGACACATAACCGGAAGAAACAGGCTTTACACTTTAAAGGCCGTCTGATATAATAGGAGCGGTAACTGGAAGATATGATGTATAAATGTTATATTGAGCTGAAAGTTACATTATCGAGCCTGGGTGTTAATCTTACAGAGCCTGACAGAATCAGAGAATAAGAAGAAAAGCGAGGGATAACATGTTCAGATAATCCATTTTGTATCAACAGAAAATTTTTTCTGATTGTTTGCCGAAGCGGATTCTGTACGTGATATTCCGAATGTTGTCTGCACAGACAGGTAATTGTCTGTACGCAGAGTACTACGGGAAAATTTATGATGTGATACCGGAATCATGTCCGGGAGAAATCTGCTTTCGGCGGCAATCCTTGCCTTCAGGTGAAAGCAGATTTTGACGTATTTCAGAACATGGGAATTTTCTGAATTCCGGTTCCGGAGCCGTACAGGAGGAGGTATCATTATGTTACAGTTGAAAAATATAACCATTACACATAGAAAAGACTTAAGGGAAATCGTAAAGGATTTTTCCTTTGTATTACATCCGGGAGATAAGGCGGTTATCATCGGGGAAGAAGGAAACGGGAAATCCACGCTGCTGAAGCTGATTTATCAGGAAGCTCTGATAGAACCCTATGCGGAATATACCGGAGAAATTATCCGCAATGGCAACCGTATGGGCTATCTGGCCCAGGAACTGTCCCCGGAGCAGAAGAGGGGAAGAGTAGACGAATATTTTTATCAGATTCCCGTATTTTTTGAAAAGACCCCCAAAGAGCTGGGAGCCCTGGCCAGAGAGCTGGGACTTTCCGGAAGTTTCTTTTTTGAAGACAGAGAAATCCGTACCTTGTCCGGCGGAGAAAAGGTAAAAATGCAGATGGCGGGAATTTTGCTGAACCAGCCGGATATCCTGTTGCTGGACGAACCTTCCAACGACATTGATTTGAATACGCTGGAGTGGCTGGAGCGGTTTATCAGCCGGAGTAATTTGCCGGTGCTCTATGTATCCCATGACGAGACGTTCATCCGGCGGACTGCCAATGTGATTGTTCATATGGAACAGGTGAAGCGCAAAACCGCGGCCAGGCATACCATAGCAAAAATGGGGTACGACCAGTATATCCGGGAACGGCTGAACGGTCTGCAGCGGCAGGAACAGCTTGCCCGCAAAGAGCGCAGTGAGCATGATAAGCAGATGGAGCGGTACCGGAAGATTCAGCAGAAGGTGGAGCATCAGCAGAATGTTATAACCAGACAGGATCCCCATGGAGGACAGATGCTGAAAAAGAAAATGCACAGCGTAAAAGCCATGGGCAGAAGGCTGGAAAAGCAGCAGGAAAACCGGACGGAACTGCCGGATACGGAAGAAGCTATTTTTGCCGCATTTTCCGGAGATATCCGAATTCCAAACGGGAAAATAATTCTGGATTTAACTATTGACACATTGTACACAGAAGAATATGGAAAGAAACTGGCGGAGAATATTCATCTGCGGGTACAGGGCCCGGAAAAAATCTGTATTGTGGGCAGAAACGGAGCGGGGAAGACCACGCTTCTTTCCAGGATTGCAGAGGAACTGCTGAAAAGAACCGATATTCATGCGGCCTGTATGCCTCAGAATTATGAAGAACTGCTGGAGATGGAAAAAACTCCGGTGGAATTTCTGCAGAAATCCTGTGACAGAGAGGAATATGGCAGAATCCGCACGTATCTGGGCAGTATGAAATATACGTCCGATGAAATGGGGCACAGTATCTCGGAGCTGTCCGGGGGACAGAAAGCAAAGCTGCTTTTCCTGAAAATGAGCATGGACGGTAATGACGTGCTGATTCTGGACGAGCCAACCCGGAATTTTTCGCCCCTGTCAGGCCCGGTCATCCGGCAGCTTCTGAAAAATTATGGAGGAGCCATTATCAGCGTGTCTCACGACAGGAATTATGTGGCTGAAGTCTGCCAGAAGGTTTACCGGCTGACGGAACAGGGGCTGGAGCCTGTTTCGGCTGAGTTTGGAAAGGAATCGTAACGAAGGGCACAGGGAGGATTGGGATGGAAGCACAGAGCTTTGCCTTTGAAAAAGTAAATGATGGAATCCGTATTCTGAGATGTTACGGCGTCAGCGGCAGAGTAACCATTCCGGAGGCACTGGAAGGCCTCCCGGTGACGGAGGTGGCAGATTATACCTTTGCGGAAGAGATGGACTGGGAGCCGGAAAATACCAGCGGCCTGCCCTGTATCTGCGGCGACGCATTAGAAGAACTGGATTTGCCTCAGACTGTCCGGCGGCTGGGCAGGTATGTGTTTTATAACTGTACCGGGTTTCGGAAGCTGTCCTTTTACAGCAACATTGCGTATATGGGAGCCGGCGGCTTTACCGGATGCGGAAATCTGGCTCATCTTGTGTGTTATCAGCAGGACGGGCCCTCCTGTCTCCGGGAAATCCTGCAGGATTTGAAACAGTCGGTGGTGGTGGACTGTTATTGGGACAGGGCTCCGGCGGCTGCCGGGGGTTCGGACAGCCAGAACCAGCGGGGGGAGGCGGAAGGCAGTTCTGAGAGGAGAAATCTCAGGTGCCGTCTGGTCTATCCGGAATTTTTTGAAGAAGCCGTGGAAAATACCCCGGCCAGAATTATTTCCACCCAGACCCATGGCATGGGCATCCAGTACCGGAATACCTTTCGGAATACCGGAATTGTTTTTGCGGAGTATGATAAACTTTTTGAAACAGGGAAATATAATATGGATTTAACAGATAATATAAAGATATCTGCGGCAAGGCTTTCCTGCCCCTGGGAATTATCGGAAGATGCCGAAGCCGGATATGCTTCCTGGCTGAGGCAGCACATCCGGGAAGGGGCGGCATATTTCCTGGAACAGGGACAGCGGGAAGAAATAAAGTGGATGGCCGAATCTTTTGCGGAGACAAAAGAGGAGCTGGACCTTCTGGTGCAGGCAGCCGGGGTTCGGAAGGACACGGAAGTTTTAAGCAGTCTGATGGATATCTCTCACCGGCGGTTTCCGGGGAAGCGGAAGCGGTTCGCTTTGTGATTCTTTATGAAAGGATGTCATGATGTTTGAGGAAGCATTACTGGAAAAAGTGGATATCTGCAACGAAATCCTGCGGGACGTAAGAAGTGAACTGTATCTGAATCTGCGGTTTCTGGATGTGGCCCTGCACAGCCTGGAGCCGGAGCCTTCCATGGCCCTGAGGACTGCGGCCACAGATGGTCTTCTCTATCGTTATAATCCGGAATTTCTTGCCGGGCAGTATAAAATCGGGACGGTGCCGGTGAACCGCTGTTATCTCCACAGTATCCTGCACTGCCTGTATGGGCATATCTGGAAACAGAGGCAGGAAGAAGAACTTATGTACTGGAATCTTGCCTGTGACATTGCGGCGGAATACGTGCTGGACAGCCTGCCTCTGCGGTGTCTGCGCAATCCTCCCAAACCTTACCGCCGGGCGGTCTACGACGGTCTCATGAAAAAAATTCCGGTGATTCACGGGGAGGGAGTGTTTCATTTGCTGCAGAAAGCAGAGCCTGATATCCGGGTGACAGCCAGACTGATACAGGAATTTACCGTGGATGATCATATGCTCTGGCAGCGGGAGCCTTCCGGGCCGAAATCTCCCCTGGAGCAGCAGAACCGCTGGCAGGAGATTCGGGATAAAATGGAGACGGAGCTGGAGACTTTTTCCAAAGAGGCAGCGGAGGATTCCAGAGGGCTGCAGGAACAGCTTCGGGTGGAGAACCGGGAACGGTATGATTACCGGGAGTTTCTGAGAAAGTTTTGTGTGCTGAAAGAAGAAATGCAGGTGGATCTGGACAGTTTTGACTATATCTTTTACAATTACGGCATGGAATTATATGGGAATATGCCCCTGATTGAGCACCAGGAGACCCGTGAAATGCAGAAAATCGAAGATTTTGTGATTGTGATTGACACCTCCATGTCCTGCAAGGCAGTGCTGGTGCGGAAATTTCTGGAGGAGACTTACAGTATCTTAAGCCAGTCGGAATCTTTTTACCGCAGGTTCTGCATTCATATCATCCAGTGCGACGAGCGGGTGCAGTCGGATGTGGAGATAGAAAACCGGCGTCAGCTTGAGGAATATATGGAGCAGTTCCAGTTGAAGGGCATGGGCGGCACGGATTTCCGTCCGGCTTTTTCCTATGTAAATACTCTTCTGGAGAAAAAGAGTTTCCAAAAGCTCCGGGGACTGATTTATTTTACGGACGGATATGGAATCTATCCCCTGAAAAAACCGGTGTATGATACAGCCTTTGTATTTTTCCGGGAAGATTATCAGGATGTGGACGTGCCTCCCTGGGCCATCAAACTGATTCTGGGAGAAGAAGAACTGCAGACATTATGAGAAAGAGGGACATAAGATTATGAATATCAGACGAGTGAAGGAAGAAATCAGAAACACCATAGAGGCTTATCTGAAAAAAGATACGTTCGGGGCTTATGAAATCCCTTCCATCCGCCAGCGTCCGGTGCTTCTGCTGGGGCCTCCCGGCGTGGGCAAAACCCAGATTATGGAACAGATTTCCAGAGAGTGCGGAATCGGGCTGGTAGCCTATACGATTACCCATCATACCAGACAGAGCGCCATTGGCCTTCCTTTTATTTCCAGAAAACAATACGGCGGCCGGGAATACGCGGTGACGGAATACACCATGAGTGAGATTGTGGCTTCCATTTACGATAAAATGGAGCAGACCGGCCTGAGAGAGGGAATTCTGTTCATTGATGAGATTAACTGCGTATCGGAAACCCTGGCGCCGGCCATGCTGCAGTTTCTGCAATGCAAATCCTTCGGCAACCATAAGATTCCCGAAGGCTGGGTGATTGTGGCGGCCGGGAATCCCCCGGAATACAACAAATCCGTCCGGGAATTCGACGTGGTGACCATGGACCGGGTGAAAAAGATAGAGGTGGAAGCAGATTTCGAGGTATGGAAGGAGTACGCTTACCATCAGGGAATCCATGGGGCTGTGATTTCCTATCTGAATACCAGAAAACAGCATTTTTACCAGATGGAAACCACCATAGACGGAAGGAATTTTGCCACTCCCAGAGGCTGGGAGGATTTGTCTGATTTTATAAAAGTGTACCGGCAGCTTGGGAAAACCGTGGACAGGGAAGTGGTGGGTCAGTATATCCAGTTTCCGAAAATCGCGAAAGATTTTGCCAACTATCTGGAATTATATGATAAATATCAGACGGATTACCAGATGGATGAGATTTTTCAGGGGCGGCCGGATGAAATCCTGCTGAAAAAAATTGCCCATGCTTCCTTTGACGAGCGTCTCAGCGTTCTGGGATTGATTCTTTCCAGAGTCAATGAAGAACTGAAAAAGGCGGTTCAGCGGGAAGACTACATGGAAATGCTGCAGTCCTGCCTGCTGGAGTTCCGGGAACTGACAGAAGCAGCTTCTGCAACAGCGGAAGGCGGCCAGTTGTTTGAATGCGTGTGCCGGAAATTAAATACAGATTATACTAATAAGCGAAAAGCGGAACTGCTCGCCCGTGAGGAAGAACGACAGTACCGCAGACTGATTCAGACCATGGAAAGATTTTTACAGACCCTGAAACTGGAACCGGCCGGAGAACCCAAAAAAGCATTTTGGCGTGTCAGAGAGCTGTTTGAAGGAGAAAATCAGAGCTACGAGAGGCAGCAGGAACTGGCCCTGCAGACGCTGGAATACGCCTTTGACTTCCTGGAAGGAGCTTTCGGCACCGGACAGGAACTGGTTATGTTTATCACAGAGCTGAATTCCGGATATTACAGCGTAAGATTTCTGCAGAATGGCGGCTGTGAACGGTATTACCGGTATAACCGGGAACTGCTGTTTGATGAAAAGCGCAGGAAACTGCTGGAGCGGCTGGAGTAGAAATATTGCACGCAGGCAATTGCGAAACTCAATAATTGTACTAATTTCATGTACAATTCGGTGAATTTGAGTACAAATGTTTTCCTCATGCAAAAGGTGAGAAATGCATTTCAGCACCATGGAAGCGAGACTTAAAAGAGAATGGAAGCCTTTGCTGACATGCTCTTTCGTAGTCAAAGGCTCGCTGGAATGTTCGGTGCGTCCGGCATTTCGGCCTTTTCGTATGATGAAAATATTTCATGGAAAGTGTAGAAATTGTACATGAAATTTTGATAATCAGATAGTTTCGCAATTGCCTGAAATATTGCACAGGAAGAAAGGAGACACTATGAGAAAGACAACGATTCTCTTTGATTTGGACGGAACGCTGGTCAATACGGAAGAGGGTGTTGGAAAAAGCGTGCGGTACGCACTGGATAAATATGGAATACCGGAACCGGACAGAGCCACTATCCGACGATTTATCGGCCCCCTTCTGGCAGATTCTTTTCAGCGGGAATACGGGTTTTCCGAGGAAAAGGCAAAAGAGGCGGATCTGGTTTTCCGGGAACGTTATGAAACCATCGGACTGTTTGAATGTGAGCTGTTTCCCGGTGTGGAAGAAGCATTAAAAATTCTGAAGGAAAAAGGGTATAAAATCAGCGTGGCCTCCTCGAAGGAGGAAGTGCCCTGCCGCCGGATTCTGGAACGCCTTGGCGTGGCTCAGTATTTCGATTTGATAGGGGGAGCCAGACTGAAAGAAAATATAGGCACCAAGATAGAAGTGCTGCATGACGTTATGAAACGTCTCGGCATTTCCCATAAGGAAGAAGTGGTGCTGATTGGAGACAGCCGGTATGACGCCAGGGGAGCCAGAGAGGCGGGCATTGACTGTATCGGTGTTTCCTATGGATTTGAGGAAGATTTTGAGGAAATGAGAAAAGCCGGGGTAACGGAAATCTTTGATACGCTGGCGGAGGTAATTGAGTATCTGGAAAGGAGCAGGGAAGATGAGTATTAGAATTGGTATTTCAGGTTATGGAAATCTCGGAAGAGGCGTGGAGTGTGCGGTGAAACAGAATCCTGATATGGAGCTTGCGGCGGTATTTACCAGAAGGGAGCCGGAATCCCTTTCCATTCTCACAAAAGAAGCGGCTGTATGCCACGTTTCTCAGGCGGAGGAATGGAAAGATAAGATTGATGTAATGATTCTCTGCGGTGGGAGCGCCACGGACCTGCCGGAGCAGACGCCGGAGTATGCGAAATATTTCAATGTGGTGGACAGCTTTGACACTCATGCAAAAATTCCGGAGCATTTTGCGAATGTGGATGCGGCTGCAAAAGAAAACGGGCACGTGGGAATTATTTCTGTGGGCTGGGATCCTGGTATGTTTTCCTTAAACCGCATGTACGCCAATGCAATTCTGCCGGAAGGGAAAGACTATACGTTCTGGGGAAAGGGCGTCAGCCAGGGCCACTCGGACGCTGTACGCCGGATTCCGGGCGTGAAAAATGCAAAGCAGTACACCATTCCGGTGGACAGCGCCCTGGACGCTGTACGGGCCGGGGAGAATCCGGAGCTTACCACAAGACAGAAACATACCAGAGAATGTTTTGTGGTGCTGGAAGAGGGAGCAGACGGGGCGAAAGTGGAAGAAGCCATTAAGACCATGCCCAATTATTTTGCAGATTATGATACAACGGTGCATTTTATCAGTGAGGAAGAGCTGCTGAAAAATCACAGCGGGATTCCCCATGGAGGATTTGTCATCCGCTCCGGTAAAACCGGCCGGGAACAGGAACACAGCCACGTGATTGAATACAGCCTGAAACTGGATTCCAATCCGGAATTTACCGCCAGTGTGATTGCAGCCTATGCCAGAGCAGCTTACCGTCTGGCGCAGGAAGGACAGACGGGATGCAAAACCGTATTTGATGTTGCACCGGCTTATCTCAGTGCCCGGAGCGGGGAGGAACTGCGGAAGCATTTGCTGTAAAGGGTTGGAATGATTGATTTAATTTTATTTAACGATTCCGTTTCTATAGTAGAGTATATGTTGTATTTTTAAAAGGTTTGAGTCATATCCCATCAATCTAATGAATATATGGATTGATGGGATATGTGATATTTATGCATAAAACAGGAAAAAAATGGTGGAATATATACGGAAAAAGAATTATAATTGCTATAACAAATGAAGGGGAGGTAAAAATACTTGAGAAAAGGCATTTATCTGAATGATACTATTCATGGTTTGGTTGCATTGTCTGAGTATGAAAAGAGAATTATTTCTACTATAGGTTTTAACCGTTTGCATGATGTGTATCAGAATTCAACAGTTTATCTTACATTTCCGACTAACAGAACAAAGCGTTTTGAGCATTCTATTGGGACTATGAAACTTTGTTCAGATATGTTTTTTTATTCTGTATTGAACGCATCTGAAGAAATGTTGGATAAAATGTATCAAATTTTTGAGAATGAGTTTTCAGAGATTTTAGGGGAAATAAAAGAAAAACCAGATTTTTGTGATCAGAAGTTAGGAGGAGTAACTCCGGGAGAAATGCCTCAAATTGATTTTGATAAATTGCGGCATTCGCTGATACCTAATAATGTGTCCTCTGAATATCAGATTATCCACATTATTTTAATTCAGGCGATTCGGGCAGCGGCATTGCTGCATGATATTGGGCATCCGCCCTTTAGCCACGTTGTTGAGTATGCTTTAAAAGCGGTTTATCAGGAATACAAAAGTTTTGAGAGCACTGACAATCATAATCTTCAGAAGTATTTGGAAATTATGTCTAAATATTTTGAAGATAATAAGAAACTTCATGAACAAATGGGTGACGAAATAAGTAATAGTATACTATCAGAAATAATAACAAGAATTACGGATGAATATGAGAGATATAATGAAAATTTATTTGAAGTTCTTGTTTGGGAAAGCGTGAAAAGAATTTTTCAGGAAAAAGGTGCATTTGGCTCGTTGCATAGAATAATTGACAGCAGTCTCGATGGAGACAGACTGGATTATGTAACAAGAGATTCCATTAATTCAGGAATGAATTCAGGACAGATTGACTATACAAGAATTATTAATGATATGCAATTAATAGTAAATGGAGAAGAAATTTTGTTTTGTATTCCTCTGAAAGCGGTTAACTCTGTAGAGGATTTCATTAAACGTCGTTTTAATATATATAAGGATATTATTTACCATCACAGAGTCATTAAAACAGATTATTTACTGGAGTATACAGTAAGGGATCTTGTTAAAGAATATCTAAGTAAGCAGTCTGAAGAACCAAATCATCAAAATAATAAAGTAGTAATTCCTTTTGATGTGTCAGGATTATGGTTTCCATTAGGCAACGCTACAACTGTGGAAAAATCAAATGCGTTGTCACAATGGAATGATTCGTGGCTGATGACCGTATTAAAACAAATTTTTTATACGGAATATTATCGTAATAAAAATATAAAAAAAGGTTCATCAGAATACATTTTATCACAGCGATTATCCGAATTATTGCGTAATAACAAATGTTATTATTCTCTGATTAAACGTAGTGAGAATTTTAAGACTATTGATGATGCTGTAAAGGAAACTTTGTTACGAAGTAAGGAGGCTATTGGAAAAATTGTTTTAAAAGTGAATACATTGTCCGGTCAGTCAGGATTAGCTGCACCACCAGATGGTACTATGGTGGATATGAGTGCAACTTTGGATTTTATTGATGAAATTTTAGGCGGTACGGCCAAAGCTGCCGGAGGATTTGTAATGTCTTTTATTTCCAAACATTATAAGGCGATAGGAATGAGTTCTATAGAAACGCTTATACGGGATATTGTTACAGAAGAAACACAAAATATGTTTGTTAATGTAGAACTATATGATACAA
>Ga0137307_102045_pt1 | contig 15037 bp, 12 predicted proteins | sample NAcewD2O_March_2_FD_97180 | JGI IMG/M metagenome (GOLD analysis project Ga0137307, IMG submission 97180) | Mouse cecal microbial communities from Vienna, Austria - N-Acetylglucosamine amended D2O_March | ecosystem: Host-associated > Mammals > Digestive system > Large intestine > Cecum | place...
ACGCTGGCGTATCTTGGGAAGCGTGACATCAAGAAATGCAGAATGCGTTCTTCTCAGATAACCCATGATTGACCTCAGTGACAATGTGTCGACAGAATAACGGTATCCGCTGAGAAGGTTGCATACGGCAAGAAATGTATCTGTATCAACGTTGTTCTCCTTGCAGATTTCAGACACAGGGTTGTCTCCAAATCCGAAAGCTATGTCAAATCGGCTTATAGCCATGAGGATAAGATTGTTGTCGCGGATAAGCTCCCTCATATTGTTTGACGGAAGATACCCTCTCTGTTTGTCAATCATGATAATCAATAATCGTTAACTAATTAAAAGAGTCGTTGAAAACCGGTCGGCTCGAAACATCTGTCTTGTATGTCGGAATGACGTTTGACAAATACTCACAAAATTACTAAAAATACAAATATTCGTCAATACCTAATATTGGGTATTTCCACGTTGCATAACCCGTTTTCTGCTCCCGTTTTCTGCTCCCGTTTTCTGCTCCTCTGCCACTATCGTATAGACCCCGTCTGTGGAGAATGTCTGAAATTTAAATCCGAACCCTCGCTGATATTTTGTGGTAAGGTATAAGAATATTAACTTTGTAAGAAATTTGGAACAGCAATCATAATATTTCTATTCCATTAAATTGTTTAACAAATTTCTAATTATGGATCTTTCAATATTGAACTGGCAAGGACTTGCAATCGGAGCCTGCACATTTCTCATAATCGGCATATTCCATCCTCTTGTAATTAAGGGTGAATATTATTTAGGACTGAAAGTCAACTATATATTTGCCCTGTTGGGTGTTGTGGCATCGATAGCGGCATTAATGACTGAAGGCGTTTTCCTGTCCGCTGTATTCGCTGTAATCGCGTTCTCATCATTCTGGAGCATATGGGAAGTTTTTGAGCAGAAAGAGCGCGTGCGCAAAGGATGGTTTCCTGCAAACCCCAAACGTACAGGCAACTCTAAAAAATCGCGTTTCTGATACAGCGGTATGCCAAGTCTCCGACATCACATGCAGAGGACTTTATTATCAGGATGATTAAGTTGTTTAACAATAGTCCGTTCCAAGAAAATCAAGTTCGGAATTTGTGCTTATACTTGTAATTGTAGCTGACCTCTATGTCAGCTGTCTGTGCCATTGTAGCTATCGCAACAAAGAACACAATGATTGATGTGATAATCTTTTTCATTTCATTTTGTAGTCTGGTTCAAGACAGTGTTTATGGGCTTCATAAACCGGTGGAGCTATTTCGTTACCGGCACTGTCTGTGTATGTTATTTTTGCCTGTCCCCCATTCTGTGCTTTGAGAATCGCCTCCCGATTGTTCTCAAAATATTCATGGTCGGCAAGAGCCTTCCTGCGATCTGTTTTCTTATACTCATTCGAGGAATATATCTGCGATATAATCCTGTCGGTTCCCTGTAACCCTGTCGCAGTAAATGAAAAGCCACCTTCGGTCTCAGCTTTCAAAACCAAACCCGGAAGACCGCGAAATTTCCACGGACCGAAAGGAAGAGGGAGGTCTGTCGTGAACCAAACCTTCCAATGTCTACCGTGATAATCAGCCTCTGCCATCTGACATTCATAGCCTATGACGGGCGATACAGAGTCTGGCACCAATCTCCATTGAATTTCAGCGAGAGGCTCAGTGTAATACATCAGTTCATCGCCCCATTCATCGTAATGTGTTAGTGTTTCGTCTGCGACGTTATTGAAAACATATGTGTAGATGTTCTTCACCGGACCTTTGGTTAAATCCCAATACTCGTATCCTTCCGGATCTTTTACCAGGCAGTTGGCGCGGATAATTTCATCATATTTTGCCTTTCCTTCCGGTGTCGATTCCAGTGAGTCCGTCCACAGGCTTATATCATTGAAATACTTGGATTCTGCGCTGTTGGCAAGTAGAGTCATTTTATTTATACGCTCACCACCCGAAGCACACGGTGTCTTGAAATCATAACTGACAATTATATCAGCCTTGTTCTGTGCCATTGCAGATATTGTCACAATGCACATTAAGAATGATAGCGCTCTACATTTCATGATCAAGTGTGATTAAGAATTGTTCAATATACTATTATGATGCAAAGTTAAGTTTTTTTCAGAACCGGAACTCAACATTTGTTTAAAAGTTGAAGATTTTTACAAAATAATGCTTGTCAAATCAGCTTTACGATGTCATATTTTTAGATCGCATTCCTTAAATATAATGATTCCCGCATTTCGCTTCTCAGCGCCATGCGGGAATATTTTAATTGACTTACGTGGTTATAATTTCTCAAAAACTTTCGATCTAACTTTCAAACTATGGCAATGGAGCCGTAATTCTTTCAGATTTAAGAACTCCATTTTTCTGATGCAAAATTAGATATTATTCCACTACACATCAATACTTAAATATAAGTAATTTAAGTTTCGCAAGTTCAACTTGCTGATTTCAGATTGTAAAATTTAGCGATATGAGCCAGTTCGTCAGAGTGATTGATCACAGCATCATAGACTTCTTCGTCCAGCAGGCCGAAGACTCTCGCTATTGCCGAGACAATCTCCTGAAGGATTCCCCATATCTGTTGTGCAACGGAGAGTTGGACTGTCTCTTTGGAAATATCCCGAAAGAGACCGCCGATAGTTTCGTAATCGCTGAAGCGTTTTGCGATGGAAAGGATATTATATTGCAGACAACACAATGTGGCAGCGGCAATCTGAGAGGCAAAGCAGGTGCTCTGGCACTTGCCGAATCCCAGGTTGGTCTTGCAATCCTTGAATACCACTTCAAGAGCCCAGCGTCTGGAATATATACGCCAGGCCTTGAAGAAATCCATTGCGGTATCGGTTGTAAGCAATCCGTTCCATTTGCCGTGTTGGGTCCGGCGTACAAGGAATATCCTTACAGGGACACCTCCGAACGTGGCATCAAACATGATATAGTAGCATTTGAGCTTGCGGCTGTACTTCTGCAATTTGAGTTTTTTACCGAGTTTCACAAGTGCTGGAGCAGAAAGGTCTCCGTGTTTGGTATGGTATTTTGTCTTACCGTTCTCTCCGACCTTTATCATGCCAAGCCAATGGCATTTGATATGGCGGCTATGGATGAACTGGACAATCTCCTTGTTGGTAAACCAACTGTCTGCCAACACGTAGCTGAACCTTATGCCTCGACGGATGGCCCGCCTTATCATCTGCTTTGCAAGCTCAATCTTGGACATGTCATATTCCTGCTCACGCTTGCGAAGCGCCTCGCTGTCATGTTCCGTGATACGACGCCGTTTGAGTTCCCTGGCGCTCATGCCGTAGTTCCCTTTCTTTCCTTCCTCTCCGACGATGGCGAGGTCGAGAAGCATTTGCGACACTCCGTCGGTGACAGCCATACAGAGACACTTAAATCCGAGCACCGCTTTGTGAGCCAGATGGGAATGGACACGCCCGATTTTTTCAATAGTCCGGCCTGTCTTCTCATGGTCGGTATCGTCAAGAATCAGACACACCTCATCGGCTTTATGGTCAGAACGGAGATGTATTCGGTTCCACAGCTGTACCGATATATGCCAGAGAGTCTTTCTCCAGTCTATATCGGGATTTTCCATAAAGCGGTAGAAAACATCCTTTCTGGCCTTAATCAACGAATCAAGTGTACCGTACTTCTGATTGCGGTATGCGTTTCTAATGCCGAAACATGGGAAAAGAAGAAGACATTGGAATACAGTCAGCAACCGGTAAACACAGTTACGCTTGCTTGTTACTGCAAGCGTGTCGCGCTCGGTCATCTTGACCTGCCCAAGTATAGAACTTATGTTCTGCATGGCTGCTGTCATATCGGAATTTTTGAAAAAGTCTTTGATATCCGAGAGAAAAGGAGTAATTTTGTGTATCGACATGGCTTTGAGTTAGTTTTTTTGGTGGTACTTAAAATTACTCATTTTCTTGCAATTAGGCAAGAATCCATGTCGTTTTTTTATGCCTCTGTCTCAGGAAATCATTACTTGCGAAACTTAAATAAATTATAATATGGCACCGGATACCAAGGAGTCTGAAGGGGGGATCCGCGAACCGGATACACTTGTGATGAATGGGAATTATTGCGAACCGGATAATCGGGAGGAGGAAGAAGATGACGTGTGTCTCCGGGATATCGCGGCAGAAGAGGCATCTCCTTACTTATCCGGCAGCTCGGGAAATGCCGGGAAGGAGAATGAAGTGAATTATCCTTTCGGGAAAGAGCTTAAAAGAAGAAATACCCGTAGAGCAAAATTCAAGGATTATCGTTCTCCCGGGTTTTATATGATTACTGTCAACGCCCAAAAGAAAACACCTCTGTTTTGCCGGATTTATGCTTCCGGTCATTCAGGAGCGGCTAATGAAAGAATAGATTCCATTGTACCGAAGGGAGTGGCAAATGAAAGAATAGCCTCTTGTGTGCCGGCAGGAGGCGGTGCCGGGACGGGAGCTTTGTTGCCGGTTATCGAATATTCCGATCTCGGATGTATCATAAGAGATAAGATCGAGACAATGCCGGATTATACGCCGCAACTGGAGATTGTAAGGTATGTGGTTATGCCGGATCATTTGCATATCCTTGTCAGAATCAAATCTACCCTTGAGCGACATCTGGGACGTGTGGTCGGCGGTTTTATGGGCGGGTGTACGGCTATGGCGAGAAAGGCGGGGCTGATAGCCCGGGAGGATTCTCTCTTTACCGAGAAGTTTCATGACAGAATCGTATGCCGTGCAGGTCAGATCGCGCGTCTGGTAAATTATATCAATGATAATCCGAGGAGGCTGTTGATCAAAAGAATGCATCCGGAGCTGTTCAGGAGGTATCTGCATGTCAGAATCGGTGAAAGGGAGTATGCGGCTTACGGAAACATATTTCTGCTGAAGCATTTTGACCTGTTGCCGGTAAGAATACACAGAAGGTGGTCGCCGGGTGAGTTTGATGAATATGAAAGGGGATGCATGTCACAGATAGAAAATGGCGCTGTTCCGGTTTCTCCATTCATACACAGGCGCGAGAAGACTATACGTGACAAGACTGTCGATTGCGGGGGAAATCTTATAATAATCAGGGATATAGGCTTTGAAGAACGCTTCAAGCCCCAGGGACGGGAGTTTGAGATGTGTGCTTCGGGACGACTTCTTCTTTTGGCACCGTGGCCCGATAATACGGGAAGGAGGAGCGCTGCCGGCAGTCGCGAGTTTCATTCAATGAATGATATGGCTTTTGAAATCTCAAAGTTGCCTGCGGATATCCGGATGGCTATAGTTATGAGAGAAACAGAGACGAATAGAGACGAACTGAGAAAAACTGAAAGAAACTTAGAAAAACTGAGAGAAACTGAGAAAAACTTATAAGCAATTGATGTTTATTCAACGGATTTGTTTATATTTGCAGTTCTGAACTAATTAACCTAATCAAATACTTATTTAGACCTGAATCGATCATGAACGCACGATTAAGCAGTTTGGCGGGAGCGTCCTTATGCGCTTTGGCTCTCGCGACACCGGCAGTCGCTGACGCACCTGCCGGGTATTATGATTCTCTCGAAGGGAAAACCGGAGTGGCATTGAAGAAAGCCGTCAAGGCGATAGTGAGGAAACATACGGTGATTTCGTATGACGACGCTACCTGGAACGCTTTCCGTAAGACGGATGTCAGGGTTGTCAACGGCAAGGAATGCTGGTGGGATATGTATAGCTCCAATAATATCGCGGTTTCATCCGGACACCCGGGGATGAATATTGAGCATTCCGTGGCAAATTCCTGGTGGGGCGGAACAAAGAATGACGCATATAAGGATATTGTCCATCTGAATCCGTCTGATAAGGATGGCAACAGCCGTAAAAGCAATTATCCTCTTACGGAACTTTCCAAATGTTCCTGGACAAACGGAGTTGTCAATGTGGGGTCTCCGAAGTCCGGTCAGGGTGGAGGAAGCAGCAACGGTTTTGAGCCTCATGATGACTACAAGGGAGATTTCGCCAGAACATACATGTATATGTTTGTGGTGTATGATGACATAAACTGGGGACGTACAAGCGGGGGACAGAATGTGGAGTGGATGTTCACGGCGAGTCCGTTTGAGCTTAAGCCGTGGGCTAAAGAGCTTCTTCTTCGCTGGTCGGCAAATGATGCGGTAAGCCAGAAGGAGCGTGACCGCAACGATGGTGTCTACAGTCAGCAGAAAAACAGGAATCCCTTTATCGATCTCCCTGATCTTGCCGATTATATATGGGGAAGCAAGGCAGGGGAGCCATATCATGTGGATGGTGCTCATGAGCCGGATCCCGGTCCTGTGGACCCGGACCCGATAGACCCGGATCCGGTTGATCCCGACCCTGTTGACCCTTCACCCGAAGATCCGGCTCTTGTGCCCGGAACTTATGTTCTGGTTGCCTCCCAGTCTGATATTCGTGCCGGAGAAAGTTATCTGATCTTAGGGTCTGACTCTCATGTTGCAATGACTCTTGAGCAAAATAAGGAAAAGACATATTTTGAGCCGACAGAGACAATAGTCATAAATGACGGAGTGATCGAGAAGGCGCCTTCAGACGCCGCGCTGATTACGCTCGAGACCCTTGGCGACGGATATGCCCTCAAGGCATCCGATCTTGGCGGCAACGTCAAAGGTTATCTTTTCAGTTCGGCGAACAAGACAATAAACCTGACTGATTATTCCACTACGAAAGGAGTGAAGGCAAAACTGACGTATTCCGCGCAGGGAGTGTCGGTGGTATACGGACCTACGGTCAGCAGCGGAGCGGGCGCTTTGTATTACAACAAGAGTGCGAGCCGGTTCACGACTTACACCAGCAGCGGTCAGGAGCGACTTGATTTCTACCGCAAGGTGAAAGACGCGTCAGGGATTGAAGACATGACGGACGAAGACGACAGCGTCATGGTCGAGGTCTGGGGCAATAATATCCTTGTGCCCGACGGCGCGGAAATATATGATCTCAACGGGCGTCGACTCGCGAGCGGCGAAAACCTTGCAAGAGGGATATATATAGTGAGCTCGCCAGCGTTCAGCAAGTGTGTCAAGGTGATGATCAAATGAAGGCAATGATGAATTGCCGGTTAATGTAAATTAAAACAACAGCTTATGAGAAATCTGATATCAGGTATAATGGTGACTGCCGGAGCACTGTCGCTGATGGGGGAGATTCCGGCGGGATATTACCGCGAACTGGAAGGGAAAAGCGGAGAGGAACTGAAGGCAGCAGTAAGGAAGGTGGCGATTCCGGAAGATTTCGTGTCGGTCGCCTATGGCGACGGCAATACATCTTTCAAGACATGGCAGGCATTTGAATTTACCGATATCAGAATGATACAGGGCAGAAAGGCATGGTGGGACATGTATTCAAACAAACTTGTATATGTGGAATCGGGTCACAACTCGCTTAACATAGAGCATTCCGTAGCCAACTCATGGTGGGGCGGGAAAGAGGGAAGCGAAGCCGCCTATCAGGATCTGTTTCACCTTAATCCCTCAAATTCAGATGCCAACAATGCCAAGTCGAACAACCCGATAGGGATCGTTGGAGGCAATCCGGCATTCGACAACGGACTGGTGCTTATCGGCGCGCCTGCCGCCGGATACGGAGGGGGTGCGTCCAAGGTGTTTGAACCTGCCTATGAATACAAGGGTGATTTCGCCCGCGCCTATCTATATATCATGACCGCCTATGACGCCATTTCCTGGAAAACGGACAAGGGTGGCGAGGCTCTTTATACGATAACCGACGGCACGATAGACCTTCAGCCCTGGGCTGCCTCCATGCTTCTGAAATGGGCGGCGGAAGACCCTGTCGATGACAAGGAGCTTAACCGCAACGAACAGATCTACGGCATCCAGAAAAACCGCAATCCGTTTATCGACTTTCCCTCACTCGCCGAGTATATATGGGGTGACCGCAAGGGTAGCGCATTCACGTTGGAGGGGAATGCCGCCGATGCCGTGAATCGTCCGGCGGATCCGGCAGTTCAGGATGCGCGACTCACGGATGTCAACACATATGCGGCGGATTACTGGGGTAGCCGCAATCTGGTGTTTGATATAGCAGAAGGTGATCTCTGGATAAGCCTTGACGGAGGTTCGCATCAGAGATATGGCGACAGAATCTCGATACCGGCGGGAACTGTCAACGGCGAGACTCACATCGTCAAGGCATATGCCATGAAAGAGACCGGAGGTAAGAATCTGCGCAGTTCGGTTGTGACAGTGACCATGACTGCGAAAGATCCCTCCGTGACCGACTATTCCACTTCGGTATGGACACCTGCGGCTACAGGCGATGCCATAGATCCGGAGAGTCTTTATGTAATAATCTCCGCCGACAACAGACATGTGATGGGATGCACTTTCCAGTCGAACGGGTTCATGCCCGATTGTGGCAGTGCTGAATACCGGAATCAGGACATGGATTCGGAAATAACGGTAATTCCCAACGAATCAGCAGTTGTCAGATTCAGGACAGCCGGAGCTTCCGCATATACGATGCAGGTGCTTGATGTGCATGGCAATTCCAAGGGATACTGGACATCCACAGCGGCAAAAAAAATGAACCTTGACCCGAATCAGGGAACATCCGCCGGTGTGAAGGTGCTTGGAGACGGAACGGTCGAGATCGATTTCGGCTCCACACCCGGAAAACTATGCTACAACAAAAGCCAGCCCCGTTTCCTGAATTATACGTCATCACAAGGGAAAGTGATGCTTTACCGCCTCAAAGGCTCCGATGACACCGGATCTGGAGTGGATGAGACAATCCGAGATGACGAACCGGTGGTTGTCGACGGGCGCGATATAATAGTTCCCGCCGGAGGAGTTGTCTACGACCTCAACGGACGCCGCGTCTCCGGCATCGGACTCCAGCCGGGAATATATGTCGCGGTAAAGGCGAACGGCGAGGCTGTCAAGGTCTATATCCGCTGAAACCGCCGGCAGTAGCCGGCTGAGCATACAATTTCAGCGAAGGGGTTGCCGCCCCTTGAAATTCGATAATTATTTAAAAGAAATAGATTCCCCATATGCTTTATAGCAGATGGGGAATTTTTGTTGCTAAAATATTTGTGGAATTGGGGAATAAGATGTTATTTTGCCAAACAATCTTCAGATTGACAAATACCAAAAAACACAATAACAACCTTCGTTATGTTACAGGAAACGAATGTAAAGACCATCGACAAGGTGGTGATTCGCTTTGCCGGCGACTCAGGCGACGGCATGCAGCTTGCGGGAAATATCTTTTCCAACATTTCCGCCGGAGAAGGAAACCAGATCTCCACGTTCCCGGATTATCCGGCAGAGATCCGCGCGCCCCAGGGTTCGCTGAGCGGAGTGTCGGGCTATCAGGTGAGTGTGGGTAAGGATGTGCACACCCCCGGCGACCAGGCTGATGTGCTTGTCGCGATGAATCCCGCCGCCCTCAAGACCAATCTCCGCTATCTCAAGCCAGATGGGATCATCGTATGCGACGGAGACTCGTTCACCGAGCAGAATCTCAAAAAGGCGGAATATTCCACAGCGGATCCGGTAGCCGAACTCGGCATCAATCCGGCGCGGATCATGCTCGTGCCGATGACCACGCTTCTTAAGTCCACACTTGCCGATTCCGGTCTTGACCAGAAAGGTATGATGAAGTGCAAGAACATGCTTGCACTGGGCATCATCTGCTGGCTGTTTGACCGTCCGGTAGAGGGCGTGCTCAAAAAACTTCAGGCAAAATTCGCCAAGAAGCCGGCAGTATACGAAGCTAACGCAAAGGTTGTGAAAGCCGGATGGGATTATGGTCACAACACGCACAGCTCCATGCCTGTATACCGCATCGAGACAGCTTCGGCGGAGAAAGGCACCTATATAGACGTTACCGGAAACACCGCTACCGCCTGGGGGCTTATAATGGCATCCGAGAAGAGCGGACGTCCTCTTTTCCTGGGTTCTTATCCTATTACCCCCGCCACCGACATACTCCACGAGCTTGCCAAACGCAAAGACCTCGGTGTCAAGGCATGTCAGATGGAAGATGAGATTGCCGGCGTATGTTCCGCAATAGGAGCGTCATATGCCGGTCACCTCGCGGTGACATCCACGTCAGGTCCCGGTCTTGCGTTGAAATCGGAGGCTATCGGACTTGCCGTCATGGCAGAGCTTCCGCTTGTGGTTATCGATGTTCAGCGCGGAGGTCCCTCAACAGGTCTTCCTACCAAAACAGAGCAGACCGACCTCATGCAGGCTCTTTACGGCCGCAACGGCGAGTCGCCTCTCTGTGTGCTATCGGCGGTCAGACCTAACCACCGCTTCCAGATTGGGTTTTAGGCCTTTCGCATAGCCATTGAACACATGAACCCCGTCATTCTTCTTACCGACGCCTTTATCGGCAACGGTTCATCGGCGTGGCGTGTGCCTGAGAAAGACGATTATCCGGAAATCAAGGTGCCGCTCGTATCTGCGGAACGTCTGGAACAAGGCTGGAAACCGTATGACCGCGACAACGACACGCTGGTGAGATACTGGTCAATTCCCGGCATGGAAAAAGGCATGCACCGTGTGGGCGGTCTTGAGAAAGATTACGACACATCTGTCATCTCGACAGATGCCAGGAACCACGCACGTATGGTAGAGACACGTCGGGAGAAAGTGGCGCGTATAGCACGCGACATACCCAGGATGCAGCCGATGTTCGATGAGGATGCCGACACTATCCTTCTCGGCTGGGGAGGCACATACGGTCATCTGCTGACAGCAGCCACAGAACTCAACGCCTCCGGCCGCAAGGTCGCCTTCTGGCAATTCCGCTATATCAATCCTCTGCCCGAGAACGCGATAGAGGTTCTTTCGAAATACAAACGCATCATTGTAGCCGAGCTCAACACGGGTATGTTCGCAGACTATCTGCAGATGCATCTGCCCGGCAAAGAGGTTCTCCGCATCAACAAGATCGAAGGACAGCCCTTCCTCGTAAGCGAGGTGGTGGAAGGAGTGATCTCGCATATGGAAAACAGATAACGGAAGTATAACCCAATCAAAAACTCTAACAATGGAAGAGACAAAGACCACGGGCTATACGCCCGCCGATTATAAGAACAGCCAGAACGCCCGCTGGTGTCCCGGCTGCGGAGACCATGCCATTCTCAATGTGCTTCACAAAGCGATGGCGGTGATAGGAGTCGCTCCCAAAGACACAGCCGTAATATCAGGTATCGGTTGCTCCTCGCGTCTTCCCTATTATATGAACACATACGGCATGCATACCATCCATGGTCGTGCGGCTGCAATCGCAACCGGTGTCAAGACCGCCAACCCTGAGCTTACAGTATGGCAGATATCAGGCGACGGCGACGGACTCGCCATCGGCGGCAATCACTTCATTCATGCAGTGCGCCGCAATGTGGATATCAACATGCTTCTTTTCAACAACAAGATATACGGTCTTACCAAAGGACAGTATTCACCGACATCCGACCGCGGGGCTGTGACGAAATCGAGTCCTTACGGCACTGTCGAGGATCCCTTCATTCCCGCAGAATTGTGTTTCGGCGCGAGGGGTAACTTCTTTGCCCGCGGCATAGACATCACACTCGACATCACACGCGACTGCATGGTTGCCGCGGCACGTCACAAGGGTGCGGCTGTCGTTGAGGTTCTTCAGAACTGCGTGATATTCAACAACGGCGTGCATTCATATTTTACGGACAAAGATCAGCGAGCCGACCATACTATTCTTCTACGTCACGGCGAGAAGATGCTTTTCGGAAAGAATATGGACAAAGGTCTGGTCCAGGACGGTTTCGGACTGAAGGCGGTTACAGTGGGTGAAGACGGCTATACAATCGAGGATGTGCTGGTGCATGACGCTCATTGCGAGCAGAACTTCCTGCAGCAGCAACTCGCTATGATGGACGGACACGAGCTCCCTGTGGCACTGGGTGTCATCCGCGACTATCAGGCGCCTTCGTATGAGACGGAGGTCGAGCGTCAGGTCGCAGAGGTCAGGGAGAAGAAAGGTTTCACCTCTCTGCGCGACATGATACTAAAGACCTGCGAAAGCTGGACAATAGAATAATACAGAGTGAATATTCCGGTTCCTGTAAACCGGAGCAATGATAAATTTGCTTTTGTGTATAAAATCATGCACAAAAGCAAATTTTTTGTGCACATTTTAATGAAAAATTTCCATAATTGAAATATTTTGATTTACTTTGCACTCTGAAATAAAGAAAAATAAGAAAAATTATTAACATCTAAAAAATCTTATTGATATGTCAGACATTGAAAAAAGAGTAAAAGAGATCATTGTAGACAAACTCACAGTAGATGAGAACGAAGTAACTCCTACCGCTGAATTCAGCAAAGATCTCGGCGCAGACTCACTCGACACCGTAGAGCTCATCATGGAGTTCGAGAAAGAATTTGACATTACTATTCCCGACGCAGAGGCAGAGAAGATCTCGACTGTTGGCGACGCCATCAGCTATATCGAGGAACACAGCAAATAATCAAGTTTCATGGAATTAAAGAGAGTTGTAATAACGGGACTCGGGGCTTTGACTCCGATCGGCAACGATGTGGCGACGACCTGGGAGAATGCCAAGGCCGGCAAGAGCGGTGCCTCCCCGATTACACACTTCGACGCAGCCAAATTCAAGACACAGTTCGCATGCGAGGTCAAGGATTTTGATCCTTCCGCGCATTTCGACCGCAAGAAAGCCCGTCAGCTTGACCTTTACGCCATGTATGCGCTTAAGGCTGCCGACGAGGCAATAGAAGATGCAGGTCTTGAAGGCGAAGGAGTCGACAAGAATCGTGTCGGCGTTATTTTCGCGGCAGGTATCGGCGGACTTCACACATTCGAGGAGGAAGCCGGATATTTCGCACTTCATGGCTCGGAGCAGGGACCCAAATACAATCCCTTCTTCATCCCCAAGATGATTGCCGACATCGCAGCCGGCCACATCTCTATCGAGCATGAGTTCAGAGGTCCGAATTTCGCGACAGTATCGGCTTGCGCTTCTTCCAACCATGCCCTTATCGACGCATACAACTATATCCGTCTGGGCATGGCGGACGCTATTGTGGCAGGCGGCGCCGAAGCAGCGGTTTTCCCCGCAGGAGTAGGTGGCTTCAATTCCATGAAGGCACTCTCTACCCGTAATGAAGAATGTGAAAAGGCATCCCGTCCGTTCAGCGGTTCCCGCGACGGTTTTGTAATTGGCGAAGGTGCTGCCGCTCTTGTTCTTGAAGAGCTTGAGCACGCCAAAGCACGCGGCGCGCATATTTACGCGGAGGTTGCCGGAGGAGGTATGAGTGCCGACGCATATCATATCACCGCCACTCATCCCGATGGACTCGGTGCCGTAATCGGCATGGAGAACGCACTTAAGGATGCCGGCATGAAGCCGGAGGATATCGATTACATCAACATGCACGGCACATCGACTCCCGTCGGAGACATCGGTGAGGTCAAGGCTATCCAGAAAGTTTTCGGAGAGCATGCATACAAGATGAATCTCAGCTCCACCAAGTCGATGACCGGCCACCTTCTCGGTGCAGCCGGCGCGCTTGAGGCTGTTCTCAGTGTCAAGTCTCTCAACGACAATATTGTTCCTCCCACGATCAATCATGAGGAGGGTGATAATGACCCTGAAATCGATTATAACCTCAACTTCACATTCAACGAGGCTCAGCCCCGTGAAATCAACGCCGTTCTCTCGAACACGTTCGGTTTCGGAGGTCATAACGCTTCAGTGATCCTCAAGAAATATAAAGGCTAAGAGTCTTTATCATATCAACAGAAGGGAGATTCCACATTTGCGGAATCTCCCTTTTTTTGATGTAGCCGCGTAAGTCCGGTTTCGTGATTTTATTGCGTGAATAGGGATATATTTGGAAGCCGGGAAGTGTGAATGTCAGTTTTTTTTATTAAATTTGTATGTTAAAACCAAGACTGACAAAGATACTGCACAATATGGCAACAGAAGAAGAAGAGAAAAGATATCAAGCGGATAATATCCAGGTGCTTGAGGGACTTGAGGCGGTGCGCAAACGTCCGTCGATGTATATCGGCGACACAGGCGTGCGCGGCTTGCATCATCTGGTTTACGAGGTGGTCGACAACTCTATCGACGAGGCTCTCGCCGGTTTTGCCAGCCATATAGAAGTGAGCATTCTTGAGGACAATTCCATCAAGGTCGTTGACAATGGCCGAGGCATACCGGTAGACATGCATGAAAAGATGCACAAGCCTGCTCTTGAGGTCGTTCTGACAGTGCTTCACGCCGGTGGTAAGTTCGACAAGGGTTCGTATAAGGTGTCCGGCGGTCTGCACGGTGTCGGCGTAAGCTGCGTGAACGCGTTGTCCGACTATCTGCGAGCCGAGATTCACCGCGACGGCAAGGTGCATATGCAGGAATATGCTTATGGAAAGCCCACGTGCGACCTCACAGTCGTTTCCGAGACGGACCATACGGGAACCACAATCCTTTTCCATCCTGACGCCACAATCTTCAGCGAGACGGTATATGACTACGAGACACTCGCCAACCGTCTGCGCGACCTCGCATTTCTTAACGCGGGAATAACACTGACACTCACCGACGAGCGCGTACGTGACGAAGAAGGAAACCCGCGACGTGATGTTTTCCACAGTGCCGAAGGTCTCAAAGAATTCGTGAAATATATCGATGAGGGGAAAGAACCTCTGATTGAAGACATCATACACCTCAACACGGAGCGTGGCGGTGTCCCGATCGAGGTGGCAATGACCTATAACACCGACTTCAACGAGAATATTTATTCTTACGTCAACAATATCAATACCATAGAGGGCGGTACGCATCTTACCGGTTTCCGCCGCGGTCTCACGTCCACACTCAAGAAATATGCAGATGACAACCATCTTCTGGAAAAGCTGAAGATAGAGCTTTCAAAAGAAGACTTCCGTGACGGACTGACAGCTGTGATTTCCGTAAAGGTCGCTGAACCGCAGTTCGAAGGTCAGACAAAGACCAAGCTTGGCAACAATGAGGTC
>Ga0137307_102049_pt1 | contig 15030 bp, 11 predicted proteins | sample NAcewD2O_March_2_FD_97180 | JGI IMG/M metagenome (GOLD analysis project Ga0137307, IMG submission 97180) | Mouse cecal microbial communities from Vienna, Austria - N-Acetylglucosamine amended D2O_March | ecosystem: Host-associated > Mammals > Digestive system > Large intestine > Cecum | place...
CTTTATGTGAATGAACTGATTGACATTGAAGAGTACAAGAAGGACTATGAAATATATACGGCAGCACTCCGGCAGGTCCCGAAACCCGCAGCAGAAGCCCCGCCCGACTTTGAAGCCGTGGAAAATCTGCTGCAATCTGATTTCAAGAATATTTATGAATCGCTGACCCGTGAAGAAAAGCGTACACTGTGGCGGTCCGTTATCTCTGAAATACGCATTGACAGTGAAAACAATATCACGGGTATTTCTTTCGGGTAGTGTTGTACTAATTTAACACTACCCGTCGGCTCGTCGGCCAGTACAATGGACGGCTTACCTGCAAGCGCCCGGGCGATCGCCACCCTCTGCTGCTGGCCGCCGGAAAGCTGATTGGGAAACTGATCCAGCTTTTTATCAATCTTTAAAAGGGTTACGATCTCCCGGCAATAGTCTTCGTCAATCGTTCCCCCATCCAGCAGCACAGGAAGAATGATGTTTTCCCGAACATTCAGCGTCTGCACCAGATTGTACTGCTGAAACACAAACCCGATGCTGCGCCTGCGGAATACCGCCAGTTCCTCATCATTCATACCGTTCAGCTCCTTCTCTCCTACCCGGACCGTTCCCTCTGTCGGGCTGTCCAGGCCTCCCAGCATGTGGAGCAGTGTGGACTTTCCGCTTCCGGAGGTGCCGACAATGGCAGCAAATTCCCCATAGCACACGTCCAGGTCGATGCCGTTCAGCGCTTTTGTTACATTTTCCCCTGAGTAATAATATTTTTTCAGGCCCCGGGCCTTTAAAACAACAGATCTCATGACTGTCTCCTCCTGATCAAATATTGTGCCCGCCGGGAACTCACGCAGGATGATATTTCATTCTGCGTAAGTTGACTGAAAGTGAAGCTCAAGGCCTGTCATCTAAGAATCCCGTCTTCTCTTCCTGAGCACATAATCAGTATAACAAGGAAATGTCACAATCTCCTCACAGCAATGTCACAGTTTTTCCAATATAGAGGCATTCACAAATTCTGCCCAGGAATACTGGCTCATAAATTCACCGTGGTATGCATTGATTCCGTCTGCCGTACCGTTCAGCCACTGATAGTAGTCACATTCCACGTTCTCTGTGACTAACGCCATCTTTCCCCTGCTGATCTCCACAATATCACCGCACTGCTTTTCCTCGAGTGTGGATACCAGATCCTGACGCAGATCCCGAAAATATGACTCATGGGAATCCTCTTCCCATATGGCTGCTATGATCTCTTTATTGGTACAGGTTGCCCCCCTGCGCAAAGTCAGATATGCCAGAATTTCTTTTGTTTTTCCATAACGGAAGCGCAGCGGCCGGCTGTCCAGAAATGCCTCGAAATTCCCAAAGCACTGCAGGCGTATTTTTCCGTTCGCCTGTGAGCGCACAGGAAAGCGCAGAATATCCAGCTGTTCCCGGACCTGCTTCGCCGTAACAGGCTTTAGCAGATAGCCGCTGACATTCAGCAAAAAAGCATCCGGCATATACTCTGCATATCCTGTTGAAAATATGATATTTGCCCTTGGCTGCATCAGCTTGATCTTTTTGGCCAGTGTTACGCCATCCATTCCCGGCATGCGGACATCGAGAAAAAACACATCCACCTTATGTTTTTCCGCAAATTTCAATACCTCCTTCGGCGTCGCAAATGTAAACAGTTTTGAATCCGGCTCCGCCTCTTTAATAGACCTTTTCATTTTTTCCAGCATTAATGGTTCATCATCTACGGCTACGATCTGCATCTGTCTCCTCCTGTATCGTCTTAGTCTGTTTTTTTGGGAATCCAAATCATGGCTGCAGTGCCTTCCCCTATCTCACTCCGGATATCAAGCCTTCCTCCTACCATAGTTTCCAAACGGTTTCTTACGTTCTTGATCCCGATATACAGCTTTTCATCATTATAATCTATTTGCTCTTTATACCGGAACCCTACCCCGTCATCGCTGACTTTAATACAAAAATAGTTTTCTGCTTCCCACGTAGACAGCATAATCTTCCCGCCCTCCTCCTTGATACAGATTCCATGCTTGACCGCATTTTCTATAATTGGCTGCACAGACAGGGCTGGAACCTGAAAGTCAACAGCCTGGATGTCATATTCCACCCGCAGTTTTTCGCCAAACCGCATTTTTTCCAGCCAGATATATGTCTCAATATGGGTCAGTTCCCTCTGGAAAGGAATCGGCAGAGACAGCGTCATAGATTCCAGGTTCATCCGGAGATAACCTGCGAAATGGTCCGTCGCTTCTCTCGCCCTGACAGGATCTATATCACACAATGCACTGATAGACCCGAGCGCGTTATACAAAAAATGCGGATGGATCTGGCTCATGGTCGTTGCGATGCGGCTTTCCGCCAGATGTGCCCTGCTCTCTGACAGCAGCCGGTTTTGCTCTGAGCTTATAGAAATATAGCGGGTAAGCAGAGACAGTGTCATACCGATAAACAGGACCTCTGCATTCCATGTATATTGCATAGGAAACGCGATCAGAGGAAATATCATGCATAGCCACAGGGCAAGCACAGCCCTCCATCCTATTTTTTTCCGGTAAAAAAATACCAGCGCCATATCAACGATCAAAAGTCCTGCGGCCGGCATCTGGCTGAAGTAATATCCTTCATTCTGAACATTCACCGCATTGTAGGTGATCACATAAAATATACGGTTTTGATAAGACAGGAGCCACAGCGCGGACATCGCGGCCGTAACCGGCCAGACTATGAAACGCAGTTTTCTGTTGATCGGAGCATAGTCCTTGATATAATCTATCAGATAATAATGGAAAAAGCTCAGGCAGAGATATGCCAGAATATATTCTGAGAAGAACATGATGGCAAACAGGTATAATGTGTCAATTTTCCCGCGCAGATACCACCGGAAAATGTCACAGCACAGCATCAATATGTGCGAAACCATCCAGCCGATCAGATATTTATTGATCGACTGGCTGTATTTACGCTGAAAAATGCAAACGATGAGTAAGATTGTTATGATAATAACGGCATACATATCTAAGGTAATATTTTCAATCCTCACAAAATCCCCCCTGCTTCCCGGTAGTTCCGCAAAATCTGCGGCTGGATTTCTGCAATGTATTCTTATTTTCCCTTTCGTATCATCGTTTTATACGGACATTGCAACGATCACATCTGTCCGTTTCCCTCATAGAGCGGCCGGAATACTTCTGCTACATTTTTATATTCCTGGGGGATTACCGGACCATAGCTCATCACACGGCTTGTATGCAGCTGCAGATCTATCAGGGATTCCAGGATCTTCACTGCGGATGCCACCGGATCCAGCACCGGGACCCCAAGCTTGGCACTCAGCCTTGTGTTGAGCCCTGCCAGTCCGCAGCATCCAAGGACAATGACTTCCGCTCCGTCCTCTGCAAGCGCACGCCTGGATTCCTCTAAGAGCTGCTCTTCCAGCCTGTCCTCCGGCATACACTCCAGTTCCTCCACATCAAGTCCTATCACTCGGATACCTGTACAGTCTCCCTGCATCCCGACTGCTTCCAGCCCTTCTTCCAGAAGCGGTTTCCAGCGCGGCGAGGGCGTCACGATACTGAACTTCGCGCCCAGCTGTTTTGCGAGAAGCATCGGCGGTTCAAAAATCCCGACCACCGGCTTGTCTGTCAGCTGCCGGGCCGCATAGATGGAAAAGTGGTTGCTGAAGCAGGCAACAATAAATCCATCGTACTCTTCTTTCTCCTTTTGGATCGTTTCCAGTACCCCCACCGATGAAATGATCTCATCGAAATACCCTTCCAGGGTCAGCGGCCCACAGGGTGAGGACACCGCTTTTACCGTCGTATCCGTATTCTTAAAGGCATCTGCCGCTTTTTGTGCAGTTGCCGTAAATCCATCCGATGTATTGGGATTGATCAATAATAATTTCATATTCTTTCTCCTCATCAATTTTCTTTGATATAATTCGTTCCCAGCTTCGCCGGCATATTCAAATTTCTGCGGCATATCGTCAGTACAATAATAAGGATGTAAGGAAGCGCGTTAAAAAACTCTGTCGGCAGCATTCCTATCTGTGATGTTTTGGCAAATATCCCGAGTGCATCCGACACTCCGAATGCAAGACCAAAAAGCAGGCTTCCCACAGGTTTCCAATTTCCTAAAAAGCAGATACCGAAAGCAATCCAGCCGCGTCCGGAGATGATCTCAGAATTATACATCCCCGCATTGCAGATACAGTAATAGGCCCCTCCGATACCGCCGAGGCATCCTGCCGCCGATACCGACAAAAAGCGTATCCTGCGTACATCGATTCCGATCACGTCCGCCGCCTCCGGATTTTCTCCGCAGGAACGAAGCGTCAGGCCCGTAGAGGTTCGGAATAATACAAAAGACGTCAAAAATACCAGGAGATACGTCAGATAGGAAATGATATTCTGTGAAAAAATAACAGGTCCTATCACCGGGATCTTAGAAAGCAGGGGGATTTCAAAAACCTTCATCGGCTCAATCTTGAGCGGCGTGGTCGGAGTCCCGAAGATCGCACGAAAGAAAAATTTACAAAATCCGGCCATTAAGATCGCGATCGCAGTACCCATCACGATCTGATGCTGGTTCATATACACCGTAGTCACACCGTAGAGCATCGCCACAAGCAGTCCGCAGATCATTGCCAGCAAAAAACCGGCTGTGTAGCTGCCTGTCAGATATACGCCAATGAAACCGCCCCAGGCGCCTGCTAAAAATATTCCCTCCACCGCGGTAACCATCATCCCGGTGCGTTCTGCAATCATTTCACCGACCGCGCCCAGGATCAGCGGCGTACTCATAAATACTGCCCTGGAAATAAGGCTGACAAACATATCCATAGATCAGGCCACCTCCTTATCTGCTGATTTCATTTTTTTCAAACGGTTTAATTCAATTTTCCTGCGGAAATAAAATGACATCAGTACAAACAGCATCACAAATCCCTGCATCAGATCGATCACACTGGCCGGAGCCTCTGAAGCGTGTCCCAGCGCCGTTCCTCCCACCTGCAGAAAACCGAACAGAAGCGCTGCAAAAATAATCCCGATCGGATGTGAATTGGCAAGGATCGCAATGCCCACTCCAAACGAGCTGATATCCACATCGAAATCCGGCAGCATCATATGCTGCATTCCATTGACCTCGATCAATCCGGTAAAACCGGCGATCGCACCTGAAATTGCAAAAGCAAGCATAAACTGTTTCTGCGGGTTGATGCCGGCCATCCCGGCAGCCTCTTTGTTAATGCCGGTCACGCGGATCCGATATCCCAGCGTCGTCTTATAGAGGATAAACCACACCAGGACTGCGGCCAGGACTGCCAGTACGATCCCCCATGAGACGGAGGTTCCCGGAATCAGCTGTGGTATCCATACGGATTTATCCAGATAGTCTGTCTTGATGTAATTGTGTTTGGATTCCTGCAGTACAGTCCTCATAAGCCACAGGTTCAAATATGTAAAGACATAGGTAGACATCATGCTGACCAGAAATTCATTTGCACCAAAACGTGCCTTAAAGAATCCGATCATAAAGCCGACCAGCGCGCCCGCCAGCGTACTTCCGATACCGGCAAGGAGTATGACTACAGCCCCCGGCAGATACCCGTATAATTTTAAGGAGATCGCTGCCGCCGTAATACATCCCACATAAAACTGCCCCTGTACTCCGATGTTAAACAGATTGGCCTTATAGGTAAATGCGAACGCCAGTCCGGTCAAGATCAAAGGCGCTGTCTTTACCAGAATATTTCCCATAGAATAGCGTTCTGCAAATACCTCTGAGATCATGATCTTCATTGCCTCCAGCGGCTGCAGCCCAAACACAGGGAGAAAAGAAAAACTTAACGCCAGCCCCAGGATGATCGCCAATACCGTCCAGAGGATAAAATCATAAACTGTCCTTTTTTTATTCAATTTCTTCTTCCCTCCTCCCTGAGAAATGCACATCCGTATCTTTTTCAATCCTGCATCCCGCCATGAGCAGTCCGATCTGCTCTGTGGTCAGATCGCCGTTTCTATATATGCCCATGATCCGCCCTTTATAAAGGACCGCGATCCTGTCAGACAGTGCGAAGATCTCTGAAAGTTCCGTTGAGACCAGTAAAATGCTCTTTCCCTTTGCCTTCTCGTTCAAGATTGTTTGATGTACATAATGGATCGCTCCAATATCAAGCCCCCGGGTCGGCTGGTCTATGATGATCAGCTTTCGTCCTGCGTCGACCTCTCTTGCAACGACGATCTTCTGCTGATTGCCGCCGGACAGGCTTCCCGCCGTAACGCTGTGGTCCGGCGCTTTGACTGTATATTCTTTGATCGCTTTCTCCGTATATTCCTCCAGCCTGCGCCAGTGGATCATGCCTCTGCTGCTCCATCCCGGCAGATAGCTGGACTTCAGAAGCATATTTTCCGACAAAGACATATCCGCGATCATGCCGTAGCGGTGCCGGTCGGATGCCAGATAGCCGATTCCTCTGGAAATGTGGTTTCGCACATCAAGATGTGTAATATCTTCTCCATCCAGTTCCACAGTTCCCTGCGTCGGCTTCAAATAGCCATATACTGCTTCGCATAATTCTTGCTGTCCGTTTCCGGACACACCGGCCACGCCGAAAATCTCACCTTCGTGAATATCAAAGTCAATATCCGAAAGCAGTGGAACTTCATTATGGAATTTTACGGACAGATTTTTCACACGCAGGCGTTTCCTGCCTGATTCATACGCCGTATCTCCTGAAGCCTTGATTTCTTTCAATTCATGGCCGATCATGGTGTGCGCCAGTTCTGTTTCATTCGTCTCACTTTTCTTCAGAGTTCCTGTCACCCGTCCACTGCGCATCACAACAATACGGTCTGAGACTTCCATCACTTCTTTCATTTTATGTGTAATAAATACAACGGAATTTCCTCTTGCCGCATAATCCCGGATAAATTCCATAAGAATTTCTGATTCCTGCGGTGTCAGGACAGCCGTTGGCTCGTCCATGATCAAAATTCTGGCATTCAGGTATAATGCTTTTAAAATCTCCACCTTCTGCTGGGAGCCAACCGGAAGTTCTTTGATATAGCTTGATGCGGATACCTTGAAATTATATTTATCTGCCAGCTCCTGTATTTCTTTTTCCTTTGCCTTATAGTCGATCACTCCCCTGCAGTTTCCCAGGATGATATTTTCTGTAACCGTATGTGCCGGCACAAGTGAAAAATGCTGCTGTATCATGGAAATACCCTTTTTTACCGCATCTTTTGGGGAATCGATCCTTTCCTTTCTGCCGTCGATCCGTATCTCGCCGCTTGTCGCATGATACAATCCGTAAAGGATCTTCATGATCGTACTTTTACCGGCGCCGTTTTCTCCCAACAGCGCCACCACTTCGCCTTTGTTTACCGTAATCGACACATCATCATTCGCCAGCACCTTCGCAAAACGTTTTGTGATATGATCCAGTTCAACAGCAGGGATGCTCTTCGTATCCATAGTTCTCCTCCTCGCATTGCAGCGCTGTTTCTATTTTGCCTTGTCGCTGAAGAAATCCTCACATATAATACTGCCGCTGATAATCTCTTTTTTTGCTTCTTCTACCGCTGTTTTGCATTCTTCTGAACATTGATCTGTCATTTCTACGCTGATGACGTCCTCCGCAAGTCCGACTTCCGTATAGCCTCTCGTATTTTCAACAAGCAGCGCGTTCACGATCCATGGATACAATTTTGTAAAGTCCGCGTATGCCGACGCGATCACACAGTCTGCCTCATCATTTTTATTTCCCGCAAACGCCACATATTTTACTCCTTTGTCCTGGCAGGACTGTACAGCACCAGACTGTCCTTCGTTGGAATAGCAGTGCACTGTATCCGCTCCGTTATCTATCATCTGGTCTGTGGTTGACTTGGTCAGTGCTATGTCAGACCAGCTGTTGATATACGCGCGCTGTGCTTTTGCCCCTTCGATCCCTCTGTCCTCTGCTGTTTTCAAGGCAGCCGCATCATAGCAGTCCAGGCACTTATTCATTGACGCGCTGTCTGCTCCGCCCATCGTCGCAAACTGTCCGTTTTCTGTGGCATAACCGGCAATAATTCCTGCAAGATAGCTGCCTTCATACTCCTTTGGATAGACCGGGCACATGTTTTCCGTATCAGAGATCACACCGTTGATCGCCGTATAAAGTGTCTCCGGATAATTGGGGGCTACATTGGCAATCGCTTCGTCGAACTGGCTTCCGGCGGATAAAACCAGATCGTATCCTTTTTCTCCAAACTCTGTGAATGTAGCATCAAAATCCTCAACAGGACAGGACTCCACAACATCTACCTTGATGCCGTACTCTTCCTCTACTGCTTTCGCTCCCACGTAGTTGGATGCATTCCAGCTCTGGTCGTCGATGCTTCCCGGGAGGACCAGGGCAATTTTCGCATCCGCGATCCCGCTGTCAGCCGAAGTTCCCTCTCCGGTGCTCACCGCATCCCCGCCTCCATCTTGATTTCCTCCGTTTTCTGCATTGCCGCAGCCAGAGAGCAGACCCATAACCATTACCATACTGAGTGCCTTCATCAACATTTTCTTTTTCATAGCCGTTCTCCTTGTCTGATTTTTGAACTCATTATAACAAAGTAAGTGTCGAAAAAGTGTCGATTTTAACAAAGTATACCCAAGGGCACCCATGGGCTGATTTGTGTCAGCAGGCCGCGCCGCTTTGGGAAATCCTTTGCCCCACAGATGCTGTGCGCGTATTACGATAAGGCCTGCTATTCATCCAAGTTTTTTGACGATCTGGAGATTGCTGCAAATGATGTGTAGAACTATCAGAAGTATCGGAATCAGTTTGATGTGATCTACCTTGTTATTACAAATATCATGGGGGGCTTCATTATGTTTTTATATCACTTGGAGATGCAGACACCCTCCGCATCTCCTGTAAAAAGCATTTCAAAGAGCTCCCCATGTTCGAGAGACCGCACCATACAGATATAGAACACATGAAAGCGCTGGAAAACTGGATTTACAGTGCGCGGACTTGAGAAGCCGTCACCTTGCGGACGAATGGATATAAGCGATCACAACTTTTTTCCCTGCGCCCTCCAGCTCAGACACATCAACCCTCATCTCCACACCTTCCGGCACCTCTGTCTCCAGCACGATCTCCTCCTCTGTCTCTTTCACATGCACCCGAATCCGCCCCCGCACCGACTGGTAGGTACAGTCAAATTCATGTATGCTCTCCGGCAGACAGGGCCGGATCGTGACTTTGGCGAAACCTGGTTCCTCCGGGATGATTCCCGCGATCCCGTTGTAATACCACTCAATGATATGCCCCATCATATCATGGCAGTGGCTTCTCGGATTGCTCTCCCAATATTCTCCCAATGTAGTTTCCCCGTCCAGGATAAATGCATAATAGCTGGGGTGTGTTTCCCGCAGGATAAAGCGGCTGACCAGCTCATTCATTCCATAGAGCCTTGCGCACTGGATGATATACGGCAGCCCGATCTCTCCGGCGATAAACGCGCCTTCCCTTTCCAGGGTATAACGCAGCGCCTGGATCACATCCTCTTCCCGTTCCTTTGGCACCATATTCCAGAACAGGGGAAGTGCCTGCGCCGCCTGGGTCAGCAACATTTCTTCCCTGTCAACGCACCGGTAGCACCAGAACCCTTTCTCCGGGTGCCGCACCATCAGCTTTGCATTATAATTTTCCCGAATCTCTTCCGCCTTTTCCAGCAGGCTCCTCCGGTCCTCCCGCTTTCCCAGCACTTCCGCAAATTCCGCAAGGCACATTGCGTCTGCGTAGAGAAATGCAGTCTCGACATTTTCACGGGCCAGTTCATTTTTCGGATTGCCCCAGTCTCCGAGTCCGTGATTGATAAATCCCTCCTCATTTACCTTTGTCAGCAAATGCCGGAAATAGGACATCCCGGCGTCGTAATTGTCCTCAATGATACTCACATCCCCGTAAAACCGATAATGCCAATAGGTTCCCAGAATGCAGGTGCTCCCCCAGGGAATGATGTCGTAAAAGCTGCCCATTCCCGGCACCGGCAGCACGTTGGGAATGTAACAGGGGCATTGGGAAGGCATCAGCCCTTCGCCGGGATAGACCTTTTCCCCCTCGTAATCCAGGAAATAATCGTCCTTCGTATGCTGCGCGTACCGCATATCCCGGAGGAATTTTTCCCAGAGGAGCTTCCCGTCCTTCATATAAAAAATAGAACCCGCCATCAGATGGTTGGGCTCCTGCCATGCAAAACGCTCGATGGTCGGGCAGTCCGTATGCACGCCCACCATATTTGCCTCCACGGTCTTTTCGATCATGTCGTAAATCCGATTGTAACGCTCGTCGTCGCAGAAAAAGGTTCCGTCCGTCTTGTGGGCGCTGGTGATGGCGTGGGCACGCAGATTCCGGATCTCGGCGCCGCCGTCTTTCTCCACGCCCACGAACCGTCCGGCAAAATAGGTAAAGGTCATGCGGAATTCTTCCCAGACACCCTCCTGGCCGACGATGCAGGTAATACAGGAATCCACGGTACACCAGCCCTTTGCCTCCTGATCCGCATCCCCGTTTTTCCCCAGCTTTTCGGCTGGATAGATGCGGACCGTATCGCCCGCGTTTCCCCGCACCTCCAGTTCCAGAATGCCGGACATATTCTGCCCGAAGTCGTAAATGTCCCGGATTTGTCCCGCGTCTTTCCCATTTACCTGATGGAGCAGCGTTCCTTCATAAGATTTGATCACTTTCACCGGAGGCATGGTCTGCTCCAGGATGTCCGCCCGGGGGACCTCATCCTCCGGCACGTACAGGGCCTGCTGCCACGCGCTGTCGTCAAATCCCGTTTCACACCAGCCCGGTTGGGCCAGCCTGCCATCTATCCTTTCCGAGCCATAGACATTGCTCATCACCACCGGATGCTCCTTCACCCGAAATCGGTCGTCCGCGCCGATCACCTGCCGGGTGCCGTCCTCATATTCCAGACACAGCTCCATTGCCAGGATCAGGCTGGCGCCGCAAGGCCGGTAGGGGTTGGGATTGGGCGGCATAAATCCTGGAAATGTAAATGTATAATGCTCGTCGCACTTAATAAACCAGCCGTTTCCCACCTCTGCGCCGATCACATTTTTCCCGGGACGCAGCACGTCTGTCACATCAAATGAGACATAGTAGATCAGTTTCCGGTAATCTGTCCACGCCGGGTCCAACTCGTGATCGCTCACCTTTTTTCCATTGATATAAAAATGAAACTGCCCTAGCCCGCAGACCTTTGCCGAGGCGCGTTTCACCAGTTTTTCGATCATCATCTCCCTTCTTGCGTAAAAAGGTTTCGCAGTTCCATTTGTAATCCATTTTTCAAACATCGTTCCTTCCTCCTGGTACATTATGATACTGCATTATATACCTTCCCAGGACGGATGAACAGTTTCTAAGATGACATCCGGCGGGTGGAAAGCTGACATCCGTTACAGTTCACGGCCGGCCGCGAACTGTAACGCATCCGCTATTTTACTGGCCGGATGCCTTGCAGCAGGGTGCAAGGCACCGTGAACAGTAACTGACATCCTGCCATCTGTCAGGCCCAAATCTCGGCAGCGTCTACACCCCGATCGTATCCACCACCGTCATCTTCCGGATCTGCGCGGCCGGCCCCGCAACCGCCGCGCACACCGAACCGATCATGATCACCGAAATGACCAGTATTTCCCATCCCGGGATGCTCCACGCCTCCCCCCAGCGGGAAGTTACAAGCGCCGTGAACAGCATCCTGTTCAGAGGAAGTCCGGCGGCGCAGCCCACCGCCATTCCGAAAAACATATAGGTCAGGGCCTCCCCCGCCGTCATCCGGATCACCTGCCGGACACTCATCCCGATTGCCCGCATGGCGCCGTATTCCCTCATCCGCGCGGATACGCCCATGGCAATACAGTTGACGATATTGAAAAAAGAGATCAAGGCGATCACGCCGAGAAATCCATAGAGAAATACGGACATGGAATAGCTTGCCCCTTTGACTTCCTGATTCCCGATCCGTTTATCGGAATACGCAAAACCACTTTTGCACTCCTGCTCGCATGTCCGCCGGATTTCCTGCACCTGGGCGTCGTCCGCGTTCTGTTCCAGTTGGATGTCCAGCACGACATAATCCGATTCCCCGATCAGTTTCTGAAATAACTCCTCCGAACAGATCACCATGCCGGCCGTATTTTCCGCATTACCGGCTGTCCCATGGGTAAACGGAACGTCTCCCAGCACGCCGGCCACAAATAGCTCCTGCTCCTTTCCATCAACGGACACCAGGATACTGCTTCCGGTGCGCAGCGTATCTTTCTCCCGAAACACCGACAGCACGCCTTTTCCGCTGACCGCGTCCTCCAGGCTGCCTTCCGTCAGGGATTTCTCTGCCCACTGAAACTGATGCCCTTCATAGGAAATGAGTTCCAGCAGTCTTCCGTCCGCCGTCGTAATCTGCCCATAGCTTCTTCCGAAAGCCCGCTTCACCCCGGGGGCATGTTCCAGTTCTTCGTCCAGCCCTGACGGGATCTGGTTCGAATTGTCCTCTTTGTAAATATAAATATCCGGCGCCGACGGGCGCAGCGGTGTGATCGCATGGTGCATAAAATCAATAGCCGTACTGAACGAAAGGAACAAAATGATACTGAACCCAAAGGAGCCTGTAACCAGCCAAAAATTTTTCCTGCTGCCGGAGGCGTGATGAATGCCCAGCGCCGTGTCCACTTTGAAAAAACGTGTATTGGCCGCGTGTTTTGCCTCCTGCACGGTACCCCCGTTTCCGGAAACGGCTGTCAGCGGGGACACCCTTGACGCACGCTTCGCCGGAGCCCTGGCAGCCATAAGGACAGTGAGGAAGCCTACGATGATTCCGGCAGCCGTACCCGGAAAACTGATTCCAAACACCGGCAGACCATCAAACAGTCCCGGGCTTAAAAACCGCAGAATCCCGCACAGTACCCAAACCACAAGAATGCCTGCACCGACGCCTGCGGGGATCGCAGTCCTGCACCACCCAAGGGCTTCTCTGCGCACAAACCGGGTTACCTGTCTGCCTGTAGCTCCCAGGCAGCGCAGCATTCCGAAAAATTCCGTCCGCCGGGCAATATTGCTGTTCATGCTTGCGGTGATCATGAGTACTCCGGCGATCATCACAAGTAAGGCCAGAACCGCTGCCGTATAATAAAACTTCATCATATAGGAATCTCTGCTCTGGAACATCAGCGCAAGCACCTGCACATTCTGCCGCATTTCCTCCGGCTGCAGGCCGAACTGCGCGCCGATCTCCGCGATGGCTTTCTGGATATTGCACCAGGGCTGGAACTGCACATAATAGATTTCCTCCCGTGCCGCCCCAGTTTCTTCCGGACGAAGCGCGGAGTATCCTTCCGTATTCAGGAACATACCGAACGCGTCGTGCTCCGCCATCAGGGCCATCTCCCTGGCAATCCCGGTCACCCGGTACTGTCTGGTCTCTCCCTGGGGAATGGTCATCTCCACGGTATCCCCTGTCTGCACCCCGAAGCGGGTCTTGGCGCTTTCGTTCAGGACGGCCTCCCCGGCGTTCTCCGGGAAAGTCCCTTCCAGGATCTCCACATCCGGAAACATTTCCAACAGTTCCTTATCAAACCCGCAGACCGCGGTTTCCACCCCCTGAATCTGGTAGCCGTCCTTTAAATAATAATTCAGCACCCCGTACCGCGCGCTGTTTTTCACCTCCGGGCGCGCCCGCAGCAATGCTCCCTGCTCCTCGTCCAGCACAAAAGCCGCATGCCAGTTTCCGTAGGATTTGACTGACTGGATCATCTGGGAACGCATTTCCATATCCGCCATTCCAAAAATCACGGTGACAAGAAATACAGCCAGCGCGATGCAGAGCCTGGTCATCCGGTTCTCTTTCCGGTGCTGTTTTGCCGAAATTTTGATCAAGTCCAGATAATGCTTCATTCCGACGCACCTCCCAACTCTTTCAACCGGCCGTCAGACACCCGGAACACCCGGTCTGCCGCCGCGGTCAGATCCATATTGTGGGTGATCATCAGTACTGTCTGCTGGTAATGCCGGGCCGCCCGGCAAAGAAGATCCATCACATCCTGACTGCTCTGGGAGTCCAGATTTCCGGTGGGCTCGTCGGCCAGGACAAGCGCCGGCCGCGTGACCAGCGCCCGCCCGATGGCCACCCTCTGCTGCTGTCCACCGGAAAGCTGCCCCGGCAGATGCTTCCGCCGGTTTTCCAGCCCCAACACCTGCAGGATCTCGTCCACCCGGTTCTGGTCTGGTTTCCTGTAATCCAGCAGCAGCGGGAAGATGATGTTCTGCTCTACGTTCAGCTCCGGGATCAGATGGAAGGACTGAAAGATAAAGCCGATATTCTGTCTGCGGAAAATGGTCCGCTCATTCTCATCCATGGCAAATACATCCTGCCCGTTGATAAATACGTTTCCGGCATCGGCCTTGTCCAGCCCGCCGATGCAGTTCAGGAGGGTGGATTTTCCGGAGCCGGAGACGCCCACCACCGCGCCAAATTCCCCTCTCTGCATGGAGAAGGATGCCTGCTTTAATGCTTCCACACGGGCTTCGCCGCTCCCATAAGTCCTGCTTAAATTTTCTACTTTTAAGATTTCCAATTGTAATAACCTGCCTTTCTTCCATGTGCGGAAAAACCGATGGCTGCGGCTTTTCTGCATACGTTAGTAATCAAATGGATTCGGATCTGTTGTTTCGAATCCATTGTATCATAGCAGCTTCACCTTACAATCCGGTGAATGGCAGCTTACAGATCTGTAAGGCATACGGCGGTATGAAAAAGGTGTAAAGTCCTATCCATACAGTCAAATACCCCGCAGCAAGCTGCGGGGTATTTGGCCCTCGCGGCAGTCGCCAAATATCCATGCAAGCATGGCTACTTGGCTCGTTGCTTCGCGGGAATAAAGACTTTACACCCTTTTATGTTTATTCTTTTATCCTGTCAAGTTCCGACAAATTGACGCCTGCAATATTCATTATTGCTTTTAAAGAAATATATT
>Ga0137307_102052_pt1 | contig 15025 bp, 9 predicted proteins | sample NAcewD2O_March_2_FD_97180 | JGI IMG/M metagenome (GOLD analysis project Ga0137307, IMG submission 97180) | Mouse cecal microbial communities from Vienna, Austria - N-Acetylglucosamine amended D2O_March | ecosystem: Host-associated > Mammals > Digestive system > Large intestine > Cecum | place...
CCCATCGGGTGATCAACCGGGTTCATAACAACACCACGGTTATGCGGACGACGTCCAAGCCAACGAGAACGTCCAGCCTTACCAGAACTTTCCAATCCATGATCAGAGTTACCTACACTACCGATAGTAGCTTTACAAGTGCTAAGTATTTGTCTTACTTCACCTGAAGGCAATTTGATTACACAATATTTCCCTTCTCTTGAAGTCAACTGAGCGAAGTTACCTGCTGAGCGAACCAATGCAGCGCCTTGTCCCGGACGTAATTCAATATTATGAATCACAGTACCAACCGGGATATTCTGAAGAGGAAGCGCATTTCCAATCTCTGGAGCTGCCGTTTCACCTGACATCAAAGTCGCACCTACTTGCAATCCATTGGGAGCAATAATATATCTTTTTTCTCCATCTGCATAAAACAACAAAGCGATACGAGCCGAACGATTCGGATCGTATTCTATTGTTTTAACCACTGCAGGCACACCGTCCTTATTTCTCTTGAAATCTACAATTCTGATAATCTTCTTGTGACCGCCACCGATGTAGCGCATAGTCATCTTACCTTCGTTATTACGACCACCTGAAGACTTCTTGCCAAAAACAAGAGATTTTTCTGGTACCCGCGCAGTAATTTCTTCATAGGTACCAATAATTTTATGTCTCTGCCCCGGTGTTGTGGGCTTAAATTTACGTACTGCCATTTCTTTTAAATATTGCTATAAAAATCAATAGTATCTCCTTCTTTCAACGTAACAATTGCTTTCTTATAAGCATTTGTACGTCCATTGATGATACCAGCTTTTGTATAACGGCTCTTATTCTTACCGGCATACTTAACCGTATTTACATCAATTACCGCAACGTTATACAGGGCTTCAACCTCTCTCTTAATTTCCAATTTGTTAGCTTCAGGACGCACGATAAAGCCAAAACGATTGTTTGTCTTATCCGTAATTGCTGTCATTTTCTCTGTTACTAACGGTTTAATAATAATTCCCATTATTTAAGCCTCCTTTTTACATTAAGATATTGTCAATAGCCGAAAGAGCATTTTCTGTAAACACAACAACCCCAGCATCCAATACTCTGTAAGTATTTAATCCTGAGATAGTCTGTACGTTTGCACTTTCCACGTTACGAGCTGACAAATATACGTTTTTATTTGCTTCCGGTAAAACCATAAGCAGCTTTTTGTCAGAAACTTTAAGATTATTTATCATTGCTACAAATTCCTTTGTTTTCGGAGCTTCAAAAGTGAAGTCTTCTACAATGATAATTGCATTGTTCTGTGCCTTATATGCCAATGCTGACTTACGCGCCAATGCTTTTACTTTCTTGTTCAACTTGAAGTAATAGTCTCTCGGCTTAGGACCAAAAACGCGACCACCACCAACAAGTACCGGTGAGTTCATGTCACCACGACGTGCACCACCACCACCTTTTTGGCGTCCGATTTTACGAGTTGAACCACTTATCTCGCTTCTCTCTTTTGACTTATGTGTACCCTGACGCTGATTAGCCATAAATTGCTTTACGTCCAAATAGATAGCGTGGTCGTTGGGCTCAATTCCGAAGATAGACTCGTTTAACGTAATCTTTCTCCCAGTGTCTTCACCTTTAATGTTATATACGTTAACTTCCATTATTTCTCAATTATTACGATTGAACCTTTGCAACCGGGAACAGAACCTTTAATCAAAAGGAGGTTGTGATCCGGAAGAACCTTTAATACCTGTAAGTTTTGAATTGTCACTCTGTCTCCACCAAGTTGACCGCCCATGCGCATTCCCTTAAACACTTTTGCAGGGTATGAACATGCACCGATAGAACCCGGTTTACGAGCACGGTTGTGCTGACCGTGAGTAGTCTGGCCTACACCTCCAAAACCATGTCTTTTAACTACACCTTGGAAACCTTTACCCTTAGAAGTACCAATAACATCAACAAAAGCTACGTCATTGAACAATTCTACTGTAACGGTATCACCCAGATTCAACTCTGTTTCAAACTCCTTGAACTCAGCCAAGTGTTTCTTGGGAGTTACTCCTGCTTTTTTAAAGTGGCCCATCAACGGTTTCGTTGTATGCTTCTCTTTCTTGTCTTGGAAGCCCAACTGCACTGCTGCATAACCATCTTTCTCTACAGTCTTAATCTGAGTAACAACACAAGGACCTGCTTCGATAACAGTGCATGGCACATTTTTGCCCTCGGCACTGAAAACGGATGTCATTCCGATTTTTTTTCCTAATAATCCTGGCATTTCACTTAAAATTTTAAATAACTACACTTTGATTTCTACTTCCACACCACTCGGCAACTCCAACTTCATCAGAGCATCTACAGTCTTAGCTGTTGAGCTATAGATGTCGATCAATCTCTTATAAGAAGAGAGTTCAAACTGTTCGCGAGACTTCTTGTTAACGAAAGTCGAGCGATTCACGGTAAAGATACGCTTGTGCGTAGGGAGAGGAATCGGGCCGCTAACGATGGCACCCGTTGCCTTCACCGTTCTTACAATCTTCTCAGCTGATTTGTCAACCAAGTTGTGGTCGTAAGATTTCAATTTAATTCTAATTTTTTGACTCATTAGTTTTACTAAATCATTAAGTTATAATAAGATAAATTCCGTAGGCTAAGAGTCATTCGCTAGCCTACGGTTTTATAATGTTTAAATCAGATCTACACGTCCCTTCACTTCTTCCAACACAGCTTTGGCAATTGAATTGGAAACTTGAGCGTGATGAGAGTAAGTCATTGAAGAGGTCGCACGTCCAGAAGTAATGGTACGCAAAGCTGTTACGTAACCGAACATCTCTGCCAGCGGAACCATAGCTTTCACAATACGAGCACCTGAGCGGCTAGACTCCATACCTTCTACCTGACCACGGCGTTTGTTTAAGTCACCAATTACATCACCCATGTTTTCTTCCGGAGTTACAACTTCCAGCTTCATGATAGGTTCCATAAGTACGGGACCGGCCTTAGCACACGCATTCTTATATGCCTGGATAGCACAAATTTCGAATGACAACTGGTCTGAGTCTACCGGATGGAAAGAACCATCAATCAAAGTCACTTTCAGAGAATCAAGCGGATAGCCTGCCAGCACACCGTTTTTCATCGCTGTAACAAAACCTTTCTGTACAGAAGGAATAAATTCCTTAGGAATGTTACCACCCTTAACTTCGTCGATGAACTGCAATCCGCCTTCCTTAAAGTCTTCGTCTACCGGACCGATATTCACGATGATATCAGCGAATTTACCACGACCACCAGACTGCTTCTTATACACTTCACGCAAGTTGACAGTCTTTGTAATGGCTTCTTTATAGTTAACCTGAGGTTTACCTTGGTTACACTCTACCTTGAATTCACGTTTCAAACGATCGATAATGATATCCAAGTGAAGCTCACCCATACCAGAAATTACAGTCTGACCTGTCTGTTCGTCGGTCTTAACCGTAAATGTCGGGTCTTCTTCAGCCAACTTAGCCAAACCGTTAGACAACTTATCCATATCTTTCTGAGTCTTCGGTTCTACGGCAATACCAATTACCGGTTCAGGGAAGTCCATAGACTCCAATACGATCGGAGCTGTTTCATCACACAAGGTATCACCAGTATGGATATCTTTAAAACCAACGCCTGCGCCTATATCTCCAGCACTGATAACTTCTACCGGATTCTGCTTGTTTGAATGCATCTGGAACAAACGAGACACGCGTTCTTTCTTACCAGAACGAGAGTTATATATATAAGAACCTGCTTCGATCTTTCCTGAATAAACACGGAAGAAAGTCAAACGACCTACATAAGGGTCAGTAGCAATCTTAAATGCCAAAGCAGACGTCTTGTCATCTTCACTAGGTTTACGATCTTCCTCAGCACCTGTTTCAGGATTTGTACCAACTACATTTTCCGTATCCAACGGAGAAGGTAAAAATGCACAAACATAATCCAACAATGTCTGAACACCTTTATTCTTGAATGATGAGCCACACAACATGGGAACAACAGCCATTTGTACGGTAGCATTGCGGAGAGCTCTCAGAATTTCTTCCTCTGTGATAGTGGAAGGATCATCAAAATATTTCTCCATTAATGCATCATCAAATTCTGCAACTTTTTCAAGCATCTTGTCTCTCCATTCAGCAGCTTCATCTGCCAAGTTTGCGGGGATTTCCTCTACAGTGTAGTCAGCACCCATTGTCTCATCGTGCCAATAGATGGCTTTCATCTTAACCAGGTCAACCAAACCCTTGAAAGATTCTTCAGCACCGATAGGGATTACAACCGGACACGGATTAGCACCCAGCACGTCTTTCATTTGGCGAACAACTTCAAAGAAGTCTGCACCCGAACGGTCCATCTTGTTCACATAAGCAATACGGGGTACGTTATATTTATCAGCCTGACGCCATACAGTTTCTGACTGAGGTTCCACACCACCTACCGCACAATATGCAGCGACTGCACCATCCAACACACGCAACGAACGTTCTACCTCAGCAGTAAAGTCAACGTGTCCCGGAGTATCAATCAAGTTGATTTTATAAGTTTTGCCTGCATATTTCCAACGTGTAGTAGTAGCAGCAGAAGTAATAGTGATACCACGTTCCTGCTCCTGTTCCATCCAGTCCATTGTAGCAGCACCATCATGCACTTCTCCAATTTTATGAGTCAAACCTGTATAAAACAGAATACGTTCGGAAGTTGTCGTCTTTCCGGCATCAATGTGAGCCATGATACCGATATTACGCGTCAAATGTAAATCTTGTTTTGCCATTTTAATTTCTTTTACTTTAAGTTCTTAATCTATTTACAGCATTAGAATCTAAAATGAGCAAATGCACGGTTAGCTTCTGCCATTCTGTGCATATCTTCTTTACGCTTGAAAGCACCGCCCTGTTCATTATATGCGTCCATGATCTCAGCAGCCAATTTATCAGCCATTGACTTACCACCACGCTTACGAGCGAAAATGATCAGATTCTTCATTGAAACAGATTCCTTACGATCCGGACGGATTTCAGTCGGAACTTGGAATGTTGCGCCACCTACACGACGAGATTTTACCTCAACTTGCGGCGTTACATTATCCAACGCCTTTTTCCAAATTTCAAGAGCAGTTTTTTCCTCGTTAGGAAGTTTTGTTTTTACGATTTCCAAAGCGGCATAGAAGATTTCGTAAGAGGTATTCTTCTTACCGTCATACATCAGGTGGTTCACAAATTTTGAAACCTTTTGATCATTAAACACGGGATCCGGAAGGATTACGCGTTTTTTGGGTTTTGCTTTTCTCATTTGTTTTGAAAGAATAATGTTTTCGTTCTTGGTTGTTTACTTCTTGCGTCTTCAACTCCCCCTCTGGAGAATTTACTCAACCTTTAGCATTTCCAATAAACTAAAACGTAAGTTATTACTTTTAATTTAACAATCTACAGCTACTTTATTTATTTTTTCTTAGCCGGTGCAGCTTGTCCTGGCTTCGGGCGCTTAGCGCCATATTTAGAACGTCTTTGAGTACGTCCTGCTACGCCTGCCGTATCCAATGTACCACGAACAATGTGATAACGCACACCCGGAAGGTCCTTAACACGACCGCCGCGTACCAATACGATTGAGTGTTCCTGCAAGTTGTGTCCTTCCCCCGGAATGTAAGAGTTCACCTCCTTACCATTGGTCAAACGTACACGCGCAACTTTACGCATTGCAGAATTCGGTTTTTTCGGAGTGGTTGTATACACTCTCACGCAAACGCCACGTCTTTGAGGACATGAATCAAGAGCCGGTGATTTACTTTTTTCCACCAGCGCTTCGCGTCCTTTTCTTACTAATTGCTGAATTGTAGGCATTTTAATTGTTTTTAATTATATATTATTGTTATATTAATTTCGTAGCTATACACTTTTGGGCTGCAAAAATACAAATAATATTTGAATAATCAATGCACTACGAGATTTTTTTGATTTTATAGCATGCCTTTTTCATTTAAGAATTAGGATTAGTCTTGGTTTTCGGATTCATAAAAAAAACTATTTCCAGCAGAGGATATTATCATTCATACTGACAAAAGTAGTATATTTATGTCATTCCATCTACCATCTGACGACATAGAACAACGAATAATGCGTTCAATACACAGAGCTACCGCATTGAATATAGAAAGGGAGGTCAGCGGTTCAATTCATCCCATAAGACGAATAAATTCGTTCCGTGAGACGAAAAAGTTCATCCCACGAGATAAATATTTTCAGCTTACGAGACGAATTTATCCGGCTCATGGGATAAAAAAGACGTGTTGGCAATCGCATCACCAATACGTCTTCTACATATGAATATTCCTCCATGAGCCCTTGATAAATATAACGTTTCACCAGAGATAATAACAGCTGGACCATCTTTCTACTATTGCAGTCTTCAACACTGAATACTGCACATATTTCTCCCGAAAAGGAAGGAATCTTCCCGAAAAGACAATATCTCCCACCCTATAGAAGGGAATCTTTCATTATGCTTCCCCTTTCAAATCTGTCATAGGTGGAATTATCTGTTCGTCCAGCAACCGGATTGGTCCGAATGTTCGTTCGTATTTGCCGATATTTTCTTCTAATGCACGTAGTAACCTCTTAGCATGTTCCGGTGCTAACACGATACGCGATTTTACACCAGCTTTAGGTATACCTGGCATTACGCGCACAAAGTCAACAATAAACTCTGAACTGGAATGTGTGATAACCGCCAAATTTGCATAAATTCCTTGCGCTACATCTTCTTTCAGTTCTATTTGTAACTGATTGTTCATTTCCTTGTTTTCCATTTTCCTTCTACTATTATACTTAAAAACACTCAAAGGTAAGAATTATATTCTATTTCTAAAAAAGAAAGAGGAAACATCTCATTAAAGACGTTTCCTCTTTCCTATTTAATAATCAACTGATTGTTATTACTGCATATTATTCTTCAACTTCTACCGAGCTGTAATCCAATACAGTCTTCTTATTTGCAAGAATACGGTCATATTCCTCTTTGGAACCAACAATAATCTTCTCGAATTCACGCTGTCCGGTACCAGCCGGAATCAAGTGACCACAGATGACATTTTCTTTCATGCCTTCCAGCTTATCAACCTTACCATTGATAGCGGCTTCATTCAAGACCTTAGTTGTTTCCTGGAATGAAGCTGCTGACATAAAGCTTGATGTCTGCAAAGCAGCACGAGTAATACCCTGAAGGATCTGAGTAGAAGTAGCAGGTACAGCATCACGAACTTCAACCGGTCTCAAGTCACGACGTTTCAACATACTGTTTTCATCGCGCAACTTACGGGCAGTAACAATCTGTCCCGGTTGCAAGTTCTGAGAATCACCAGCGTCTACAACTACCTTTTTACCCCAAATGCGATCATTTTCTTCCATGAATTCCAGTTTGTCTACCACTTGCTGTTCCAAGAAGCGAGTATCGCCCGGTTCGTCTATTTCTACCTTACGCATCATCTGACGGACAATGATCTCAAAATGCTTATCATTGATCTTCACACCCTGCAGACGATATACATCTTGTACCTCATTTACGATATATTCCTGTACAGCCGTAGGACCTTTAATAGCAAGAATATCCGCCGGGGTGATAGCACCGTCAGACAAGGGAGTACCTGCACGCACATAGTCGTTCTCCTGTACCAATATCTGCTTTGACAGAGGTACCAGATACTTCTTAACCTCACCCGTTTTTGAAGTAACGATGATTTCACGATTACCACGTTTTACCTTACCCATCGTAACCTCACCATCGATTTCAGAAACCACAGCAGGATTAGACGGATTACGTGCCTCAAACAGCTCTGTCACACGCGGAAGACCACCCGTGATATCACCTGCCTTACCAACAGCACGAGGTATCTTCACAATAACCTCACCACCTTTTACCTTCTGCTTGTCTTCTACAACCACATGACCACCCACAGGGAGATTATATGTACGAATAAGTTCGCCATCTTCTGTCACAATATGAGCCATCGGAACTTTAGTCTTATCCTTAGACTCAATAATGATGATTTCACGCAAACCTGTAGATTCGTCAGATTCTACTTTATAAGTGACGTTCTCGATAACCCCTTCAAACTCAATTCGACCAGTAGCTTCCGTTATAATAACAGCGTTGAACGGATCCCAACGTGCAATCAACTTACCTTTTTCTACCACTTCACCGTCAGCAGCATAGAGTGTAGAACCGTAAGGCACATTATGAGTAGAGAGAACAATGCCAGTATTTACATCCACGAAACGGACTTCGGCCAAACGACCTACAACAACCTTTGCAGGTTCGCCAGCTTCATCCACGATTTCTACAGTACGCAGTTCCTCAAATTCCAAACGAGCCGGATTCTTAGCAACAATACTTGCATTAGCCGCAATATTGGCAGCCGTACCACCGGCGTGGAATGTACGCAATGTCAACTGTGTACCCGGTTCACCGATAGACTGTGCAGCAATCACACCTACAGCTTCTCCCTTCTGAACCATCTGGCTTGTTGCAAGATTACGTCCATAACACTTCGCACAAACACCTTTCTTCGATTCGCACGTCAGTACAGAACGTATCTCAACACTCTCTATCGGAGAATCCTGAATTTTCTTGGCGATTTCTTCTGTAATCTCTTCTCCACCGGCGACTAATAATTCGCCAGTAGTAGGATGAACAATATCATGTACAGAGACGCGACCGAGAATACGTTCATACAGCGTAGCAATAACCTCATCATTATTTTTCAAGTCTGTACAAACCAATCCACGAAGTGTGCCGCAATCCTCTTCATTAATAATCACATCATGAGAAACGTCCACCAAACGACGGGTCAAGTATCCTGCATCGGCAGTCTTCAATGCAGTATCGGCCAAACCTTTACGGGCACCGTGAGTAGAGATAAAGTACTCCAATACCGAAAGTCCCTCTTTAAAGTTCGAAAGAATCGGGTTTTCAATAATCTGACCACCCTCAGCACCTGCTTTCTGTGGTTTTGCCATCAAACCACGCATACCAGACAACTGACGGATCTGTTCTTTAGAACCACGGGCACCAGAATCCAACATCATGTATACAGAGTTGAAACCTTGATCGTCACTTGAAATTGTCTTCATCAATATGTTAGACAATTCAGAGTTTACATGTGTCCAAATATCAATTACCTGATTATAACGTTCGTTGTTGGTGATGAAACCCATATTATAGTTGTTGATCACCTGCTCAACCTCATCATAACCTTTCTGTACCAGCTTTTCTTTTTCTTCTGGAATGATAATATCACCCAAGTTAAATGACAGACCACCCTTGAATGCCATCTGATAACCTAAGTTCTTAATACCATCCAAGAAATCGGCAGCTTTTGCCACACCACAAACTTTAATAACATCACTGATAATATCGCGAAGTGACTTTTTAGAAATAATGGTATTGATGTATCCGGCCTCTGGAGGAACAATTTCGTTGACAATCACACGACCTACAGAAGTATCGTGCATCATCTTATCGACTACATTTCCGTTTTCATCCACATCTTTCACAATGACACTAATCGGAGCATGGATATCGACCTTGCCCTCATTGTATGCAATCAATGCTTCTTCCGGTCCATAGAATACCAGTCCTTCACCTTTGGCACCCTTACGCAACTTAGTAATATAGTACAAACCAAGCACCATATCCTGAGAAGGCACCGTAATAGGAGCACCGTTAGCCGGATTTAGAATATTGTGAGATTGAAGCATCAACATCTGAGCTTCCAAAATAGCTTCATTGCTCAAAGGCAAGTGAACAGCCATCTGGTCACCGTCAAAGTCAGCATTGAAAGCCGTACATGCCAATGGATGCAACTGAATAGCTTTTCCTTCGATCATCTTGGGTTGGAATGCCTGGATACCCAAACGGTGCAATGTCGGTGCACGGTTCAACAGTACCGGATGACCTTTCATCACATGTTCCAAAATATCCCAGATAACAGCCTCTTTACGGTCTACTATCTTTTTAGCACTCTTCACAGTCTTTACAATACCACGTTCGATCAATTTACGGATAATGAAGGGTTTGTACAGCTCGGCAGCCATCAATTTAGGAATACCACACTCACCCATTTTCAACTCCGGACCTACAACAATAACCGAACGCGCAGAGTAGTCCACACGTTTACCCAACAAATTTTGACGGAAACGACCTTGTTTACCCTTCAAACTATCAGAAAGAGACTTCAAAGGACGATTGGCATCCGTCTTCACTGCGCTGGACTTGCGTGAATTATCGAATAATGAATCAACCGCCTCCTGCAACATACGCTTTTCATTACGCAAAATAACTTCAGGAGCCTTGATTTCAATCAATCTCTTCAAACGGTTGTTACGGATGATTACACGACGATAAAGATCGTTCAAATCGGATGTAGCAAAACGGCCACCATCCAATGGAACTAGCGGACGAAGTTCTGGCGGAATGACAGGTACAATACGTACAATCATCCATTCCGGCTTGTTTCGACCACGAGATGCACGGAATGACTCAACAACTTGCAGACGTTTCAAAGCCTCATTCTTACGTTGCTGAGAAGCATCATTTCCCGCACGATGACGCAATTCATAAGACAATGCATCCAAATCAAGACGAGACAACAGATCATAAATAGCTTCTGCTCCCATCTTGGCTATAAACTTATTGGGATCTGAATCTTCTAGATATTGATTGTCTTTCGGCAATTTTTCCATCAAATCCAGATATTCTTCTTCCGCAAGCAAATCATAATCGGCAATTTCACCCGACATCACACCGGCTTGAATCACCACATAACGCTCGTAATAAATAATAGAATCAAGTTTCTTCGTAGGTAATCCTAACAAATAACCGATCTTATTGGGAAGTGAACGGAAATACCAAATATGAGCTACCGGTACAACCAACTGAATGTGCCCCATACGCTCACGACGCACTTTCTTCTCGGTCACTTCTACACCACAACGGTCGCAGACAATACCTTTATAACGAATACGTTTATACTTACCGCAATGGCATTCATAGTCCTTAATCGGACCAAAAATGCGTTCACAGAACAAACCGTCACGTTCAGGCTTATACGTACGATAGTTGATGGTTTCAGGCTTTAATACTTCACCACTCGAATTCTCAAGGATTTCTTCCGGAGAAGCTAAGCCAATAGAGATCTTCGAGAAATTACTCTTTATTTTATTATCTTTTCTAAAAGCCATATTTTATTATATATAATTGAAAAATTGACAATTGAATATTGAGCATCAATAGTTGAGAGTAAACAATTACTCCCAACTACCAATCTTATAATTATTCCAAGTTGATGCTAAGTCCCAAGCCTCTCAACTCATGTAACAATACATTCAACGATTCGGGGATACCAGGTTGCGGCATCGGTTCACCCTTCACGATTGCTTCGTAAGCTTTAGAACGACCAACAACGTCATCAGACTTAATAGTCAAAATTTCCTGCAAAATGTGAGCAGCACCGAATGCCTCAAGTGCCCAAACCTCCATCTCTCCAAAACGTTGACCACCAAACTGCGCTTTACCACCTAATGGTTGCTGAGTAATCAAAGAATAAGGCCCGATAGAACGTGCATGCATCTTATCCTCAACCATGTGACCCAATTTCAACATATAGGTAACGCCCACTGTAGCATACTGGTCAAATGGTTCGCCCGTACCACCATCATACAACTTGGTTTTACCATAACGTGGCAAGCCGGCCTTATCTGTCCACTCATTCAAATCATCCAACGTAGCTCCATCAAAAATAGGTGTCGCAAATTTTACGCCCAATTTTCTACCGGCACTACCCAATACGGCCTCAAAAATCTGACCGATATTCATACGAGAAGGCACACCCAACGGATTCAAAACGATATCTACCGGAGTACCATCAGCAAGGAACGGCATATCTTCTTGGCGAACAACACGGGAAACAATACCTTTGTTACCATGACGACCTGCCATCTTATCACCTACACCAATCTTACGTTTCTTCGCAATATAAACTTTCGCCATCTGAATAATACCTGCAGGCAACTCATCACCAATAGTAATGGCGAATTTCTTGCGTTTCAATTCGGCATCCAGTTCTTTATATTTCTTGATGAAATTCATCACCAAATCACGAATCATATTATTGATGCGTGCATCGCTTGTCCAATTACTTAACTGAATAGAAGTAAAATCCAAATCACCGAAATCAGAAGCTGAGAATCTAGCACCTTTTGAAATTACATCAGTTCCCATGTAATCTTTAACGCCCTCTGACGTATGGTTTTCCGTCAGTTTCAACAATTTCTTGATAAGAACACTCTTCAACGCAGCAACCTTGGTATCGAACTCATCATCAATCTTCGGCAATAAAGCCTTATCTGCCAATTTAGAACTACGACTTTTGATAACACGTGAGAACAAACGCTTATCGATAACAACACCCTTCAAAGAAGGAGAGGCTTTCAAAGAAGCATCTTTCACATCACCTGCCTTGTCACCGAAAATAGCACGAAGCAATTTTTCTTCCGGAGATGGATCTGATTCCCCCTTCGGAGTAATTTTACCAATCAGAATATCTCCTGGCTGGATACAAGCACCAACACGTACGATACCATTATCATCCAAATCCTTAGTTGCTTCTTCACTCACATTCGGAATATCAGAAGTCAATTCCTCCATACCGCGTTTTGTTTCGCGAACTTCCAGTGAATACTCTTCTACATGGACAGAAGTCAATATATCTTCACGAACCACACGTTCGTTCAATACGATAGCATCCTCATAGTTATAACCTTTCCAAGGCATGTAAGCAACCAAAAGGTTTTTACCCAAGGCCAATTCACCCTTTTCCGTAGAATATCCTTCGGTCAAAATCTGCCCTTTAGTCACACGCTGCCCAATCTCACAAATCGGACGAAGGTCAATCGTCATATTCTGATTCGTACGACGCCATTTCGGAATACGATATTCCTTCAATGCCGGTTCGAAGCTTACAAATTCCTCATCCTCCGTACGATCATACAAAATACGAATAGTGGTAGCGTCAACAAAGTCAATCACACCATCACCCTCAGCCGTGATTTGAGTACGGGAATCACGTACTAACTGACGCTCAATACCTGTACCGACAATAGGAGCTTCACTCTTCAACAAAGGTACTGCCTGGCGCATCATGTTTGATCCCATCAACGCACGGTTAGCATCATCGTGTTCCAAGAAAGGAATCAAAGATGCAGCAATAGATGCAATTTGCTGAGGAGAAACATCCATCAATTCGATTTCAGCTGGAGGAACCACAGGATAATCGGCATCCTGACGAGCTTTTACTTTATCACGGATAAAAGTTCCATCATCATTCAAAGGTGCATTTCCTTGAGCAATGATCTTGCCTTCTTCCTCCTCTGCTGTCAAATAAGCCAACCCATTATCAGACAAGTCTACTTTACCATTTTCAACTTTACGATACGGAGTCTCTATGAAACCTAATTCATTAATCTTAGCAAATACACACAAAGAAGAAATCAAACCAATATTCGGACCTTCCGGTGTTTCAATCGGACAAAGACGCCCATAGTGAGTATAGTGTACGTCACGTACCTCAAAACCGGCACGTTCACGTGACAAACCACCAGGACCAAGGGCAGACATACGTCTTTTGTGCGTAATTTCAGCCAACGGATTCGTCTGGTCCATAAATTGAGACAACGCGTTTGTTCCGAAGAATGAATTGATTACAGAAGAAATGGTCTTGGCATTAATCAAATCAATAGGAGTAAACACCTCATTATCTCGAACATTCATACGTTCACGTATGGTACGAGACATACGAGCCAAACCAATGGCAAACTGATTTGACAACTGCTCACCTACAGTACGCACACGACGGTTACTCAAGTGGTCAATATCATCCACATCAGCTTTTGAGTTGATCAATTCAATCAAATACTTAATGATTTCAATGATATCTTCTTTCGTCAAAACGCGTATATCCATATCAGTCATCAAGTTCAATTTCTTATTGATTCTATAACGACCAACATCTCCCAAATCATATCTCTTTTCAGAGAAGAAAAGGTTATTGATAACCTCGCGTGCACTGGCATCATCAGCAGGGTCTGCATTACGCAACTGACGATAGATGTACAGCACAGCCTCTTTCTCTGAGTTACTGGGGTCTTTTTGTAGTGTATTATATATAATAGAGTAGTCAGACTGATTCGGTTCTTCTTTATGTACTAGAATGTTCGAAACCCCTGACTCTAAAATAATGTCAACATGTTCCGGCTCAATCACTGTTTCACGGTCAATCACCACCTCATTACGCTCAATGGAAACAACTTCACCGGTATCTTCGTCTACAAAATCTTCAATCCATGTTTTCAAAACACGAGCTGCCAACTTACGTCCCAAGACTTTCTTCAGATTAGTCTTATTGACTTTAACATCCTCAGCCAAATTGAAAATTTCGAGAATATCTTTATCATTCTCAAAACCTATGGCTCTCAGCAAAGTAGTGACTGGCAACTTCTTTTTACGGTCAATATACGCATACATGACGTTATTAATGTCAGTAGCAAACTCAATCCACGAACCCTTGAATGGAATGATACGGGCAGAATAAAGTTTGGTACCATTAGCATGTACACTCTGGCCGAAGAATACACCTGGAGAACGATGAAGCTGTGATACGACAACACGCTCCGCACCATTGATGACGAATGTCGCTTTATCCGTCATATAAGGAATAGGACCGAGAAATACATCCTGAATAACCATATCAAAATCCTCATGATCAGGATCGGTACAGTATAACTTCAATTTTGCTTTCAAAGGTACACTATAAGTAAGCCCTCGCTCTATACAGTCATCTATGGTATAACGCGGCGGATCAATATAGTAGTCCAAAAACTCAAGCACAAAATTGTTTCTTGTATCGGCAATGGGGAAGTTTTCAGCAAATACTTTATACAGTCCCTCATTCTTACGTTTTTCG
>Ga0137307_101711_pt2 | contig 15013 bp, 13 predicted proteins | sample NAcewD2O_March_2_FD_97180 | JGI IMG/M metagenome (GOLD analysis project Ga0137307, IMG submission 97180) | Mouse cecal microbial communities from Vienna, Austria - N-Acetylglucosamine amended D2O_March | ecosystem: Host-associated > Mammals > Digestive system > Large intestine > Cecum | place...
CTATCTCCGACCACACTTTATCCGTTCTGGAAAAACTGACAAAGGACGGTATCCTGGTGGTGCCCGCCACGGGAAGAAACCTGGAAGGCTTAAGGGACAATATCCTGCGGGTCCCCAATATCTCCTATGCCGTCTGCTCCAACGGCGCTCAGGTATTCCGGCTTTCCGACCAAAAACTCCTCTATGAAGCTGCCATCCCCTTAGAAGATGCCGTCTCCGTGATCCGGTATCTCCAGACATTTCCCACCTTCATCTATGTCCACACAGAAAAGGGGACTTTCCGGTCCGGCAACTGGCGCGATACAAACCTGAAAAAGCGTTTTCCCTTTATCCGCTTCGAAGAAAACAATGTGGCGGATCTGCCGGCATTTCTGTCGGAAAAACGGCTCCGGGTCATCAAGATCGGGGTGTTTGTCCTGGATGACGGGATATTCCGCCGGCTTCTTGAAAAAAAAAGCCCTATGCCTTCCATATCTCAGTTCCGCACCGGCCCCTGCAACCTGGAGCTGAACGCCGCCGGAGCATCCAAGGCTTATGGGGTGGAAGCGCTCTGCCGCCATCTGAACCTGGCCATGTCTCAGGTGCTGGCCATGGGCGACAACCAGAATGACATCTCTCTGCTCCGGGCAGCCGGGGTCTCTGTGGCCATGGGCAACAGCGAGGAAGATGTGAAGGCAGCAGCCGGGTTTGTCACAGGGACCAATGAGGCGGATGGGGCTGCGGAGTTTCTTGGAAGATATTTCAGTCTGACGCCGGCGCCTGGACGGGAATAATCTCCGCTCTACCTGTACTCCGCCGGATACACGATCTCCTGAACAGAGTACTCAAAAGGCCATACGGTTTTATATTCTCCATCCTGAATCTGGGCGATGGCTACGGATGCGTAGGTATTGTTGTTGTAATGCTGCGTCCCGTCGAACTCATGATTTTCAAAGTTAATCCTGTCATAGGGCAGGATGATCTCCGGCCCGTCAGGAAAAGCCCCCTGAATATCCATGGCAGCAAGGGCGTCTCTTACGGCCTTTCCGTCATCCGTACCCGCCTGTTCAAATGCGGTCTTAAACGTCCACACAGCCGTGTAGGCTTCCGCAGAGTGGCCGTTTAAATCCACGCCGAAGATCTCTTTAAATCTCCGATTGGTCTCCTGCCCCTTGGTCAGGTCCGGATTCCACTCCACCACGGATGTAAGACCGTTGGAGATGCCACGGGTTGCCGGGATAAAGCTGGGATCTGCAAATCCGTTGGCTTTCGCTATAAGGACAGGCGGCCGGTAGTCCTGTTCCTCCATGGTCTTCATCAGCAGAACCGCGTCGGATACATAACTTTCCGCCAGAACCGCGTCGGCCGCCGCCGCTTTCAGTTCCCGGATCTCCGAAGTCAGGTCCGCCGCGCCCTGACTGTAGCAGATCTCCTTTACGATCTCCATGCCGTACTGAGGAGCATAGATCCTGGCACAGCGGATAGCTTCCTGGCCGATCATGCTGTCGTCGGCAAATACGGCGATGGTCTTTACCCGGTGTCCTGTCTTTTCTTCCTGATCTCTCATATACATAAACATATTCTCCAGATACAGAGAGTTCATGGGACACATGCGGAAGAAATATTCATATCCGTGGGTGGAAATACTGTCCACGGTGGAGATGGCTGTGATCATGGGAATCCTGTATTCCTCGCACACCTGAGAGACTACTTCTGTGAGAGTACTCTGATGACAGCCCAGGATGGCATGTACCCTCTCCTCGGTGATCAGACGCTCCGCCGTCTCACGGGCCGTTCCCGAATCCCCCTCGGTATCGCCTCGTATGATCTCCACAGGCCGTCCGTCTATGCCGCCCGACCGGTTGATCTCCTCTGCGGCAAAATCGATGCCGCGCAAAATGTTGGTTCCGATAGCTGCATTGTTGCCGCTTAGGGCATAGTTTCATGCTCTGCCTTCTGCACTTTTCAATTTCCCTCATCATACTCCTCCTCAGTTCTCTTCTGCGTCCGCCTTTTATTTTAAAAATTATATCGGTTGCCGTCATATAAATGATACGACAAGTGTGAAATTCATCCCTGCATTTTCCTACTGCATTTCCACAACGCCATCGGATGTTGTTCTATCCTTAACAGTAGTTCTGGAGCATCAAATAGCAGACCTGGCTCATATTCTCCTTTGGCAAAAGCCGTCCAGAATGACAGGTCACCTTCCGGCAGAAGAATCCCTTTCAGGTATTTTTCCACCTGTCCCTGTGCCGCTGACAGATCAAAGTGTTCTGCCCTACGCAGGACGGGTGTCAGATCCGTTTTTATTTTCTGTGATGAGATTTTCCCTATCCCGCCAAAGTCAAAATGCTCCGGTACTGTTTCCGATGCAATAGCTGATTAAAACAGGATACATTTTTTAAACATAGCCCTCTGGGACTCATCAAACAATCCGTATTTCTGCAGATTAAACATATCATACAGATCACGTGCAGCCGACCTGTTAAACAGTGCTACAGCCTTTGCAGAAAATATCTCCATCGGATGAACGCTTAGGACAGTAAGTTCCTTCTCATTCCAGGGCAGTTTTACGATCCTGCGTGAAACCGGAAACACATGGCACCTCAGCATATAGTTAATTTCAATCTTCAGATTGTCTTTCATACCACCTACGTTGACATACTCATACACAAAAGAATCCAGCGCATGATACTGCTTCGATTTTGGGCTGAGATTATATCCCAATGCGGTCATGTATTTGCGGATGTGTTCGTTTATCAACTCCCGTTCCTTAAGCATGGCTTCTCGCGGCATATTTTTGGAGAAATCCATACCAATATCCACGGACAGGCGCGGAAGATCAAATATGGTCAGGTTGATTGCTGTGCCGCCTTTTAGTGCAAGACTGCCAAAGAGCAGGGGATCGCTTTCCATGAATGACAAAACATCGGCAAGACGGCACACTTTCTCAAAAGTATCTCTCACAAAGCCCAGTTCCTTCGCCTGTCTGCCAAGCAATATCCGGTCAAACCGCATCATAGTCATTTACCCCCTTATCAACAAGCTTTTTCAATTCTCCGGGTGCATACAACAGCCATTTTTCGTGGAACACAAAATTGTCCTGTTTGCTAAACAGATATGTTTTACTGACAGATGAATTCACCATACATTCGGAGAAAAATGTCTCCGATAATGACAATTCAGCCTTATATGCCTCAAGAATATATCCTGCTTTCTGGTAAAGCTGTCCTCGTCCATGTACTTCTAATGCTTCAAGAAGTCTCTTTTCATCAAGAGATGGGATCAAAGCAAGACAACGCAGTAATTCCTCCAGTCCGCAGATCCTTGTAAAATCGGCTATGCTGTCTACTACGGTTCGTTCAAGCGATGTAACCCGCACTCCGTTATCCATTTCCACAACTCCCGCAGCCCCCCGCCATACCACTGGCTGATAATGCAGCCCGTCATAGTCGAACGGACGCACTTTCTTTTCCGTGGCAAAATACACATCGTAAAATACCTGATTGGCGTAACCATAAAACTCAAATGCACTATGATGTGAAACACAGGCATCCCCTGCTATACGGGATGCAATTTGGAAACGACTGGGTACCGGCTGCTCCGTCTCCATGCTGACAACGACATACAGGTCACGTCGCACCCGCTCTATATATCCTTTTTTAAGATAATTCTTTATCTGCCACTGAGCTGCACTTTCCGAACCCGTAACCCGAACCATGTCACTGTGAGTAAAGCAGCGCAAGACAGCCAATTTTTTATACAGTTCCATTGCAGGATCCTCCTTTGTTTTTATATTACAGCAAAACAGGAGTAGTTTGTTGTGTGCTTAAGGTAATGGATACCCTCTACTTTTCATTTTCAATCTTCCCTCCGCCATGTCATGGATCACATCCTCCGCGTTGTTCAGTCCCTTGTCGTCGCGGATAATCTTGTAGTCCAGCCAGATCCTGTCCTGCCCCACCGTATTGCTGAGTCCCAGACGAAACCATTTCCGGCTGGTCTCATTGAAGCTGGCCCCCGGAAACAGGACCGTCACCAGACGGGTATCATCGCCGGCGATCTTCAGCACTCTTTTTCCGTACTCCTGCCCCAGAAAATAATCATTGATGCCCACAAATCCCTGACGTCTGGAATCGGGAACGTCTTTCTGCATGGTGATCACCGGAATCCCCCGGCTGCAGGCCTTGTCGATCAGCTGTCTGGTCTTCTCTTCCTCCGCCGCCTTCAGGAGAATGCCGTCTACATGTTCGTAGATTGCGATGTTAATAGCCTCTTCCATGGAAAACCGGTCCGCCAGGCCGTCTCCGACCTGCTCCACATAAGCGCCGTACTCCGCCCCGGCCTCCACGGCTCCCTCATAGACAGATTCCCAGAAAGAAGTGTCCGTCTCGTCGGATATGACGGCGATATGATATTCATAAGAGCCGTAATCCGTCTCTCCCTGACTGCCGTTGTCTGCCAGCAGGGAGTAACTGATGACGATGGATAATACCGAGGCAGCCATCAGGAGCCCGGCTCCTGTCTTTTTTCGATCTTCAGGCTCCATCCCGTTCCCTTTCCTCCGTTTTCTGCGCTTTCATCCCCGCCTCGATCCGGTCCGCCAGTTCCCGGACCGATATGGGTTCCTCTTGAGGATAAGCACATACATATTTTGGATAACTGCTGTGCTTCAGTCCCTCGATCAGGATAATATCCGCATCGCCGAATGCCTCCATCAGCATCTTCTCGTCAGGCTCCTTATACTCTCTGATGACCATCAGCCTTCGGGAAGAGTACACTGCCGTCCCGTAAGCGCCTGCTTTCTGAAAGCGGTAGCTGTCCGTTCCCGGCACGTCGCTGTCAAAATCATGGCCGTCATGCTTGATGACCGCCACCCGGTACCCCCGGCCCGTCAGTTCCGGGATCAGGCGGGTCAGCAGTGTGGTCTTCCCCGAATTCTTGTAGCCGCTGACTGCAAAGATATATGGCTGTCTGTTCATAACTGTTTTCCTTTCCTGCTCCCGTGATATACTCTGCGTCCTGCCTCTGACAACCGGCACACTTCCTCACCTCCACCAGATTCGTATGCTGTGGGTTCCCCCTTGCATAGGCAGTAGGCTTCAGGGAGGTAAGAACATTGATAGAGCCTGCCCTGTCTGTTCCTTCCTCATCAGGCCGGTACCAGGCCCCCTGAGAGAGGGCGGTCACTCCTTCCATGATCCTGTCCGTCACCTTTACCGGAATCTTCATCCGTCCTCTGGCGTTCCACACCAGGACCATATCCCCGTCTCTCAGATCACGGACTTTGGCGTCTGCCGGGTTCATCCACAGTGCCTGAGGATCCACTTTGTCCATACCCCGATTATTGTCATGGATGCTGTGGCATCTGCGCCTGGTATGCCAGCCGATGAGCTGCAGGGGGTATTTCTCTGTCAGCGGATCCGACGGTCCCTCCGGCGGTTCCACATATCTGGGGATAGCAGGAAAAAAGTCTTTATATTCCGTCCGGTACACCTTCTCCGAGAAGATCTCGATCTTACCGCTGGGCGTGGGAAAGGGACAGGCAGCCGGGTCTTTTCTCTCTTTCTCAAAGGCGATGACCGAAGGGTTATTCTGGTAACGGAAGATCCCTGCCTCTTTAAAGGTCTCATAATCCGGCAGTTCCTTTTCTTCCTCTCTCAGACAGTTGTAAAGATATTCCAGCCACTGTCCGGCCGTCCTCCCCTGGGAAAACTCCTGACCCAGGCCGAGCCTTTCTGCCACCTGACAGAGCCAGTCATATTCAAACCGCCCTTCATACAGAGGCTCTATCACCTGATTTCCGAATCCCAGAAAATCTCCGTACTGCCAGGGCATGGTAATATTCTCGCATTCAAACATGGACACTCCCGGCAGCAGGATATCCGCGTATCTGGCGCTGGAGGTCATGAACAGATCGCTGCAGAGGATAAATTCACATCTGGATGTGTCTTTTAAGATCTCCGATGTCCTGTTGATATCACTGTGCTGATTGATGAGACAGTTTCCCGCCAGGTTGAGGATCATCTTGATATCGCTGTCCAGGCGGATCTCCTGGTCTTCTGCCGCCTGCTGTTCCCAGTCTGTATTTCTGCCCATGCCCGCAGAGCCCCGGGGGTCCGCCTTCACTCCGTCCAGCCCCGTCATCTCATGGCCCCGGACAATGGCTTCGGTCCACAAAAAGACAGGTATTTTCCGGTTGTATGGATTCTCTGCTTTGGGAAAAGACGGATTCTTATGCCGGATACAGTCCGCGACTCCGCTGGCCCATCCGCCTCTGACTCCCACATTGCCCGTGAGACAGGCCAGAAGAATCCCGCCTCTGACTGCCTGCTCTCCGCAGCCGTGCCGCTGAGGCCCGTAGCCCTGGATCAGAGCCCCGGGTCTGGCCCCGGCGTAGCGGACTGCCAGATCCCGGATAGTGCCGGCGCTGACTCCGGTGATCTTTTCCGCCCATTGAGGAGTCTTGGGAATCCCGTCTTTCTCCCCCATGAGATAAGACAGATAGCATTCAGACGGGTCCACCCCCTCCGGCATATGTTCTCTGTCAAATCCAAGACAGCATCGGTCAAGAAACTCCTGATCCTGCAGCCCTTCTTCCACGATCACATAGGCCATGGCATCCATCATGGCCCCGTCGGTAGCAGGGCGGAGAGGGATCCACTGGGCGTTCAGCTGAAGAACCGTATCGTTTTTCCGGGGATCCACCACGACTATGGGAATCCCTTTCTCCCTGGCCTTCTTCAGCCAGTACATGGTGCCGCTGTCAAATCTGGTCTCCGCCGGGTTGTGGCCCCACAGGATGATCAGGTTGGAATCCAGCCAGTGTTCCAGACTGCTGCCGGTCCTGCAGGTCCCGTACATCAGCTCCGTAGCCTGGCGGATACAGGCCGTACTGTAGGAATTGTAAAAATCCAGAAATCCTCCGTCCAGGCTCAGAAGCCGTTTGGCCAGACTGCTGCCTCTCATAAGGGCGCTGACCCCGGTGGCATAATTCACATACCTGGATCCGGGGCCGTAGGTGTCACGGATCCTCACCCACTCCGAGACGATGATGTCTATAGCCTCCTCCCAGGTGATCCTCCGGAACTTTCCTTCTCCCCGCCGGCCCACCCGCTTCATGGGATATTTTAACCGGTCTTCTCCCAGAAACGTTCTGTGGTAGTTCAGTCCCCGGACACAGGCCGTCAGAGGTATGTTCTCCCCCGCCGTCTCCCTGGTATCCGTAGTCAGTTTCTCGATGACCCCGTCTCTCACATGAGCATGAATCACACACCGTCCGCCGCAGTTGTTCCTCCCTGTGGTGTGGATGATCCTGACTCCTTCCTGATTTTCTTCTGCAGCATCCCGGCCTCCGGCCCCGTCTGCTTTCACAGAATCAGTTTCTTTCTCCCGGACCGTGATCTTCTCCGGTTCATCGTCAGTAACAGCTTTCATAAAATGCTTCCTCCCCTTATCTCCATCTTCTGTTCTTTTACGGACGAAGGCCCATACCGCCCTCTAAGGTAATGGTCTCACCGGACATATACTTAAAATCCGGGGAGCCCAGCTGTACGCACACCCGTCCGATATCCTTTTCCGGATCCCCGAATCTTCCCATGGGCACGGCTCTTAAGTTCTTCTCGTAGGCTTCCGGATAAGAAGCTTTAAAATTCTCCAGCTGAGAGGTCATGGCCAGAGGGCATACCACATTTACATTGATATTGTCCTTGCCCCACTCTGTGGCCGCCACTCTGGACAGCCCTCTGATGCCTTCTTTGGCCGCGGCGTAGGAACACTGTCCCGCATTGCCGAAGAGTCCTGCCCCGGAGGCAAAATTGATGACCGACCCCTGGGTCTCTTTCAGATAAGGGTAACATTCCCTCATATAATAAAATGTGGCATAAAGCCCGGAATAGATGCCCAGATCAAAGTGATCCCTGGTCTGCATGGACAGAGGAATCCCGGAAGCAGAAGCCTGGGCGTTATTGATCAAGACATCGATGCGCCCGAAGGTCTCTATGGTCTTTTTCACCACCGCCCTGACCCGTTCCTCTGACTCGTCATCCGGAGTGACGTCGGCCTGCATGGCCAGCACCCGGATGCCGTAGAGCCGCTCCAGTTCCTCCCTGGCATCCAGAAGCTTCTGCTCGCTGCGGCCGGTCAGAACCAGGTCCGCACCTTCCCTGGCATAAGCTGTCGCAATGCCGTAGCCGATGGATTTCGCCTTTCCTCCTCCGGTGATGATGGCTGTTTTCCCTTCAAAAATTCCCATTTTTCAGATTTCCTTTCCTATATTTTTTGTATATCTGCAGTTGGGGAAACTGCTGCATCCGTAAAACCAGCCGAACCTTCCGCTGCGTTTCACCAGCTCCCCTCCGCATCTTGGACATTTTTCCCCGGACCCGGGCTTAGGATTCGCCGTTTCCATAAGCTTTCCCATCTTTTCATAACATTTCTGATTCATGATACAGTCGTTAAGCGCCCGGTGAGCCCCCTCTGTACTGATGTTAAAATAGACGGCCAGATCTACCAGCCGGTGGCGGCACACTCCTTTGAGACAGCTTCTGGCCATATAGAGCGTATCGATATAATCATTGCCCAGACGCGTTTTATACAGTTCTTCCATGGCGTGGTTTAAAAAACCCATATCAAAACTGTGAATATTGTGGCCCACCAGAACCTGGTCGCCGATAAAGGAGAGAAACTGATCCAGAGCCTCTTTCAGCCCAGGAGCGTCTTTTACCATCTGATCCGTGATCCCGTTGACCCGGGTGGCCGCGGCAGGAATCCTCCTCCCCGGATTCACCAGCGTAGAAAAACTGTCTGTTACCTTCCCGTTCTCTACCTTTACAGCAGAGATCTCGATGATCCCGTCACTCACGGGACTTAATCCTGTGGTCTCCAGATCAAACACCACATAATCCGGCCGGTATCCGGACAGACGGGTTCCTTGCTTTTGTTCTTCCATCTTATCCTCTTTTCTCTGTCTGAAACAAATTTGTATTGCGCTGAGGCGCAATCAGGTCGTAAGGGACCTTCCTGTGACAAATTGTAGCACAGCCTTTTCCCGCTGTCCATAAAAGAGCTCTTTGCAGAAAGAATATCTGGCTTTTCTCAGTCAGATTTTGTATGATTAAACTATATAAGTCCCGGCCTGCCAAAGCACCACTGGCCGGGAGAAAAGGGGGAACGGCAATGAAGATTTGCAGAAAAGCGGAAAAGATCTGTCAGAATGACGGCTATATATCCGTCATGACAAACTGTGTGGAGCTGCGTATCTGGTTTCTCACAGACCACATCATCCGGATCCGGGCAGGATTCGACGGAGATTTTGAGGAAATCTCCTACAGCCTGGTCATGACAGCGTGGGAAGATCTGGGGGACAGCCTCACGGGACGGTATCGGAGACGGGTGAAGCCGGCAGAGGCCCTGCTGACAGACCTGGAAGACCGGGCCATTATCCAGGGAAAAGAACTGAAAGTGGAGCTGGAAAAAGAACCCTTCCGCGTAACCGTCCGGGACAGGGACAATACCATACTCCACCGGGATATGGTGGACCTGGGGTATCAGGAGGACTCCAACCACCGGCGGATCCACACCAGCGAGATCTCCCCCGGGGACTGTTTTTACGGATTCGGGGAAAAAACAGGTTCCTTCAATAAGGCCCGGAAATATATGTCCATGAGCCCCAAGGACGCCATGGGATACGACCCCAAAGAGACGGATTCCCTCTACAAACATATTCCCTTCTATATTAGGCTGAACAAAGAGAGCAAAAAAGCAGTGGGATATTTTTACCACAACACGGCGGAATGCGATTTTGACATGGGACGGGAAAAAAGCAATTACTGGAACATGCACAGCCGTTACCGCGCCGACGCCGGAGACATCGACCTGTTTCTCATCGCCGGGCCAGCCGTGCGGCAGGTGGTGGAGCGGTACACGGATCTGACCGGCAAATCCGCCCTGCTGCCAAAGACGGCCCTTGGATATCTGGGCTCCTCCATGTATTACCCGGAGCTTCCCGAAAACTGCGACGACGCCATCATCCAGTTTATCGACACCACAAAGGAGGAGGACATCCCTGTTGACGGCTTCCAGCTTTCCTCCGGCTACACCTCCCTGGAGACAGAAGAAGGATTAAAAAGATGTGTCTTTACCTGGAACAAAAAGCGGTTCAGGGATCCCAAAATGTTTTTCTCGGAAATGAAAAAACGTGGCATCACGGTTTCTCCCAATGTAAAACCGGGAATCCTCCTTGTCCATCCCCGGCTGGAAGAGATGAAAGAAAAAGGCATTTTCGTAAAAGACAGTCAGAAGGATGAACCTGGAGTGGGAACCTGGTGGGGCGGCCCCGGAGCGTTTGTGGATTTCACCAGCCCGAGAGCAAGGACTGTGTGGAAAGAGATGCTGAAAGAGTCGGTTCTGGAGATGGGAACCGGCTCCGTGTGGAACGACAACTGTGAGTACGACAGTCTGGTGGACAAGGACTGCCGCTGTGAGCTGGAAGGCAGAGGAACCACCATCGGTGAGATCAAGGCAGCCATGGCCAATCTTATGTGTCACGTGACCATGGAGGCTGTGGAGGAAACCTTCGGCAGCATCCGCCCCTTTATCGTGTGCCGTTCCGGCCATGCGGGGATCCAGCGGTATGCCCAGACCTGGGCCGGGGACAATCTCACCTGCTGGGACAGCCTGAAATACAACATCGCCACCATCCTGGGGATGAGCCTTTCCGGCGTGGCAAACCAGGGCTGCGACATCGGCGGCTTCTACGGGCCCTCTCCGGAGGCGGAGCTGATGGTCCGGTGGGTGCAGAACGGCATCTTCCAGCCCAGATTTTCCGTCCACTCCGTAAACACGGACAACACGGTGACAGAGCCCTGGATGTACGGAGCCTACACCGGTTATATCCGGGATGCCATAAAATTCCGCTACCGCCTGTTCCCCTACCTGTACTCCCTCATGGCCCGGGCCCACGACACAGGGCTCCCCATCATGGAGCCTATGTGCAGCGCCTTCCAGCAGGACCCAGGCTGCTACGAGGAGGGCGTGGACTTTATGGTGGGAGACTCCCTCCTGGTGGCCAACGTGGTGGAAAAAGGGGCATGTACCCGGCGGATCTGCCTTCCCAGGGGCCGGACCTTCTATGATTTCTATACAAGAGAGGCCTATGAGGGAGGACAGACCATAGAGATTCCCGTGGACATCAGCTCCATTCCCCTGTTTATCCCCGACGGAGCCATCCTGCCCATGGCTTTAAACCAGATGAACAACCTGGCCACGGAACAGGTCACAGGGATTCGTCTCCTGTGCGCTCCGGACAGAGACAGCTCTTTTACCCTCTACGAGGACGACGGAATTACACTGGATTACGAAAAAGGGCGATACTTGAAGACTCTGATCCAGGTGAGGGCCGGGGAGACGACGGTGATATCATTCAGTCACCAGGGCTCTTATGAGACAGGGGTGGAACAGATCTATATTGACGCGGTACACCGGGAAAAGGCTCCCTTCTGGGTGAAAGCTGACCAAAAGATGCTGCCCCATTTCCTCCACAGGAAGAAGTTTGAGGCTGCCAGGGAGGGCTGGTACTACAGCCAGACCCTGAAATCCGTCCAGATCAAATACCCGAATCCTGGAAAGGATTATGATCTGGTGATTTCCTTTGAGCAGTTTGATATGATTGGGATGTAGACGGCTCCGCCGTCTTATTCCGCGGTTTCATAGATCTGACGCAGGTACTGTCCTATTTCAATAAGGTGCTTTAACTGGACTTCCCGCAGTTTATCCGGCAGCCTTCTGGTCATATTATGTATTTCATAAGTAAGATCATTTTGGTATCCGATCTGCTTCAGCGTCCTCATCATAGCCGTCCAGTCGATGGTTCCATAGAACGGAGCTAGATGCTCGTCCCATTCCCCGTTATTGTCGGCTATATGAACCGCTTTTAACCGGCTCCCGATCCGGCGCAGCCAGTAAGGCTGATCGATTCCTGCCAGGTGGGCATGGTCGAAATCCCAGCATATCCCAAAATTTTTCTGGTTAACCGTATCCACCAGATCGATCAGTTCCTCCGCTGACCCGGAAAACCGGCGCTTCTCCTTATCCGGCACGTTTTCCACGGCCAGTCCGATTCCCGCCCTGGCTGCCAGCTCCAGATGGGGTTTTACATATTCCAGATTTGCTTCCCTGGATTTCGCGTAGGAATAATCCAGATGATCATACACGCTTCCCGCATGGTACACGGCCCACTTAACCCCCAGGCGGCCGGAGGCGATGATCCCTCTGCGCACCAGTTCTTCTCTCCATTCCCGCCTCTCCGCGTTCTGGTCGCACACGTTATAAAATTCCAGATGAGATTGGGAAAACTGGATTCCCAGGATCTGTGCCAGTTCCTTAAGGCGCCGGGTTTCCTCCTCCCAATCGTCGGAGGCCAAATACCTTCCCGGCAGTCCCTGATCACATAAATTTAAGTCAAAGACCTGAAATCCCGCCGCTGCGCATCTTGTCAGACACTCCTCCAGCCCCACGCTTCCCGACGGCTCCGGAACCATATCCATGATATTCGTAGAGGTAGATAATCTCATTCTCGTCCTCTCCTTTATTGATTTGCCAGATTATAATCTTCCAGAGCCTGGTTGCATGCCTGAGCCATGGAGGCAACCGCCGAATCAATATCCGAACTGCCGTCCAGAACCGATACAATTCCGTCCTTTATGAAGCCGGATATGGCTCCCCCTACCCCGCACATAGGTTCCTGTATATTGATATTGGAATCATGAAGCTGACTGACTCCCACTCCATATAATGGGTTGTTCTCTAAAAATGATTTGTATTCATCCAGTTCGTAGGCCGCCGGCACTGCCGCCAGATACCCTGTACTGGTGTGCCAGTCCATCTGGAGTTCCGGAGAATACAGATATTTCAGGTATTCATATACGGCATCCAGTTTCGCGGCATCGCCTTTATCCACCGGATACAGCGCCGAACCGCCGCAGCTGACGCCGCCTGCAGCCGAATCATTTACCTTTGGCAGGTACGCGATACCCAGTTCAAATTTACCGGCAGCCAATTCTTTCATGCCTGTAATATCCGCGGAGGAACACAGAGTGATGGTAATATTCCCGGAACCGAAATTATTTTTGCGGTCATCTTCCAGATACTTAAAGGAACCTTCCTGGCAGGCTGCCTGGTATTCTGTCAAAAATGTCTTCATGGTCTGGTTGCTGTCAAACTCCACCTTTGTCATATTGGCGGCATGTCCGTTGTCATTGTCGCCAAACAGGGAATATCCTTTCCTATCCGTGTCCTGCTGTCCAATCCAGCTGGACATCACCCAGGAATCCAGCTGATAGCCAAATCCGTACTGGGTTATGGTTTCTCCGTCCCGTTTCGTCAGCCTGGCCGAGTATTCTCCCAGTTCCCTGATGGTCTTCGGAGCAGTCTCCGGGTCTAACCCGGCTTCCTTAAACGCGTTCTTATTGTAGTACATACAGATTGCGGACGGAGCATAGGGAAGTCCCACAACCTTGTTTTCACAGGTCAGAGCCTTGATGGCAGCCGGCTCAAAGTCATCGATTCCCAGACCAATCAGGTTCTGGTCCAGGATGTCCTGGGCTTTTACCACCACATCTATTCCCTGCATATATCCGGTTTCTCCTGCGGGGCAAAAGGTCAGGTCCGGCATGTTCTTAAAATCATTGGCCTGAAAGGCGGCTTTCAGTTTCTTGGCAAGGTCGGCGTTGGCTCCCTGGTACACTGGGGATACCTTAATTCCCTTTTCTTTTCCGACAGTCTCATTAAACCCGGCCGCGATCCGCTCAACCGTCTCACCGTTGACCCCTCCCATGGGATGCCAGAGGGAAATCTCGATGATACCCCCGTCCGCTCCGGAAGAACTTCCTCCATCTGGTGATACCTCTTTTCCCACAGCGTCCCCGCTGGCTGATTAAAAAGATGACGACCGCGGGAAGCAGAGCCACACAGGAGGCGGCCATAATAGGTCCGTAAGACTGCTGTTCTGCCGTGTTGAGCATGGTGATCCCTACCTGGACGGTCCGCATCTCCTCCGCGTTGGTAATCAAAAGAGGCCACAAGTAAATATTCCACAGGCCCACAAAGGAAGACAGGCTGATGGTGGTGATAATGGGCTTGGACAGTGGGATTACGATGCTGATCAAAAAGCGCAGGCTGCTGCATCCGTCGATCAGGGCCGCCTCATGGAGGGATTTGGGAAGGGACAGCATGGACTGGCGCATCATAAATATGTAATTGGCATGTACCAGATAAATGATCACCAATCCCAGGAACGTATTCATGATCCCCATGCGGGACACGGTCAGGTAGTTAGTCAGAATTATGGCATCCCCCGGAATCATCATACTCCCCAGAATCAGATAGAAGAGGAAATTTTTTCCTTTGAATTCATAAAAACAGAAGGCAAAGGAGGCGGTGACGGCGGTGATCAGTCTTCCCATGGTTCCAAAAACGGAGACCAGCAGGGAATTCAGTAAAAACCGCAGCATCTTCGTCTTCGTAAAAATGGTAATATAATTTTCCAGATATCCAAAGGAGCGGGGCAGCACCTTGGGCGGCGGTGTGGTGATCTCAGCGGCGTCCATAAAGGACAGGCCGGCCGCGTAGATGATGGGGAAGATCAGCAAAATCCCCAGAGCCAGTTTTAACAGTCCGCCCAGATTATAATAAAGAGATTGTTTCGTTTTTCTACTCATAGAATACACTCCTTTTCTCCATCCAGAACTTCAGGACCATCAGTCCTAATACCATCACAAACACCACTACTCCCAGGGCGTAAGCCGAACTGTAATTGGAATTGTTGTAAGCCAAATTGTACATCCGGTAAATCAGTGTCTCAGTGGAACCTGCCGGTCCTCCCTGGGTCAGGATCAGAACGAGACGGACCATGATCATCGAAGACACTGACAAGGTACAGAAAAGATAAAACAGGGATGGGGAAATCAGCGGCAAAACAATTCTCCAGACCTTCTGCAGTCTGCTGGCTCCCTCCACGTCCGCCGACTCCAGT
>Ga0137307_102058_pt1 | contig 14984 bp, 16 predicted proteins | sample NAcewD2O_March_2_FD_97180 | JGI IMG/M metagenome (GOLD analysis project Ga0137307, IMG submission 97180) | Mouse cecal microbial communities from Vienna, Austria - N-Acetylglucosamine amended D2O_March | ecosystem: Host-associated > Mammals > Digestive system > Large intestine > Cecum | place...
AAAATTTGTTATCAAAAAATCTAAAAAACAAAAACTACGCAAAAAAATTTGTACCAACTAAAATTCTATATAAAAAAATATATCAATTATTCATATCATTATATTTGATTAGTACAATTATTCAAATCGCAGATTTACAGCTCCAATTGAAAATAGAAACCTAAAAAACACTTCAGTGAGTTTCTATGAAACTTTGATTTAAATCCCCAATTCAGAAACCTAAATTTACAGCCCCATTTGAAACCTCACTAAAATGTTTCACTGTTCTAAAATGCTATTCTAAAAAGCTCTAATTTTCTTAGCCATGCTGTAAGGAATGATATCGCCCCGATTGGTTTGCTGAAAAGCGGCTTCCTCCTGTATGGAATCAACAAAATCAGATGCGCTATAATTTCTAAATTTTGCAGCAACCGTATCCAAAATAACCATTTCATTTTTAGACAATTCAGATCTGTCCAATGCAGTGTTTGGATAAAAATGATATTTTGTATACTCATACTCCTCTTCTGCCTGAACATTGACATTTTTGAGTTGCGTCAAACTTTGGTGCCCGATAGGGAATGCACCCAGCCGCTCATGCCGATATGCCAGCCCTGTCATTGAATTATTGTATGTTTTATAAAATAAGGCATCGGCGTACCAAAGCATGTTCATTAGCTGAACTTTATAAAGCTCTGAAGCCTGTTCTGCATAATAGGAAATCATACTTTCAATTTTATTGATATCGAGAAGTTTATAACCATTGTAGTCCGAAGGAATTGAAAACTTAACATATGCACTTACAAGCGGCTGCCGTGACAGATATTCTTTCCCATAAGTATCCAATTTTTCAATCATCTTGGTTCGAATCTGCATTCTCTTTGGTCCTTGAAATTTGTCGCCGTTCTTATCTAAAAATTGAATTGCCATGAGCGGATTTTCTTTGATGAGACGCAGCATCGTATCGTATGCTTCATCTTGGATTGCCTTGCTCTCATACCGGGCAATCGTCGCCTCTCCCCAGCCGAGCAGTTTTGCTAACTCCACCTGTGTCAAACCGTAATTTTCACGGACAGTTACAATCTCATCTGAGGTGAAGAGATTGTGGGCTTTTCGGTAAGCATTTCTTGCAGACATTAGATTTGCATCATCTAAAGCAACGGTTTTAAATTCATTACGTTCCTTGCGATCTGACGCACTCCCACTATTCTTGCAACTATAAAAATGTTCTTCGTAAAATACCTTTTCACCTTTGATTGTAGTACTGGTCATTCTCGCACGTTCCTCAACCTGATGAAATGTATTGCAGACTGGGCAATCTGTATGAACTGTCTTTACCAACGCACTTTTTGCCATTTTTCGCACCTCCTAATGCTTTAAACTATCAATTGATATTATAACAATCAATTAATAGTTTGTCAATGTATAACCCTTTATTTTACTTGCTTTTGTAAGATTTATATTAAATAATTACTGTGCTTCTGTGATTGTTTTGCACTCATGTTTTTCATTCATGTGTTAGTTGCTTTTCGCAAAGGAAGAAATAGACTTTCCTGCATAGATATGCTATATTTTATTAGATCTGGAAAATATTTAATTGATGATTCTCACTAGCTTATACATAGCCAAATAAAGAACCTGTATTTTTCCAGAATATTGAAACAGAATATTGAAATGAACATGCTCTATTGTTAAAACACTATTACTTCTGCTACTTAAAAAAGTATAGTGATAGCTTTATGAAGCTTCATTTTATTTAGATTTTTCGGAATTATGCGTAAAAAACGCTGAAAGAATGTGTATATGCTGGAATCTATTTAGATTTTTTCGGAATTATGCGTAAAAACACTGAAAGAATGTGTATACGCTGGAATCTGGAGGGAATTGACATGAATTTGACATATAAAAAAGCAAAGATTGAAGATATAGACATCTTAACAGAAACAAGAATACAAGTTTTAAGAGCAGCGAATCAGTTGTCTAACGAGGTGGATCTGAGCGAGGTTCGAAAGCAGTCTTACCACTATTATCAAAAAGCGCTTTGTGATGGTACACATGTTGCATATTTGATATTTGATGAACATCGCTTTGCCGGTGCTGGCGGTGTTAGTTTTTTTCAGGTAATGCCAACTTATCATAACCCAAGCGGAAAGAAAGCCTATATCATGAATATGTATACGAGTCCTGAATATAGAAGAAAGGGGATTGCGTACAAGACATTAGATCTGTTAGTTGTGGAGGCAAAAAGAAAAGGTATTACCTCCATCTCCCTAGAAGCAACAACTCTAGGGCGTCCTCTGTATGAAAAATATGGATTTATTAACATGAATAATGAAATGGAGTTGCCAAAATAAGTATACACAGAAAATATTGAATGGGCGAAATTTTTGGGATTGACACGCGCTTCAAACCTGCTATAATGTACTTATACATTAAGTACACTATACAAACCGAGGTGATACACCATAGAAATCATTATCAGCAACAATGCCAGCAAACCAATCTATGAACAAATCACATCTCAAATCAAAGCGATGATTATGAGCGGTGAGCTGCGCACTGGTGAAGCAATTCCTTCCATGCGGGCTTTGGCGAAGTCTATTCACGTGAGCGTTATCACGGTACAAAAAGCCTATGAGGATTTACAAAGAGACGGCTTTATCGAGACAACTGTCGGCAGGGGAAGTTTTGTCTCAGCGCAGAACAAGGAATTTTATCAAGAGGAACAGCAGCGGATTGCGGAGGAGCATTTGCAGGCAGCCGCCGAAATCGGGCGCGTGAGCAATATTTCTCTTGAAAAACTGATAGAACTGCTGACTTTATTTTATGAGGAGGCGTGACATGGAAAATATTTTAGAGCTACAGCAGATTTCCAAGACCTTTCCAAAATCCAATTTTACGCTGGACAATGTGTCATTCTCACTGCCCTACGGTGCGATTGGCGGCTTTGTCGGCGAAAACGGGGCGGGCAAGACGACCACGATTGGGTGTATTTTGAACACGGTCAGGAAGGACAATGGAACTGTAAAATTATTTGGCAGGGAAATGCTGGACGTCGACACAGCGCTCCGCGAGAAAATCGGTGTCGTCTACGACGGCGATAATTTTCCCAGCTTCTGGACCGCAAAACAGTTGTCGCGCGTGATGGCAGGATTTTATGCGCAGTGGGACGATGCCTTGTTCTGGCACTATCTCAAACGGTTTCAATTATTGCCTGAGCAAAAGCTCAGGAACTATTCCAGAGGAATGACGATGAAGCTGGCGATTGCTGTCGCGCTGTCCCACCGTCCACAGCTACTGATTTTAGATGAGGCGACCAGTGGGCTGGACCCTGTGATGCGCGATGAAATGCTGGACGTATTTCTTGAATTTGTTCAGGACGAGCGCCACTCTGTTCTTCTCTCCTCCCATATCACAAGCGATCTGGAGAAGGTAGCGGACTACATTACGTTTCTACACAATGGCAGACTCCTCATGACGGTTTCTAAAAATGATTTGGCCTATCGCTATGCGGTCATGCGATGCAGGGAAAACCAGTTTCGCGCGCTGGACTCGGGCGATATCATTGCTTACCGAAAACGCGATTATCAGATTGACGTTCTGGTATCTGATGGGGAAGCCGCCAGAAAAAAGTATCATGATGTTGTGGTTGACCATGTTTCAATTGATGAGATGCTGCTGTTATTGATAAAGGGGATTCGATAATGAGAGGACTTTTAAAAAATAATATCTATGCGACGCTTTCGGGCGGGAAGCTCTTTGGTATTTTTATGTGCCTTGTGGGAAGTATTGCGGTCAGCGTTGTCAGCCAGTCCCTGTTGATTGGCTACGGGCTAACCGGCATTGTTGGTTTTACGGTATGTGCATTGATTGTCGTCCAAAAAGAGTTTACATCAAAATGGGGAAAGTACAAGCTGACACTGCCTGTGCGGCGGGCAGACATTATCAAAAGCCAATTCTGGAATCATTTGATTTGGCTTTTGGTCGGGGTTGTCTTTGCCGGAGCCGGAATCGGCTTATCGTGGCTTTTTCATGGCTGTCAGTTTGACCAGCCTCTCGATATACTGATGCTGTTTGCACTTGGTGTCAGTATCAGCCTGTTTCTGGGTGCGCTGTACTTTCCTCTTTTTTATCTAATCGGCGAAGAACGAGGAGAAATCATTCTGGGGATTGCACTGCTCTGCGCCTTTGTCATGGACTGGGGACTGATCAGCATACTCAACGACTTATTCGGACCGGGGAGGACTGCAATATTAATCGAGACAGCGGCGCTGTTTGTGTGCTCTCTGTCCGCGTTCTTCTTATCCTGTCCGCTGACAACATGGATTTACAGCAGGAAGGAATATTAATCCTAAGATAAAGCAGATGGCAGGCTTGCGGAAAGGAAAGTGTTTGGTTTGCATTGTGCTTGGATTTTTCATTGGCGGTATGACTTTGGTCGCATTTGTATTTGCAGGAGCAGCTATGGTTACTTCAGGCAATGATTTTGCTATATCAGGGTTTCTAGGTTATGCAGCGATTAGTGCTCTTTTGCTTCTGGCAGCAGCCGGCTTTGCCATATTAAATATAAAATATATTTTCAGCAATCAGACCCAATGGAAAATGCTTATGGAAAACCACAATTAAAATCCTAACCAGCGGTCAACCACGGTTCCATCAATAGCATTGACCGTCAGCACACTTTTATTTGCATCTCTGAACGATTTCGGGGTGATTCCATCATAGGAAATGGTACACGAGCCATAAAAGTCCCAGACCGGAACAAGCTTTCCTTCGCGCTTCCCCGAATATGGATCGTAAATCCGCATATATCCCAAGGTGATTTTATCAATATGATAATTTACTGCTTGGGGCGGCGTGCCATAATCCCCTTCGTCAGCGCTTTTATCTATAAATAGCGCTGCATTCTGCACCTGCATCATTTTGTCAAACACCGCCATAATGTCAGAGAATGGGAGCAGCTCCATCTTATTTGTATCTGGACTGCCAATATCGTATTGATTTGCAAAACAGATTTCGTCGATTCCATCTTTCGTGATGTAAATGTCTAACGTCTCATACCCCCAGCGCACTGCATCGTTTTCCATACCCATTTTTGCACCGCCGGAAACCGCTGTGTAGGTGATGGGGACTGCGTGAAGATTTCTTGTATAATGAAACGCGTAGCCAGCATTGATCATATCCTTTTTCTGTGGTGCACCGCTGTAGCCAAGGCGAAGCCCGAGTACAAGCTCTGACGAATGGACCTGCATACCCGTCAGATTTAGCCTGTCCACGGCTTCATCTGCCAGCCTTTGAGCCTCCGTTTTTGTCATACCGATTTCGCCAGAAAGCTCTAACTCGTCTGGCACCCATGCATATAACTGTTTCATGGGTGCATGCTCCGACCAGATTGCAGCGTGCTTCTCTGCCAGCGCAGCTACACTGTCTATCCTTTTTGCCCACACTTTCATAGGAAATGCATCTGTCTTGGTGAGGTTATATCTGTAACAGCTTCCGTCCGCTGTCTCAACAAAACTGTTGATTTGCTTTACACTTCCCTGTTCAGGCGCCCACGGGTCAATTAATTCTTCCTGAAATACATAGGGCGTTTCTAATGCGGTGTAAGTATTTGCATCATATACATCTGCATCGCCAAACAATGCCTGTGTAACCGCGTCAATTTCCTTCTGTGTAAAGGAATGCTGGCTCACAGGGATAATTGGGATTGAATTTACCGGCGGAACCGTAATCTCTGCATCAACAGAAAGACTGATTTTCCCTGTCTGGTCTGACGATTCACTTTGCCAGTGCTCAGGAACCTTTAATTTTTCACGCAAACTGACAAGTGTGTCATATTTTTGTTCTTTTACAGTCTCCTTTGCGATCACAAGCTTGGGTTCACTCTTCTGCTGTACAAGCAAGCTTTCCGAAGCGCTGGCGCAGCCTCCTACTATCCCGATACTGATGAATGCTGCTAATGCTGTCACATTTCTTTGATTCATTTTGATATCCTCCTTCTCGCGTTTTCATATTTTTACCACATTCATAGTACACCAGCTTCTTTATACAAATCTTCTGTAGTTTGTAACCGACCTGTAAAACCCTACCACAAAATCACAATCCGCGTGCCCTGCCCTTCTGTACTTTCAATCCTAAGTTTCCACCCATGTAACTGTACAATCTGCTGGCACAGTGCAAGTCCGAGTCCTGCACCGCCTTCTTTGCGTGAGCGGGATTTATCCACCATATAAAACGCTTCTGTCACGCGGTGAAGTTCTTCCGATGGAATCCCCTTTCCAAAATCCTCCACCACAATTTGTCCAGCCGACGCCGCTATGAAAATCCGCCCGCCTGTCTCAGACGCCTTACATGCATTGTCTACCAAGTTTAGCAATAACGAAATCATGAAATCTGTATCCAGCTCTTTTTTCAAATCAATGGGCACACAGCACGTTTCCAGATGCAGTTTTTTTTCCTGTAACTGACATGCAGACAACACTGTTATTCTGTCTAGTATTGTCTGAATTGTAAGCTCTCTCAATTCCAGCGGTGAATCATTAGGTTCACAGAGTCCCGAAAGCATCAGCAGCTTTTCTGACAGATGTGTCATTCTTTTCGCTTCATCTATGATAAACACAAGTGCCTTATTCTGCTCATCTGGGCTAAGACGCAGGGTCAGCAGCATATCTGCATTGGCTAGAACTGCCGTTAGCGGAGTCCTCATTTCATGTGCCAAGCTGCCCAGAAGCTGCTTTTGCTGTCTGTTCCGCGCTGTGACAGCTTCAATATGTTCTCTGATTTGTATTGTCATCTGCTGAAAACACGCTGTCAGTTCTCCGATTTCATTCTTTTCCGAAAAAATGACACAGTTGTTATAATCTCCCTGCGCAATGCGGGTGGCAGCACATTTTAATTCATAGAGCGGCAGCAGCAGGCGGCGAATCTGACGGTAAATTATGATGCCGACAATTCCCAGTATCATAGCACAGAAGCCTATTCCCTGCATCAATATTTTTCTGCTTCGCAGAGTTATATCCGTCACGTCCTGATAGACTGCAAGACTGTACTCGTCCATTCCGATCGGAATATTTTGTTGAAAAAAGATCAATATTTTTTTCCCGCCCACATTCTGCGGCGCACTGACCCAAATTTCACACTGGCCAGCTTCGCTGTACATCGCCTTGAGCAGACGCTGGTCAAATTCATATGGAGAGGTGTTCCGCACTTCTTTTTCCGCTCTCCACAGCACCCCCTGATCTCTGAAAATATCAGAAAAAGCACGGATAAGAACTGCCTCCGCAACGACTTTTTCCACTTGCCCGTTTGCCTCACGCTGCACATACTCCCGAAGGCTGGAAATATTATTTTTAAATGCTTTTATTCCATAGTTCTTTGTATCAGACAAACTCTGCCGCAGCATTGCTGAGTACAAAAGAAGAAGAATACCGACTGCCAGCACGGTCATGCCAAGAAATACCTGCATATAAATCTTATGAAACAGCTTCATTCGTCTGCCTCCAGCCGGTATCCGACTCTGGGAATGGTTCTTATAACCTCCTCAAATCCTAATTTCCTGCGAATGCGCCCCACATGGGCATCTACTGTTCTCGTTTCCCCTTCAAATTCGATTCCCCAGAGCGCGCCTAATAACTGGCTTCTTGTCAGTGCCTTATTCTTATTGCGCACAAGCATCATCAGACAGTCAAATTCCTTTGGTTTGAGATAGATTTCCTTTCCGTTTTTAGTTACGGTCCGCTTTTCTGTATGGATAATTACATCTCGAATCTGAATATCCACATCATATGTGTTGTTTCTTTTCAACACTTTATCAATTCTCACCAGCAGCTCAAGCATCTCAAAAGGCTTTGTCATATAGTCCTCTGCGCCCTCTGTTAATCCTCTCACTTTGTCAGACAGGTCACTTCGCGCCGTTAGAAAAATAACTGGTATTTCATAGCGCCGCAGTTCTGGAAGCAGCGCAAACCCATCTTTTCCCGGAAGCATAATATCGACCACTGCGCAGCCGAAGTCATGCTGTTCTGCCAGTGCCGCGCTCGCCGCCTCCCCGTCAAAAAAGGAGGTCACGCGATATCCCGTTGCCCTCAGGCTCATACTGATTACGCTATTAATTGCCTCCTCGTCCTCGATTACCAGAATTTTGATACTCATCGTCACAGTCCTCCTCCTGATATTATTATGCCACAAAACAGGCGGCTGTGGTGTAACCGATTTGTAACAAAAAACTGGTGATTTGCGCTATTCACTTTTTTCGATCTTACAGCTATGTTTTTTTGTGGTTCTGTCATAACCGATTCCAACCAGCAGAACCTGACTGGCATACTTCCTTGCTTTTTCTAAATAATTACGGCTCTTAATCTGCGCAATCGCACTTTCACAGGTGTCATCTACTTTGAGTTCCAGTATGATTGCCGGCTTTCCGTGCTTTTTGGGCAAAAACAGATAATCACAGTATCCTTTTCCACTCTTTGCCTCCCGCTCAACAATAAAATCCTTTCGTGCATACAGATAACAAAGCGTAACGACACATGACAATGCATTCTCATCATTGTACTGCAAAAAAGGAATCTCCCTGTCATGAACATGCTCTAGCATCTGTGCGACTTTGTCCGGTGCTTCTGCCAAGGTCGCTTCTACCATCTGCCGTGAACTGTCCACAATCTCCTTGATTTCCCCCATACTGTCCCGCGCAAGCACTCTTTGGTATTTTTCCATCAGCTCGTGGTTGGGTATGCGCAGATGCCCGTCATAATAAGCAAGAAACCCATAAACCACCATCGCAGATAATATTTCATTCCTTGTATTGAGCTGCAATTCCGATGCGCTGTATCCGTCCAGCTCCGCTTCGACAGGGATTCCCGCCGTCATTTTCACGAGATCTTCTCTCACAGCCGCCGTATTGTGCTCAATGCAATTAGCAATCTCATTCATCGGTCCGGTCTCCGTCCAATAGTTCAGACACACACCGCGCGACAATGCTTTCACCACAGAACGCGGATTAAACAGACTCTCACCATTATGAAAGTAATAACCATCATACCATTTTTTCAGTTCCTCAAAGGATACTGTCTTTGCGTGCTTTATACATAGCAAACGTACCTCCTCCTCAGAAAATCCAAAAAACTGATCATAGACGGTATCGTTCATAAAATTGTATTCATCAAACATATTTAATTCAGACCCGCTGGAATATTTTGCTACCGGAAGCACGCCTGTCATATACGCAAGTTCCACATAGGGCTGGTCTTTCAACAGATTTTTTAGGAACGAAAGATAAGCGTACTTGTCCGCATCTGTCATAAAATCCTGATGAAATACAGAATCCCACTCATCTAAGATAAAAATAAAGGAAGCCTTGCTGGCCCGAAACATCTGGCTGATAGAAGAATACTTTTTCCTGCCAAGCGCCGGAAATGCTTCCTGCAAATCCTCCCGCAGTCCTTCTATAAACGCAGCAATGTATTCCTGATAACTACTGCAAAAATCAGGAAGCCTGCTCATGTCAGCAAAAATCACGTTATGATGATTCCTGTGCCTTTGGCACTCCTTCACCGCTGCAATGCGCAACTGCTCAAATAAGGCAGCGCTCTCCACGCCTTTTGTATAATATGCGCCGAGCATCTGCGCATTCATGGATTTGCCAAACCGCCGCGGGCGCGTGATGCACAAATACCCGCTGTTTGTGCCGATTTTGCTTGCTACAGCATCAATCAGCATACTCTTATCTACAAAAATATCATTTCTCACTGCCTTCTGGAACAACAGATAAGGTTCCTCTGTATTGAAATAATTCATAGCGCCCTCCCTCCTGATATGCTTTCCAGCAAAAGGAAATTGCAGATTCCTCGCAATTTCCTTTTGTAAGCTTTTGTTTATTTCCTGCTTGTGCTGCCGAATGTGTCATCATATATATTCTGCGTGTTATTGGTCAGCACACTCAGTTTTTCGTTTGTCTCCCGCAGATGATCGATCTGCGCGATGTTTTTATCTGGCTCTGCCAGCAATTCTGCCAGCTCGTCAAGTTCACACAGCTCAAGTTCACTCAAAGTCTGTATTCCTCCCCGCAGGTATAATGGCTGGTACGAATAAAAGATTTCATTGTTCATCAAGGCATGGAAATCCATAAACAAATACTCACAGACTCCCTCCAGTATATTGGGCGAAAACACGTCTAATTTTTTCTGGAGTGTATTTTTTCTCAAGCCAAGCCATGCCTCCGAAGCGGTCACAAACTTTCGGCGCGGCAAGTCAAACTGGCTGTAGCCAAAACGCTGTTCATATTCATAGTAGCCGTCAACATCTGCCAATATCCATCTGTTTTCCTGAAAATCCCAGTACTCGTTTACCCAGTGCTCGATATAGCTGTCTCCTGCATCGCCGAAATCCATAAATCCAGCCCTTGAACGGCAGGGAATACCTTTTGCCTTTAAAATCGCACTGAACAACACCGAAGCCTGCCGGCAGGAAACGGTGATTCTCTTGGTCACATCGCGGTTCTTTGTAAATCCCGCCTGATCAAGCCGCAAAATGCCTGCAATCATCGAGACAGCGGTAATATACAGTTCATCTTCATTTTTGAAACGCTGTTTTGGATAGGCTGAAAAATTCCCATAATACGTATCTTGCAAATACGAAGATGGCTCTGTAAAAAACATTGACGGATGGGTAATCTGGTCACAAACCAGCCTCCCGATAGCATGGAGGTCATCTGGCAGTGATGCGATAAAATCCTGATAATACCCGACATCTGTGTAAATACTGTTTTCTAAATAACGCTGATAATTCGTTTCATTCATGTAATTTTCTATTTTCTCCTACTGTTTTTTAAGTAGGCGCCTGCTCTGATTTTATCCTATCAAATTAAAAAAATTACGTCAATGAAATATTTTTCATAACTATTTTAACGGTGATTCTGTGTTTTCTTCCGATGCCGCTTCTGTTTGCTGAGCAGCAGGTTTGGGTTGTATCCGTCTCAACATCGTCAATTTTTTGGCTCTCCGGCATTTTTCACAATACATGGAACGTAACCGGGTGTTTTTTGGTACCTCCACTTTTGTCTTACAGTTTGGACAGATATATTGAGCCATCTCTTTCTTTTCACGCTTCATATTGTTTCATCTTTCTTATTTTTATGGTGCTTAGGAATTGTAGGAAAATAAGTGATGCAGATTGCGCAGGATATTTTTTCGAGATGAAATTTAAAGCAATTGTCAAAAAACGTAGGCGTAGCGGGCTACGGCGAGGCCTTTTGGCATACATAATCGGAGAAATATCCAAGTCAAGATGCAAAAACACAATCCTGTCATATCAAAAAAACCATAGCAACAATATCAACTGTGCTATAATACAATATATTTTTTCACGCTGATACCTCCAAATCCGATTTGTACTCCTAACAGAATACCACAATCACACTCATATTTCTATCAAATTTCCATTAAATTTCTTCCTCCCTCCGCTTAGTCCTGTTTTGTTGTCTGTTATTCTGTCGGCTCTCGTTCTGAAGCTCTCTCTCAAGATTTTTCCTGTTATAACTGATTACCTTGGCATACGCTAATTCTGTGTCTGTCTTGATCTGCTCTTTGCTTATACTGTTACACTCGGATTGCAAGGATTGAATCTCGTTTGACAGTTCCTTTAATCGGTTTAGTGTCTGTTAAGATAATCGCTACCTAAAGGTAAACAATATTCCATTTTCATTTCATTTTTCTGTTCTAATTTTCCCTGGCACATGGAAGTTGTTTATTTATCTGATTTTGAAAAAACTCCCCATAGAGAGAATATTACACCTGTTGTTAGCAAAACAGCACCTATAATCAGAACTGGAAATAAACCCATATTAGATACCGTTTGCCAATATCTTCCCAACTCAGTATGCCACTCTGTTGTATTTTCCATGCCCAGACTTGCAATTAAAGATGAACAGCACAGCATCAATGCTCCAGTAAGTTCAAACCCTATTCCTGCAATTATTTTTTTCATAGTTATAATCCGCCTTTCTGCGAAAAGCACCAATGCGTCATGAAACGTGTTGGCTAACTTCGCTTTCCTAATTTATCTTCCTTCTGTTATTATCTTCTTATAAGACTGACACACTACAGAACACGCGGAGGTGAGTGGCGGGGCTGTATAGCGGCGACCTCGCATTTTTATATGTTGTCGGTCATCTGTTAAGGAATTGTAGGAAAATAAGTGATGCAGATTGCGTAGGATATTTCTTCGATTATGCATGACAAAAAACGTAGGCGTAGCGGGCTACGGCGAGGCTTTTGGGCATGCATAATCGGAGAAATAGCCAAGTCAAGATGCGTCAGTTATTTTTCTACAGTTCCTTACCGCAGCCCGTAAACTTATCTCTTCCAAAGTCGACTCGATTTTGCCGGATGACCAGTCACTGTCAGTCTTATAAATATAATGTTTCAGGAGGTTATTTTATTGTCGTTTAAAATCCTAACACGACTTTACAACTTTATAAATGATACCCTTGTTGCTGAATCAACTGTTTTAGAGCATTAATTATTGTATTTGATTTTATGCGGGTTTCGATATTTTCCACGAAAGTGGTATAAAATACCTGTTCCCGGATCTGTCCGCTAAGAGCAAACCGAAACTCCTGTACGCTTTCTGCGCGGTATTTTGAAAATGCCTCATCCTGATACGGCAGTATTTTCATGGCACAATAGGCGACGTTAATCAGATTGACCAGCATTTCAATCCCTTTACGGCTCCGCACCATGTAACTGCATGCGGTCGCTTCCCGTCCGGTTTAACGGGGATTTTTCCTGCCACGCGCAAAAAATCTGGAGCTGTTCCGGTAAAATTGTGCTAAAAAACAGGCGCCGGCTGCCAGAATCTTTTTTCGGCGCTGTCACGTATGCCATATTCCCGGATAGTTCGGGAGCCAGGTCATAAATGACGGAGTCAGCCCTGACATTGCCAATAAGGTCAAGGTTTTTGTATTCATCCACAAGACATACAAGGTCTTTCTTGACATACCAGCTGTCACACAGGATGATAACATTTTTCTTCCTGGCAAGTTCCGGCATTGCCTGGCGTACCATTGATGCAGCAAGCTTCAGTTTGGATTCGCTGCCCAGCCACATACGGTAACCCAGCGGGAGGGAAACATAACGGATCCGGTTCTGGTTCCACACAGGCACGCAGAGCATGATGCTTACAAAACAATGCCCGTTGAGATAATTTGAGCCATTGTGTGCCGCATGGTCAAAAAGTTTTGATACATCCTCAAATTTCTTTCCTGATTTGGGAACCATGGTGTCATCAATACACAGAAAGACCGGCTGGGAACCGAGATCCAGGGGTATGAGGTTCAGGGCAGTGCGGGCGGTGATGTTCATAAACCTGCTATAATCTATATTTGCGTAGGAACAGGCATAATAAAAAGCATTCAGCGATTTATCCGTAATATTTGACAGAAAATGTCTGTAAAGGAAACGGATGGAACCAGCTGATTCCAAAGCGATCACGGCAAGCAGGGAAAAGGAACAGGTTTCTGGCGGTCGTGACCTTGTACGTTAAACTTATTATACGATGAAAACAACATAAATGGTAGACTTTATAAATATTTTTCTGTTTATTTTGTTGCTATTTATGTCACTCTCTTTCGTAAGGATTTATTTGCAAACTTATAATACTACGAAATGTGCCTTGTGCGTTACTTTTTTTCAAAAGTTGTAAAGTGGTGTAATAAATATAGGGGAACTGAAAAATATGCTTTTTCAGTTCCTATCGCACTCTATAAGAGTCAATCTAGCCTACAACAGCAATTACATTTCCATCTTTCAAAATGCAGGCAACAGCCTTCCCTTCCCCTATAAGTTCTGCGCTACTACTGAGAATATTCTTACCTGCATTATCTGGTATTTCCAGTAAGACCTTATATTCCCATTTATAAGTGCCATTGAGATGCTTAATAAATATCTGCTCCAATTCCTTTATGCTTATTTCCTTTGCTGGCAGCCAGGAAAGCACATTTAAAACTATCATCCTATCATTCCTTACCCATATATTTCCCCGATTCCCCAATCTGCCGAAAAGCCGGGGAGGCCTGTCCTGCCTTGTTAGGCTGTGGCATCGGGGCTATGCCGTCCGAAAGACCAACTAACAATTTATATTTTCTTTTTCGCAGTCTTTCAAGAAAAATCGTAATGACATAACTGTAACCGCAACTTTGTATTTTATATCTTCTGACACTTTCCTGGGTGGATTTGATAACATCCTCTCAATATTCTCTACCTCTACCCCTGCCATTTTCGCCACTGCCCGTTTAGACAGACCATGATAGGAAACAAGCACTTTCAAGAATGCGCATAACTTTAAGTCTTTATCCTCCACAGCACTAAGATAAAGGAACGTAATCTTATTAAAGATGTTGAAACGGTATATAGAATCTTCTGGCAAAAAGCCAATATCTCCCTCCGACAGTTTCCTTATCTGCTCCACGGACAACTGCAAATATTTAGAAAGTGTATCCATACTGAACTCGTATATATCGAGAAGTTCTTTCAGTTGATCTGCCACATTATCTCTTTGATTCATATCATTTTACCTCTTAATTTTATTTGATACCTACCATTCATCAAGCTTCTCCCTAACCCGCCGGAACGCCGGGAATGCCTGCCCTGCCGTGTCGGACTATGGCTTATTGGGGATAAGAAACCGCAGAATTCATTTCCTGCTATGCTTTTGCGTCAAAACTATACTGCGGATTTTCCACATTAACCGCTTCTTCACCCGCCAGCGGAATGCCCCTCTTTGCATTTCCCCATGCCTCGTTATAGATCATGCACATTTCCGTCTGTCTGGAAGCCTCCGCATTGGTGGTATACATCGTCCACCCATTATTGGAATAAGTCGCTACCATTTCCCCGTTCTTATCGTAAAACTCTATGTAATCGCTGTTTCCTGATGGCAGTTTCTGATATTTCACTTTCCCTTCCAGCAATGTCGCCACGAAATCTATGGGCTTAAGCACATTCTGCCTG
>Ga0137307_101117_pt2 | contig 14977 bp, 14 predicted proteins | sample NAcewD2O_March_2_FD_97180 | JGI IMG/M metagenome (GOLD analysis project Ga0137307, IMG submission 97180) | Mouse cecal microbial communities from Vienna, Austria - N-Acetylglucosamine amended D2O_March | ecosystem: Host-associated > Mammals > Digestive system > Large intestine > Cecum | place...
GGGACTTTCAGGAAAATATATCAGCCGTCCAGATATGTATTTTGCTTCCTTTAAGGAGCGCTGCAATGAAGAGAATATTATGATGACTGCGTTTGAGAGTATGATGGAATTCTCCCAGTTTAAGACAGATGAGAAGGGGCTTCTTCCTGTTATTGTACAGCACTACAAGACTCAGGAGGTGCTGATGCTTGCCTACATGAATGAGGAGGCTTTCGATCAGACCATAAAGACAGGGCGGATGACCTATTTTAGCCGGAGCAGACAGTCACTCTGGGTAAAAGGAGAGACTAGCGGGCATTTCCAGTATGTAAAGTCTCTTACGATTGATTGTGACCATGACACTCTTCTTGCAGAAGTGGATCAGGTGGGTGCTGCGTGCCATACGGGAAACCCGACCTGCTTTTACCAGCCCATCGCAGGAGCCGGCGGGGATGTGAAGAATCCTCTGCAGATTTTTGAAACCGTGTATGAGACCATTATGGATCGTAAGGAGCATCCAAAGGAAGGCTCCTATACGAATTATCTCTTTGATAAAGGAATTGATAAAATTCTGAAAAAGGTCGGTGAGGAAGCAACGGAGATTGTCATTGCGGCAAAGAATCCGGATCCAGAGGAAGTTAAATACGAGATGGCTGATTTTCTCTACCACGCCATGGTGCTTATGGCCGAAAAAGGAATTGACTGGGAGGATATTATCCAGGAGATGGCGGAGCGTTAGGAACTGTTACAGTTCGTTAGTATATATCCGGAAACCGGCACATATCCTGTATTGAGGTGAGTGTGTATGAATTCTTCGGAGAAGAGAAGAAAGGAATTGCTGGAGCAGACCAGGAGACTGTATAGTGACAGGAGAGAACCGCCGGCAGTGCATCCACGGTATGGCGCTGCATATCACAAGCTGTATGCAGACGAAAATGAGCCGGATTCCCCGGCAGGTACATTCGGGCTTCGGATTTTTCTTGCATTTTTGCTTTTTGCGGGATTTGTGACAATGGACAGACAGGAATATAAGGTTCTCCAGGTAGACAGTGACCGGATTGTACAGGAGATCCAGGCAGACACTGATGCCGCAGAGGTGTGGAAGAATCTCTCCAAAGATATATCCTGGAACAAATAATTTGCAGGCAGCGGGTTCCGCTGCCTTATGTATATCTGGAAGCCAAAGCTTCAGGCAGTTGCCGTTTTGGGGAAAGAGGTGGTGTGTTATGCGAAGTGAAGATGATGTGAATCAGGCAGTAGAACGGTATGCCGATATGGTTCAGAGGGTTTGTCTTTATCACTTGAAAAACCAGACTGACACAGAGGATGTGTTTCAGAATGTTTTTCTGAAATATATGCTTCATGAGGAGTGTTTCCTTGATCAGGAGCATGAGAAGGCATGGCTGCTCCGTGTAACAATCAATGCCTGCAGGGATTATCTGAGAAATTTTTTCAGGCGTAATACCGTGTCTCTTGATGTCCTGAAGGAGGCAGAAGCCGAGGAGCGTAAGGACTACAGGGAGGTTTTGGAGGCGGTGATGTCCTTGCCGGCCAAATATAAGGATGCAATTTATCTGCACTACTATGAGGGATATTCTGCTGCCGAGATTGGAAGGATTCTTGGGAAAAAGGAGAATACAATCTATTCCCAGCTTTCAAGAGCGCGGGGAATGCTAAGGGACAAGCTGGGGGGTGACGGATTTGACGAATAAAATACAGGATGCGTTTGACAATATAAAAGCAGATCCACGGCTTACGGAATCGACCAAAAGGTATCTCAGTGAAAAGCGGAGAGAAAACCCCCGTCCGCAGCATCACCCGGTTATGCGGCTTGCAGTTTCAGCCGCCTGTGCAGTCTTTTTTATGATCATGGGAGCTTTTGGATATTCCTGGGTGCTTGAACCAGTCTCTTATGTGAGTATTGACGTGAATCCTTCTATTGAGCTGGCATTGAACCGCTCCAACCGGGTTATATCTGCGGCAGCATATAATATAGAGGGAGAAGAAATCTTAGAGGGCTTATCCCTGAGGTGGAAAAAATATTCAGAGGCAATCCATACGGTTATAGAGAGTGAAGGTATGAGTGTCTATCTGTCTGGAGAGGGAGAACTGGTCCTGACAGTGGCAGCAGACGAGAATCACAGGGAGGAGCTTGAGGAAGGAGTCAGCCGCTGTGCCGGTCATATAGGTCATGACTGTCATAATGAGAATGCTGACCTGGGAACAGTGTCCCAGGCCCATGAATTGGGACTGTCACTTGGAAAATATAATGCCTGTCTAAAACTTCTTCGGTATGACAGCTCAATTACAATGGAGGACTGCAAAAACATGAGTATGGCAGAGATCCTCATCCGTCTCAGGAAATTGGGGGCGGATGACGTGACAGACGACGCCGGTACAGACGATGTGATAAAGGAAAATCCCATAAAAACCGGCACAGACGGATCTGATCAGAATGAAAACTGCCGCAATAGGGGTGAGGATAATACGCCTCTGCGCCAAAGAAAGGGGCATCATGGGCACTGACAGCTGCACGGCAGAATGTCTAAACACAGACCGGATAAGAGGGATAAGAATATGATTTACTGTATTGAAGATGATGACAGCATACGGAATCTGATTGTCTACACACTGAAGGCCTCCGGCTTCGATGCTTCGGGCTTTGCTTGTGCCTCTGCATTCTGGGAGGCACTAAAGGACTGCACTCCGGAGCTGGTTCTTCTGGATATTATGCTTCCGGACGAGGATGGAATCATGATCCTTAAGAAATTCAAAAAGAACAGGGAGACTGCCGGGATTCCTGTTATATTTGCCTCGGCAAAAGGAACGGAATATGACAAAGTGATCGGGCTTGATCTCGGAGCGGATGATTATCTTGCAAAGCCATTTGGGATGATGGAGATGGTATCACGGGTGAAGGCGGTTCTGAGGCGGTCATCTGACAAGAAGTGTAAGCCTGGAATTCTGCATCTTGGAAAGATTGTGCTTAGTCCTGGAGAGCATATGGTTACTGCAGAAGGGGAGCATATTGCCCTGACATTAAAGGAATATGAACTCTTAAAGATCATGATGGAGAGTCCTGGACTGGTTTTCACCCGTGAGCAGCTTATGTCCAGTGTGTGGGGAGATGATTTCACCGGGGAAAGCCGTACAGTTGACGTTCATGTAGGAACTCTCAGGACAAAGCTTGGAGATTGCGGAAGATACATAAAAACAATCCGCGGAGTGGGCTATAAGATGGAGAAGCAGGTATGACAAAGAAGATCTTTTCCTCAATCTTTGCTGCGGCAGTCATCGTATTTTTTATTTCCATCGCACTGATTATGGGTGTTCTTTATAACTATTTTTCAGATGTTCAGATGCAGCAGCTTCACATCCAGGCAGAACTCGCGGCCCGGGGCGTGGAGCTAAAGGGAGAAGACTACCTGAACAGACTGGATGACAATGACTGCCGTGTAACCTGGATTGATCAGGAGGGAAATGTTCTGTTTGATAACAAAGCAAGCTCTGGCGGAATGGAAAACCATCTGCAGCGAAGGGAGATTATAGATGCGCTGAGGTCTGGGACAGGCGAAGACAAACGGTATTCCGCTACACTGATGGAGCGTCAGCTCTATGCGGCAGTGCGCCTTACAGACGGAACTGTCCTTCGCCTCTCGGGTTCACAGTATACCTGGTGGTCGCTTCTTTTGGAAATGCTGCAGCCGATTCTGCTTACAGGGGCGGCAGCGGCCGGAATTTCCCTGTTCCTTGCCTTTCAGCTTTCGAAGTGGATCGTGCATCCTCTTAATACGCTGAATCTTGATAAACCAGAAGCTCCGGCGGAATATGAAGAGATCATCCCTCTTCTGGAAAGGATTGAAAGTCAGCAGAGAAGACTGCAAAGACAGGAGGCAGAGCTAAAGCAGAGAAGGGCTGAACTTGAAGAGGCTGAACAGATACGCCGTGAGTTTACGGCAAATGTTTCCCATGAGCTGAAAACACCGCTTCAGAGTATTTCCGGATATGCCGAGATCCTTTCTGCCGGAATGGTAAAAAATGCTGACGTGCCCCAGTTTTCAGAGCAGATTTACTTTGAATCAAAGAGGTTGACCGCTCTTGTGGAGGATCTGATTCATCTGTCGCACCTTGATGAAGGAACTGGTGATATGCATAGAATGGAGACTGATCTGTATAAACTGGCAGAGGAGACGCTCAGAAGACTGGCGCCGGCGGCAGAGGCTGCCGGGATTTCCCTGAGTCTTGACGGAAGTACGGCGGTTGTAGACGGGATTCCGGCGCTTCTTGGAGGAATCCTTTATAATCTCTGTGACAATGCTGTGAAATATAATCAGCCAGGCGGAAAAGTTGAGGTATGTATAAAACCAGGAGACAAAGAAGTACTCCTGTCTGTCCTTGATACGGGCATCGGGATTGAGGAGTCTGAACAGGGCCGGATTTTTGAACGGTTTTACCGGGTTGATAAGAGCCATTCCAAAAAGGCGGGCGGCACAGGGCTGGGACTATCTATTGTGAAACATTCGGCAAGGCTTCATAATGCCGATATCCGCATAGACAGTGAACCAGGGAAGGGAACAAGGATAGAAGTGAGCTTTCCCAAAAGCGCTTTTTGACGGTGTACTTGCAAAATCCTGCATGAATGGTTTAGACATAACCGGGCAATACTTCCAGTAGATAGATTTGTAACAGTAATGGTATCTGAATTGTTTCATATATTTTACATAGATTTTACAATACTCCGATTTCAGATTTGATATTTGATTTGTATGATATACATAACATAAGAATCAAGGAATGGAACGGAGGTTTTTGATGTGGATATTTTTCATGTACTTACAATGATTGGCGGATTATCCCTTTTTCTGTTTGGAATGAATGTTATGGGGCAGGCACTGGAAAGGAGGGCGGGGAACCGTCTGAAGACGACGCTGGAAAGGATGACCTCCAGCCGCCTGATGGGATTTCTGACCGGATGCGGCGTGACAGCGGTGATTCAGAGCTCATCTGCCACAACGGTCATGGTGGTGGGGTTTGTGAATTCGGGTCTAATGACTCTGAAGCAGGCAATCCATGTAATCATGGGGGCGAATGTCGGGACAACCGTGACGAGCTGGATCCTGTCCTTAAGCGGCCTTGACAGCAGTAATGTATGGATCCGGCTGTTAAAGCCAGCTTCTTTCACGCCGGTGCTGGCGTTTATCGGAATTATTTTTTTTATGTTCTGCAGTTCTTCGAAAAGGAAAGACACGGGAATGATCCTGCTGGGATTTTCTACTTTGATGTTCGGCATGGAGACCATGTCCTCGGCGGTTTCGGGACTGGCGGATGTGCCGGAGTTCCGGGAACTGTTCCTTTTATTTAAAAATCCGCTTTTAGGTGTTCTTGCCGGAGCGTTTCTGACAGCAGTGATTCAGTCCAGTTCGGCTTCTGTGGGCATTTTGCAGGTTCTTGCCGCTACCGGACAGGTGTCCTGCGGGGCTTCGATTCCTATTATTATGGGGCAGAATATCGGGACCTGTGTGACAGCACTTCTCTCTTCGACCGGAGCGAGCAAGAATGCAAAAAGAGCTGCATTCGTTCATCTGAGCTTTAATGTGGCAGGGTCGCTGGTTCTGCTGTCTGCGTATATGGTTTTACGGGCCGTATTCCATCCGGATTTTCTGAATGCTTCTGTAAGTCGGTTTGATATTGCAGTTATCCATACGATTTTCAATGTGGCATGCGTGGTGATTCTGATGCCTCTGGCTCCCTTGCTGGAAAAACTTGCAATGACAGTGATCCATGACGCGGATGAGCCAGAGCAAAAGGTGAAACTGGATGAGCGTCTCTTTGCCGCCCCGGCTCTTGCACTGGAACAATGCCGGAATGTGGCGGTTGAGATGGCGCAGGCGGCGGTATGCTGCCTGGCAGACAGTATCCGTTCCTTTTCTGATTATACTCCGAAGCTTGCTGAGAGAATCCGGAGAGGGGAAGCCAGAACTGACCGTTATGAGGATATTCTTGGTACCTATCTGATCAGACTGAGCTCCCAGACGCTGAGTGAGGCAGACAGCGAAGAAGTCACAGTACTTCTAAAGATTATAGGAGACTACGAGCGCATTGCAGACCATGCCCTCAATATACTGGAATCCTCAGAAGAGCTGCGCGAGAAGAGTTTTACACTGACAGAGGATGCCCTGAAGGAATTTCATGTGCTTGCATCCGCAGTAGAGGAGGCGCTGTCACTGTCACTGGACGCATTTGAGAGACGCGATGTGGATGCAGCTTATGGGATTGAGCCCCTGGAGCAGGTGATTGATCATCTGAAGGAAGAGATGCGTACACGCCATATTTACCGGATGAGGAAAGGAAGCTGCAGCATTGAAGCCGGGTTTGTATGGTCTGATCTTTTAACAAATCTGGAGCGTACCTCTGATCATTGTTCCAATATTGCAGGCTGCATTATTGACACAGCCCACCATACCCTGAATATCCACAAGACCCTGAAAAGGTATAAGGATGACAGTACGGCGTTCGATGACAGATTCCATATGTATGAAGAAAAATATATGATACAAAGTTAAACGAAAAAGGCATTGTTTTGGCTCCTGGAATCAGTTATACTGTTTCATATAAGAAACTGTATGCTGATTTCGGGAGCTTTTCCTTTGAAAACGAAGGCATCAGACAGCGGTTATACTGCGCGCCAGATAAATCTGCCGTACAGCATAACATGATGCGTACAGCCGCATAAGGAAGCATGCCGCTTTTCGGCTGCGGCTTTTGCGATACTCCCGCATTTAGAAAATAGTAGGAGGGAAACATGGATTTTGTACAATATAAGTGCCCTTGCTGCGGGGCAGCGCTTCAGTTTTCTCCAGAGACACAGAAGCTGTCCTGCGAAAGCTGCGGCAACCAGTATGAACTGGAAACACTCCGGCAGTATGAGCAGGACAAAGAGCCTGGGAAAGAGCAGGATCTAAGTTGGGAATATCAGGGTGAAACCAGGGGCGCCAGGAAAACGGAGGATGGACTTTACATCTGTCCGTCCTGTGGAGCCAGGATTGAGGCGGATGAAAATACGGTAAGTACAACTTGCCCTTATTGTGACAATGTAGTAGTGATTAGGGAGACTGCATCCGGAAAGTATGAACCCGAGGCTATCATCCCCTTCCAGATTGAGGGAGACAGGGCAAGACAGATGTTAGAGAACTTCTGCCAGGGCAGACGCCTGCTGCCAAAGAATTTCCGCAATAAAAGCTATCTGAAGAATCTGAAGGGCTATTATGTGCCCTACTGGCTGTTTGACTGCAGGGCACATGCAGATATGAGCTTTCATGCAACCAGGGTAAGGATGTGGAGCGACGGTGATTATGAGTATACCGACACCTCCTATTATATGGTAAACCGGGCCGGAACAATGGAATTTTACCATGTGCCTGTAGACGGGAGCGCCGAGATGGACGATGATACGACAGAATCCATCGAGCCCTTTGATTACAGTGCCCTGACAGATTTTAAACAGGCGTATCTTGCGGGATATGAGACGGACAGGTATGATGTGGATGCAGGGACGGCACAAAGGCGGGCGAAGGAGCGTCTCTATAAGAGTGCAGAGCATGTGCTCCTTGGCACTGTACAGGGATATGATACGGTAACGGTCAGCCGCAGGAATCTTTCTTCTGATCATGGAAAAGTACACTATACCCTGCTTCCGGTATGGATGTTTGAGACCGTTTACAATAAAAAGAGATATCAGTTTGCGATTAATGGACAGACCGGCAAGATGGTGGGAGAGCTTCCGGTAGACAAAGGAGCTTTCTGGCGTTATCTTTGTGGATTTACAGCAATCGGAACTATTTTGTGTTCTGTTGCCGGTATTCTGTTATTTGGGGGTGTGTTGTGATGGGCAGAATAAAGAAGGCAAAAAAAACCAGACAGATGTTTCTTTTCCTTGCCTCCCTTCTGGCCGGAGTCATTCTGCATCAGGGAGTATGCGGTTTTTCTGTGCAGGCTTCTTCTGAGAGCCTGATGTTTTCCGGGATGGTACAGGATGACGCCGGACTTCTGACAACGGGTGAAGAGGAGGCTCTGGAGCAGGAGTGTCTGGACCTCTCGGACAGGTACAATACCGGAGTATACATAGTGACAACAAGAGAGTTCGGCGGCTTTGATATTAAGGACTGGCAGAGAGAGCTGTTTGAGAACAACCGTCTTGGAGAGAATTTTGGCGGAAGCGGCATTATGCTTGCCATCAGTATGTCAGAGCGGGACTGGGGTCTGGTAGGCTTCGGAGCTGCACAGGAAGCATTTACGACATATGGAAGAGAACGGATCGGAGAGCTGATCCTTGATGACCTGTCTGACGAAGAGTTTTATGAGGCATTTTCAAAATATGTATCTCTTGCAGACGATTATCTCACGGCAGCAGAAGAGGGAAAGCCTTATACCGAGAAACACCGGTATGGGGAGGGATACCGGATTCCCCTCGTGATCGGAGTATCCTTTTTGCTTTCCTTATGCATCTCCCTGGTTATTGTTATGTCGTGGAAAAAGAGTATGAATACCAGGGTACGCCAGGGAGGGGCAATGGAATACCTGAAGGAAGGAAGCTTCCGTCTCCAGAACCGGTCAGATCAGTTCCTGTATCATACAGTTACCAAACGGAAGATCTCTAATGACAGCTCTTCCGGAGGCAGCAGCGGCGGGATGCATTCAGACAGCTCCGGTACAAGCGGAAAATTTTAGATGGCATTGGGATACACTTTTGTGCAGACCTGCGGACAGTTACAGCAGATTCTAGATGAAATAAATAAAAAAGATGGAGGAAAATCAGAATGGGATTAATCAAAGCAGCATTCGGTGCAATGAGCGGTGCAATGGCAGATCAGTGGAAGGAATACTTTTACTGTGATGCGCTGGAGGCGGATATACTGGCAGCCAGAGGTGAGAAGCATACCTCCGGGCGTTCTGCCAACCGGAGAGGAGAGGACAATGTGATTACGGACGGATCACATATTGCCGTGGCTGACGGCCAGTGTATGATCATCGTGGAGGGCGGCAGGGTAATTGATGCATGTGCAGAGCCGGGGGCGTATACTTATGACAGCAAAACCAGTCCGTCTATATTCGGTGGTTCCTTTTTGGACGGACTTAGGGGAATTGCAAGAGATGCATGGGAGCGTTTCCAATTCGGAGGGGGAGCTGGAAGGGATCAGCGCATTTACTATGTGAACATTAAGGAAATCCCGGGAAATAAGTACGGTACCCCGAATCCGGTTCCATTTCGGATTGTGGACAGGAATATCGGTCTGGACGTTGACATTTCCATTCGCTGCAATGGCGAGTATTCCTACCGGATTGTCAATCCTATGGCGTTTTATGCCAATGTCTGCGGAAATGTCAGCAATGTATATACAAGGGATCAGATTGACTCTATGCTGAAATCCGAGCTTCTGACCGCACTCCAGCCGGCATTTGCAAAGCTCTCTGAGCAGGGGATCCGCTACAGTGCCCTTCCGGGACACACCATGGAGATCTCTGACGCGCTGAATGAGGTCCTTTCAAAAAAGTGGACCGAACTTCGGGGGATTCTTGTATATTCCTTTGGAATGAACAGCGTATCAGCCTCAAAGGAGGACGAGGATATGATCAAACAGCTCCAGAAGTCCGCAGTAATGCGTGACCCGAATATGGCTGCTGCCACACTGGTGGGAGCCCAGGCCGATGCAATGCGCCAGGCGGCAGGCAACCAGCACGGAGCCATGAGCGGATTCATGGGCATGGGAATGGCCCAGCAGGCAGGCGGAGTCAGTATCCAGAATCTCTACGCAATGGGGCAGAATACCCAGAAGCAGGGCATGCAAGGGCAGGATGCCCGGGCGGTGGGCTCTGAAAAACCTGCAGGATGGACCTGTACCTGCGGCGCGGCAGGAAATACCGGGAAGTTCTGCGCCCAGTGCGGTGCACGAAGACCTGCGGATCCAGAGGGCTGGGTCTGCTCCTGTGGAACTGTAAACAAAGGAAAATTCTGTACGGAATGCGGAAAGGCAAAGCCAAAAGGTGCATTACAGTACAGATGTGATAAATGCGGATGGACGCCGGAGGATCCGTCGAATCCTCCGAAATTCTGCCCGGAGTGCGGAGATCCGTTTGATGACAGGGATATGCAATAAAAAATGAAAGAGGAAAAGATAAAGCGAAAAAAGACAGAATATAAAACGACAGCTGCAGAGCGTATCAGCTATTCCCTGTATTTTATAGGACAGAATCTGATCTATGCACTAATTTATATGTATATCAATGTCTATTTTACAGATGTGGGGATACCAGCGTTTGCAGTTGCCGGCATCGCACTGACTGTAAAGGTGTGGGATGCAGTAAATGACCCCTTTTTCGGCGGTCTTGTTGATAAGGTTCATTTTAAGAAGGGAAAGTTTGTCCCATGGATTAAGATTTCAATTCCGATTGTCCTGGCAGCAACCATGCTGTTGTTTGCGATTCCTGAAAATATGGGAAGAGCAGCAAAGACTGCCTGGGCGGTGGCAGCCTATCTGCTCTGGTCTGTGGGCTATACTATGAATGATGTTCCGATCTTCGGACTGGTCATGACTATGACGGACAATCAGAATGAGAGGACTTCTCTGAATGTAATCGGCCGGGTATCGGCCACGCTGGCGTCCACAATCGTCATGGTCATTATCCCCTCCTTCCGTGAATCTATCGGCGGATGGACAGCAACAGTTTTTATCCTGGCTGCAGCAGCTGCTGTTACCATGATCCCAATCTGTCTTACCGCAAAGGAACGAATGACGCCGGCAAAGGAGGAGCAGGAAGTAAGTCTGGGGGAAGTGCTTCAATATCTGATGCATAACCGTTTTCTGTTCATCTATTATACAGCGCTGCTGATCAGCGGCTCGCTGAATATCGCCTCTCCCTGGAGGCTTTATATTGCAAGATTCTGCCTGCAGGATGAATCCATTATGTCCATTACAGGAATCATGGGGGTTATCCCCACTGTTGCTGCCGGACTGTTCATTCCTGCGCTCAGCCGCCGGATTGATAAATTCAGGCTGTACTATACGACAGCATCTGCCGCCCTTATTCTGAATATGATCCGGTGGGCGGCAGGATTTGAAAATCTGACCGTTTATCTGATCCTGACCTTTGCTGCGTCAGTGCCTTCCGGTTTTACAAGTGTGCTGATGTTCATGTTTACTCCGGATTGTGCTGAATATGGATGCTATATGACTGGGAAAAGCTGCCCCGGAATCACCTTTGCCGCGCAGACATTTTTTGCAAAGCTTCAGTCAGCGCTCATGACCGCACTGGGAGCCTTTATTTTGGGAATGACTGGATTTATCGAAGGAGAGGATGCGGTACAGGCAGAGGGCTTTGCAGATGTACTCTGGAATACAGGCTGTATTGTCCCCGCGGCGGGAGCGGCAGCCTCGCTGGTGATTCTGCGTTTTTATAAACTGAACGACCATGATGTGCAGCTCATGGCAAGGTGCAATTATGGCGAGCTTACAAGAGAAGAGGCAGAAAGCAGGATGATTTACAGATATTGACGGAACCGTTTTTTTGGTAAGACATTATGATTTACACAAAAGCATCCGATAATCATTTAAAGGACAAAAGGGCAGGTGAAGACAGGATATGAAAATATACGGAAATGATTCATTTTTTACAGAAAAGACTAATATTCGAAATGCGGTACAGATGAAAGCAGTACAGGATAATAGAAAGATTACAGAATTTGCCGACCAGTTTATAGAGGAGCATCGCGCTGATGTAAAGGACCGGATCACCGTGTCCCAGGAAGGCGTGGATTATATCAGGGAGCAGCTTTCGGAGATGGAGAACAGAACAGACTCTGATACAGGGACAGAAAAAAGTCTGACTCAGATTACCCACGGAGTGCTTACGCCGTCGGATCAGTTATATGCTGATTATATCAGGCTGAATATTGATACAGTGGATGAGAACGGGGTGAGCCAGAATCTCTGTCTTGATTTAAACGCCCAGTTTCTGCATGAGATGGAGGGTAAGGACAGCCGGGACTGGAATCAGTATATGGAAGCGCTTGCAAAAGCGTATACCTCTGTACGGCAGCACATTACAAGAGGGTACGAGGAAGGCACCAGGGAGGTCTGGATACAGGATGACCGTGCCGGGGAGGATTTTGATGGGACCACGCTTGAGATAGACGGGCAGACGGTGCATTACCGCAGGCTTACAAAGGAAGAAGAGATCCGTTATCTAGACAAATCTCTTGACCAGTTTACACAGGATGTGGCAAAGTGGTACGTAAAAGAGGAAGCAGCGGTCAAAAGAGAGGAAGCAGAAAAAGAGGCGTACGAAGCTTATAAAGAGGAGAATAAAGGGTGGATCGCTTTTGAGAGGCTTGTAAACCGCCTTGTGGACGAAGCAAGGAACCTTTTTGACAAAGTCCGTGAGGAGATCGCGAAGCTGGAGGCAATGAACAAGAATGAGATAGACTTTGAAGGGAGAATGGAGGCAGAGGCTTATAACTACAGGGCAGAGACTGTGGAAAGAGGCCGGAAGCAGTCACAGCTGGAAAATTACAGGAAGATCAGCCAGATGACGTCAGATGTGGCGGCACTCTGGGGAAATATCCGGGCTTAAAGTAAGTGCAGAGGATTGTACAGTCCTTAAAAAGCTGCAAAGTTATGGAATCTGGACGGATAGTGAAATGAGAGTATGTGTGGACAATACAGAATAAAGGAAGAAGTGTGCATTTATGAAGGAAGAATGTTTGATATGTAAAGCTCCGCTTGAATATCTGAAAGCGAATGAGGTTATGGAGTGTGCCATATGTCATAAAAAGGAAAACAGCAAAACCAGATGTGTAAAAGGGCATTATGTGTGTAATGAGTGCCATACTGCAGGCATGGATGTCATTACCAGGATCTGCCTGCAAGAGGATTCAAAGAATCCGGTCCGGATCTTAGAGAAGATGATGGAACAGCCATTCTGCCATATGCATGGGCCAGAACATCATGTAATGGTTGGTTCGGCTTTGCTGACAGCATATAAAAATGCCGGCGGGAATATTGAACTGCAGCCATCGCTGGCTGAAATGATGGACAGGGGAAAAAGTGTACCCGGAGGAACATGTGGCTTTTGGGGCGCCTGTGGAGCCGGCATCAGCGCAGGTATGTTTGTGTCGATTATTACGAAATCTACCCCACTGGCTATAGAACCTTTCAGGCTTTCCCATTTGATGACTTCAAAGGCTTTGGGAGAGATCGGGGCAGTTGGAGGCCCCCGCTGCTGTAAAAGGGATTCGTACTTGTCTATTCTTTCGGCTATTGATTTTGTAAAGGAATATTTTTGCGTTGAGATGGAAAAGCCGGTGATTGTGTGCAGCCATTCTGCGCAAAATAATCAATGCATTGGAAAACGCTGTCCGTTTGCAAGGGTAAACCATAAGGGAGAAGAAGTCTATGAGCTTTCTGGAGATCTTCGGATATGATATTTTTACAGGTCTTTTCGGGCTTGCTTCGGATGTCTGTGTCGGCATAGTAATTTTAAAGAATATGCCCCGCGGCAGCAGGAGGAAGTATGCATTTTGTAAAGTGTTTTTGCCGTTGGTCTATGTTGTAACGTTAGCATTTCTCATGGCATTCCTTTATAAAGGCCATCTTCTCAGGCTTACTGCCGTCAATATAGCGGCATCTTATATGGTGCTTTTAGGGAATGCGGCCTGTATCAGTATGCTCTTTGGGGAAGCTTTCCAGACATGCTGGGGGATTGTTATATTCAGCGGAATCGCAAAAGAGTTTTCGGGTGCCGTATGCTTTTCACTTCTTTCAGACAGACCTTTGGATTTAAGTATTCCAAATGAACGTATGCTGTATTTATTTGGAAATACGCTGATGTCTCCTGCTTTATTTCTCCTGTTTTTATTTTTTCTATATAAGATGAAAATCGGAAAGGTGTACTGTCAATGGATGGAACACAAGAGCTCCTGGGGCTTTGGCCTGATCTGCTTAAGTACTTATCCGCTTCTATATATCGGAGGGGCTGAGTTTCTTATGGGCTGGGGAATGAGCCGCAATGGCAGCTTAATCTTTGTGTTTCTCATAATGTTCGTTATGCTGGCTCTTTTTAATTATATGGGTCTTGAAGAACAGCAGCGAAAGGAGTTCGATGCACAGCAGCTGATTCTTAAACAGCAGAATGCTTATATCCATACTCTGGAAGGAATGCAGGAGGAGATGAGGCGTTTCCGGCATGATTACAAAAATATGATGTCAGGGATGTATCTGAAAGCAAAGGAAGGAGATCTTACAGAAGCGTTGGAGTTTATCCGGGAAATGACAGAAGACTTTGACAGCCAGATTGGCGGACAGCTCCGGCAGATGTCACAGCTTGGCAATGTCTATATGTCCGAGATAAAAGGACTTCTCCTTACAAAGCTTTCGGAAATGCAAAAGGACCAGACAGCCTGTGAACTGGAGGTCATGCATCCGTTTTACGGGGCAGAATTTAAGACGACCGATCTGTGCAGATGTTTAGGCATCCTGATTGATAACGCGATGGATGAGGTGCGGGGAAGAGAGGATGCACGGGTATATATTATGATCAGCAGCCAGGAGGACTGTACGACATTCCGGGTGAAGAATCTGCTGTATCATAAGGTGGATGTGCCTGAGATCTGGAAGCAGGGCTATTCCACGAGGGGAACGGACCGCGGAACCGGGCTTGCAAGCTACAAGAAGACCGTGGATCTTTATGAAAATGTTCTCCCGGTTACAGCGGTGAAGGATGGATACTTCATTCAGGAGCTTAAGATCAGAAAACGGAATGCAGAGTAAGGGGGAATAACATATGCTTCCAGTGTACATTTGTGAAGATGAGGAGGAAATCCGCAGGATTCAGATGGAATATCTGGAAAAGCAGATTCTGATTGAAGGATATGATATGAAGATTGCCGTATGCAGCGGATGCCCGGAGAAGATCCTTGATGCAGTGAAGGATGCTTCCGGAAGGG
>Ga0137307_102068_pt1 | contig 14923 bp, 12 predicted proteins | sample NAcewD2O_March_2_FD_97180 | JGI IMG/M metagenome (GOLD analysis project Ga0137307, IMG submission 97180) | Mouse cecal microbial communities from Vienna, Austria - N-Acetylglucosamine amended D2O_March | ecosystem: Host-associated > Mammals > Digestive system > Large intestine > Cecum | place...
AAGAAGATTGACTGGGAGAATCTGGGCTTTGGGTATATGAAGACTGATAAGCGGTATGTTTCCAATTATAAGGACGGATCGTGGGACGCGGGAGCCCTCATTGACGATGCGGACATTACCATGAACGAATGTGCCGGCGTCCTGCAGTACGCGCAGACGATCTTTGAAGGGCTGAAAGCTTATACGACAGAGGACGGACGGATCGTGACCTTCCGGCCTGACCTGAATGGACAGCGCATGATGGATTCCGCGGCCAGGATGGAGATGCCCCAGTTTGAGGCGGATCGTTTTGTGGATGCGGTGACACAGACGGTGAAGGCGAATGCAGCATATGTTCCTCCATACGGTTCCGGGGCTACTCTGTATATCCGTCCCTATATGTTCGGTATAAATCCGGTTATCGGTGTGAAGTCTGCGGACGAGTATCAGTTCCGTGTATTTACGACCCCGGTAGGTCCCTATTTCAAGGGCGGTGTCAAGCCTCTGACAATCTGCGTGTCTGATTTTGACCGCGCCGCGCCGCGTGGGACCGGGCATATCAAGGCAGGACTGAACTATGCCATGAGCCTTCATGCGATCGTGAGCGCTCATGCCAATGGATTTGATGAAAATCTGTATCCGGATTCCGCTACCAGGACCAAGGTGGAGGAGACCGGCGGGGCCAACTTCCTCTTTGTGACAAAGGAGAACAAGATCGTGACTCCCCATTCAGATACCATCCTTCCATCCATTACCAGACGTTCTCTGATGTATGTAGCGGAGCGCTATCTGGGACTGGAAGTAGAAGAACGGGACGTATACCTGGATGAGCTGGAGGAATTTGCGGAATGCGGGCTCTGCGGGACAGCGGCAGTGATCTCACCGGTAGGAAAGATCGTGGATCACGGAAAAGAGATCTGCTTCCCTAGTGGTATGGAGAAGATGGGTAAGACGACCCGGAAACTCTACGAGACTTTGACTGGTATCCAGATGGGGCAGATCGAAGCTCCGAAAGGGTGGATTCATATAATCGAATAACTGGAAAAAGATGGGATGCCGGCTTATAAAAGTTGGCATCTTTTTTATAAATCTGTTTACAATGATTTGGCAGAATGCTATGATAGAGCATGGAAAGTCAGGAACTGCCCTTTATATAAAATAGCGGGCAGGCGATCAACCTGCAGAGCAGATTGATTACAAAAAGGGAGTATGTTGAATGAAATGGGGAGTGCTTGTCACTGGTCTCATTAGTGTTGTGTTATTATGGTGCATTTGGAACTGGAAACCGCTGGAGGTCCATGCAGAGATTGCATCAGACGATGCGTTTGAGGGAGTAACATGGGAAAAAATCATAGAAGATGACATTGAAAGTCCGAAAGGCGTTATCCAGTCGATGTGCGTAACAGAGGATTATATCATTCTGATCGAGAATTATGATGACAGTGCGGATAAGTCCGACATCATAAAGGCATATTACAGGAATGATACGGATGTCCATGGGAATCAGGTGGAGAAGTATTCTCTGGCGAAGCGGGTAGTGGAACGAAACTATGAGCATGGCAACGGGATGGCATATAATCCGAATACCGGGGAGATTGCCGTCGCCTTGTATACGCATCTGAACCCGGAAAATCGCGGATGTATTTTTTTGATGGACGCGGATACGCTGTCCTTTAAAAAAAAGGTAAAGATTGCGGATGATTATAATATTTTAGGAATCGGATATGACGAGGAGAATGACCGTTATATCATTCAGACAAATGTAGACGGGGGGTACAGCTTTAAGATTTTGGACAGCCAGTTCCAGGTGATCGAGGATCTGGGAAAATATGAAGGGTCTTCGAAAGGAAATAATTTTCAGGATCTGTGTGTCAGCGGAGACTATATCATCAACTTCCCTTTGACGCTGGGGCTGGGGATCGGTGATTTCCTGAATGTCTATTCCATTTCACGGAAGGAACTGGTATCCTGTCCGACGTTGGATTTTGGACTGGAGGCCGGAACAGTGGATGAACCGGAATCCATATGTGAGCTGGAGCCGGGGGTATTTGCCGCGGTTGTGAATGTGTATAATGGAGATGGAAGCAGAAAATTTTATATTTATAAAACGATGGTACCCTATAATTTTCCGGCGGCGCGGATAGAAGAGGAGAAGCAGGAAGAAAGCGGACCAGTGGAAGCCGCCGGGAAAGCAGAAGAATCCGACCGGGCGGAATCAGTGGAAATAGAGACGCAGGGGGAAGCTGTGAAAGCGGAACAGGAAGAGAAGCCGCCTATGACAGAGCGTTTTAGAAATCTCATGAAGACCACTTATTCTATGAAAGCCATTATGAAGACCGCTCTGATCATTTTCTTTGCCCTGGATATTATTCTGGTCAGTTATCTAAAGGTTCTGTCTGTACGAAGAAAAAGAAAAAAGAAGCTGGAAAAAGCCAGACGGGAACGTCAGCGGATCCGTCAGCAGATTCGGGCCATGTACGGAGAGCAGTTATAAAAGTAATGTTAGCAGAGGGAGGATATTTTGGAGGCATATACGAGTTTTGCAAAAGTGTATGATCAGTTTATGGACAATGTCCCATATGAAGACTGGGCGCAATATCTGCACGGCGTGCTGGAAATGTATGGGATTTGGGATGGACTTGTCCTGGAGCTGGGCTGCGGGACCGGCACGATGACGGAATTGCTCTCAGGATATGGGTATGATATGATCGGTGTGGACTGCTCGGAGGAAATGCTGGACGCGGCAATGGAGAAGCGGGAGGAAACCGGGCATGATATCCTGTATCTTCTGCAGGACATGCGGGAGTTTGAGCTCTACGGCACGGTCCGGGCGGTTGTCAGTGTTTGTGATTCGATCAACTATCTTTTGGAGGAAGAAGAGCTGGAACAGGTGTTCCGCCTGGTCAATAATTATCTGGATCCGGGCGGTATCTTTCTCTTTGATTTTAACACAGATTACAAGTACCGGGAAGTCCTTGGGAATCAAACGATCGCGGAAGACCGGGAGGATTGCGGCTTTATATGGGAGAACTATTATTACGAAGAGGAAGGGATCAACGAGTATGAACTGACCCTGTTTATTCGGGAAGGGAAGGGCAGCGGCATGCCGGGTGATGACCTGTTCCGGCGCTTCCGGGAGACGCATCATCAGAGAGGATATACATTAAAAGAGATTCAAACCGCACTGCACAATGCAGGGATGGAGTATCTCTGCGCTTATGATGGGGAGACAAAAAATGCTCCTCATGAGCAGAGCGAACGAATCTATGTCATCGCGCGGGAGCGGGGAAAAACGGCGTTAAAGGTTATACCCTGATCAGGCGTGCAGAAACGATCCGGGCTGGCGATCAGCCGGTCCTGTAAAATATAATGAGGTTATCAGGAGGAGAAGCATGAATGATTATATAGTGAGGGCTACAGCGGCAGACGCGCAGATCCGTGCGTTTGCCGCAGTAACCACTGACCTGACGGAAGAGGCAAGAACGCGGCACCAGACCAGCCCGGTGGCAACTGCCGCCCTTGGCAGGCTGCTGACCGGCGGCGTTATGATGGGAAGCATGATGAAAAATCCGGAGGACGTGCTGACGCTGCAGGTAAAATGCGGCGGTCCCATCGGAGGGCTGACCGTGACGGCGGATGCCCGGGGACATGTGAAGGGCTACGTGAACAATCCCGAGGTGATGCTGCCGCCGAAAAACGGAAAGCTTGATGTGGGCGGCGCGCTGGGTCAGGGCATCTTAAATGTGATCAAGGATATGGGGCTGAAAGAGCCTTATTCCGGGCAGACGATCCTGCAGACCGGAGAGATTGCAGAAGATCTGACCTATTATTTTGCGGCTTCGGAGCAGGTTCCCTCCTCAGTGGGGCTTGGTGTACTGATGAACCGGGACAATACGGTGCACTGTGCCGGAGGATTTATCGTACAGGTGATGCCATTCGTGGAGGAGAGAGTGCTGCGGCAGCTGGAAGAAAATATTGCAGGTATGAAGTCAGTTACCGCAATGCTGGACGGCGGGCATTCACCGGAAGAAATGCTTTTGCAGGTGCTCTCAGGCATGGAGGTGGAGATCACGGATACGATGCCGGCTGTGTTTGAATGCAGTTGTTCCAGGGAGAGGATCGAGAAGGCCATCATCAGCATCGGGAAGAAAGAAATTGAAGCTATGATAGCAGATGGGAAGTCCATTGAGGTGAAATGCCATTTCTGTAATACAGCATATGAGTTTACGGTGGAGGAGCTGAAAGAGATTCTGGAGAAATGCAACAGGCCGTAAAAGGATCGGCCGACAGTTATGAATGTGTAAAAACCGTAAGGCAACGGAAGAAAATGAATTTTTATGGGAAATGACAGGGAACGGAAACAGGAGGGTGAAAAAGAAATGAAACAGGGTTTTGTGAAGGCGGCGGCGGCAACGCCGGAGATCCGGGTTGCCGATACGGCGTATAATCAGGAAAAAATCTGTGAGTGTATCCTGGAGGCAGAAAAGCTCCGGGCGAAGATTCTGGTATTTCCGGAATTGTGCGTCACTGGATATACCTGCGGTGACCTGTTCACGCAGGATGTACTTTTGAAAAACGCGAGACAGGTTCTGCTGCATATCGTGGAGTTTACGAAGGAAAAGGACATGCTTGTGTTTGTGGGCCTGCCGCTGTGCGTGGACGGAAAGCTCTATAATGCGGCGGCGGCTTTGAACCGGGGAGAGATCCTGGGCTTTACGACGAAGACATTTCTGCCCAATTATGGAGAATTTTACGAGATGCGTCATTTTACGCCGGGACCGCGGACGGCCAGGTCCATCTGTTTTGAAGGAAAAGAAGTGCCCTTCGGTCCTCAGATCCTGTTCCAGTGCCGGGACATGGAAGAGCTGGTAGTATCGGCGGAAATCTGCGAGGATGTATGGTCTCCCGCTCCGCCAAGCATCGAAGCGGCGCTGGAAGGGGCCACGGTGATCGTGAACTGCTCCGCCAGCGATGAGACCATAGGAAAGGATGTTTACCGCAGGGAGCTCATCCAGGGACAGTCCGCCAGACTGATCGCAGGATATATTTACGCTAATGCGGGCGAAGGGGAGTCCACCACGGATCTGGTATTCGGCGGGCACAATATCATTGCAGAGAACGGCGCCGTCCTGAGCGAGACAAAGCGGTATGAAAATGAAATCATCTGCTCGGAGATTGACATCCATCGGCTGGTCAGCGAACGGAGAAAAAATACTACCTTTCGGATACCGGAGGAAAGAGCGTTGATGCGGGTTCCGTTCCATTTGGACGAGGAAGAGACTGTATTGACACGGAAGTTCCCCTGTCAGCCCTTTGTTCCACAGGATGACCGGGTCCGGGCAGAGCGCTGTGAGGAGATTCTGACGATTCAGGCTATGGGACTGAAAAAGCGTCTGGCACATACTCATGCAAAAACCGCAGTGGTAGGAATCTCAGGAGGGTTGGATTCGACATTGGCGCTTCTTGTGACGGCCAGGGCATTCGAATTGCTGGGAAAAGACAAGAAGGAGATCCTGGCAGTGACCATGCCCTGCTTCGGGACAACGGACAGGACGTACAACAATGCCTGCCGGATGGCGGTGAAGCTGGGAGCGACGCTGAGAGAAGTGCCCATCGGGGAGGCGGTAAACGTTCATTTCCGGGATATCGGCCATGACCCCGCAGATCACAGCGTGACCTATGAGAACAGCCAGGCCAGGGAACGTACCCAGGTACTGATGGATCTTGCAAATAAGGACGGCGGCATGGTCATCGGAACCGGCGATATGTCGGAGCTGGCGCTGGGGTGGGCCACCTATAACGGGGATCATATGTCTATGTACGGGGTCAACGCGTCTGTGCCGAAGACGCTGGTGCGCCATCTGGTCAGGCATGCGGCGGATACGGCGGAGGATGGAGAGCTCAAAGCCGTCCTTTATGATGTCCTGGATACGCCGGTCAGCCCGGAGCTTCTGCCGCCAGAGGAAGGAAAGATTGCGCAGAAGACGGAGGATTTGGTGGGGCCTTATGAGCTGCATGATTTCTTCCTGTACTATATGATCCGTTTTGGATATGAACCAGGCAAGATCTACAGGCTTGCCCTGCGGACCTTTGAAGGAAACTATGAACCGGCTGTAATCCGGAAATGGCTGGAGACCTTCTGCCGGAGATTTTTCAGCCAGCAGTTCAAACGGTCCTGTCTGCCGGATGGCCCGAAGGTAGGGACCGTAGCGCTTTCACCCCGAGGGGACTGGAGAATGCCCAGCGACGCCTGTGCGTCAGGGTGGCTGGAAGATCTGGAGCATTAAAAGGGACAATGGAAAAACAGGGATGTCTGGAAATGCTGCATCCTTGTTTTTTCATTCCTTAGGAAAAGAGTTACAGTTCATGGCCTAACCGGCCGCAAACTGTAACGCATCCAGCCCATTGAAAAGTCGCCTTGCGGCGAGGGGCTGGATGCCTGCAGCCACTATTTTACTGGGCGGATGCCTTGCAGCAGGGTGCAAGGCACCGTGAACAGTAACGGAAAAGAATCCGGATGTAAAAATTTAATTGCGCCGGTAAGTAGAGTATGTTATAATAAATAAGCTTGCGGGCAGTTGTTAAGTTCCCGAGACCACTGAAAAGCATATCTGGTGAGCATGCATGATCGGAATTTCGAATTAAAGGTGTGTTTTTCAGTAGTTTCGGACTCTTCTGTTCTGCGGGTCTGTAATGTTTAACAGTTACAAAAACTAATTGAAAAGGAGAGTACCATGTATAACAAATATGAAATGGAACTTGCAGGGAGAACCCTGCGGGTGGATGTGAACCGGGTTGCCAAGCAGGCTAACGGCGCGGTTCTGATGCATTATGGAGACACCACGGTGCTGTGTACGGCTACGGCGTCCGAAAAACCGAGGGACGGGATTGACTTCTTCCCTCTGAGCGTGGAATACAATGAGCGGATGTATTCCGTAGGCAAGATTCCGGGAGGATTCAACAAAAGAGAAGGGAAGGCATCGGAGAATGCGGTTCTGACAGACCGTGTCATCGATCGTCCCATGCGTCCCCTGTTTCCCAAAGATTACAGGAATGACGTGACTCTGGAGAATCTGGTGATGTCCGTGGACCCGGACTGCAGTCCGGAACTGACGGCTATGCTGGGAGCGGCCATTGCGGTAAGTATTTCGGATATCCCCTTTGACGGACCAATCTCGACTACCCAGGTAGGGCTCATCGAGGATCAGTTTGTATTCAATCCCACAGCGGAGCAGAAGGAAGCTTCCAGGATGGCTTTGACCGTGGCTTCTACAAGGGAAAAGGTGATCATGATCGAAGCAGGAGCGGAGGAAGTTCCGGAAGCGCAGATGATCGATGCCATCTTTGCGGCTCATGAAGTGAACCAGAAGGTCATTGCGTTTATCGATACCATTGTGGCGGAGTGCGGCAAGCCGAAGCATACTTATGAGAGCTGTGCAGTGCCGGAAGAGTTGTTTGCAGCGATCAAGGAGATTGTGCCGCCCACGGAGATGGAAGAGGCAGTATTTACAGATGACAAGCAGACACGGGAAGAGAATATCCGTGTGATCAAAGAAAAGTTAGAGGAAGCATTTGCAGAGAAGGAAGAATGGCTGGAGGTGCTTGGCGAGGCAGTCTATCAGTACCAGAAGAAGACGGTCCGGAAGATGATCCTGAAGGATCACAAGCGTCCCGACGGACGTGCCATTGACCAGATCCGGCCGCTGGCGGCTGAGGTGGATCTGATCCCGAGAGTCCATGGCTCCGCGATGTTTACCAGGGGACAGACCCAGATCTGTACAGTGACTACATTGGCGCCGTTATCCGAGGCGCAGAGGCTGGATGGGCTGGATGAGTCCGAGACCTCCAAGCGTTATATGCACCATTACAATTTCCCGTCCTATTCTGTAGGAGAGACCAAGCCTTCCAGAGGACCCGGAAGACGTGAGATCGGACACGGAGCTCTGGCAGAGAGGGCTTTGCTCCCGGTACTGCCAAGCGAATCGGAATTTCCTTATGCGATCCGTACAGTATCGGAGACCTTCGAGTCAAACGGTTCCACATCCCAGGCAAGCGTGTGTGCTTCCAGTATGTCCCTGATGACGGCAGGCGTACCGATCAAAGCGGCAGTCGCGGGGATTTCCGCAGGCCTGGTGACAGGCGATACAGACGAGGATTATCTGGTTTTGACGGATATCCAGGGATTGGAAGATTTCTTCGGAGATATGGACTTCAAGGTGGCTGGTACCCACAATGGAATTACGGCAATTCAGATGGATATCAAGATCCATGGACTGACACGACCGATCATTGAGGAAGCGATTGCTGCTACCAAGAAAGCAAGGACCTATATTCTGGATGAAGTGATGAATCCGGCGATTGCGGAGCCAAGGCCGGAGGTTGGGCCGTATGCGCCGAAGATCATCCAGCTTCAGATCGATCCCCAGAAGATTGGGGACGTAGTCGGACAGAGAGGCAAGACGATTAATGCCATAATCGAAGAGACGGGCGTGAAGATTGATATCGAGGATGACGGATCTGTATCTATCTGCGGAACCGAGCAGGAGGGTATGGATAAGGCCGCAAAACTGATCACCACGATCGTGACAGAATTTGAAGCCGGACAGGTATTCGAAGGAAAGGTTGTCAGCATCAAGGACTTCGGAGTATTCCTGGAATTTGCCCCGGGCAAGGAAGGCATGGTGCACATTTCCAAGATTGCAAAGCACCGTGTGAACAAGGTAGAAGATGTTCTGAAAATGGGAGACGTGGTAAAAGCTGTGTGTCTTGGAAAGGACAAAATGGGAAGATTCAGCTTCAGTATGCGTGATGTAGCAGAGTAAAGAGAAGATATAAAGGTAAGTAGAAGAGGAAGAGTTGCCATTTTTTGGCAGCTTTTCTTTGCATTGCGCGGCCTTTACGTTACTGTTCACGGTGCCTTGCACCCTGTTGCAAGGCATCCGCCCAGTAAAATAGTGGTTGCAGGCATCCAGTCCCTCGCCGCAAGGCGACTTTTCAATGGGTTGGATGCGTTACAGTTTGCGGCCGGTTAGGCCGTGAACTGTAACGCCTTTACGCATGCGATAGTATTAAAAATCCCGCAGCATATATGCTACGGGAGGTAATTATGTTCATATGAAATTCAATCACTAACACAATCTGCTTTACCAGTCCGTATAAACATCAATAGTACCGCTGGCACATCCGCAGTCATATACTTTGCCGGTGCCAAGAGAGGTCTCTACGATACTGCCCCAGGGAAGATCACTGCTGGCAACGCAGATAAATCCGTCTGCATCCCGAATGGTTCCATCTGGGGCAACATGGCGTCCAGGAATATTCAGACCACCTCCGGGAAGAACCTTTTGGGAATAATAGGTTTCGCGATGTCCGTTGAAATATACAACACCCTTTGACGGAGTTAATGCACCGCCGCTGTCGCTTGGGGTATATGCGGTATCCAGTGAATCCTGCAGAAAACTGTCAGAATCACTTTCGTCCCCAGTCTGTGAACTATCGTCGTCAGGAGCGGTCGAATCTTCTGTCTGGGTTCCATTTTCTGATGGAGTGACAGGAACCGGCTTCTGTGCCTCAGCTGCTTTCTTTGCTTCAGCGGCTCTTCTGGCAGCTTCTTCCGCTACCCGGGCCCGTTCTGCCCGAAGCATCTGCAGCTTCTGATTAAATACGGCTAAATCTGTTGAAGTCTCAGCAGCCTTCTGGTTCAAAGCATCCTGCTGACTCTTTAACTGGGTCTGCAGATCGGCCAGCGAATTTTGCTTTGCAGTCAGATCGGCTTCCTGCTGTTCGATTCCCTTCTGGATACTCTGCAGATTTTCAAGCTTTTCGCGGTCATAGCTGCTGATGTTCTGTATAAACTCCGCCCGGTTCAGAAAATCGGACATATTCTCCGCAGAAAACAATAATTCCAGGAGATTATTATTGCCGTTTTCATACATATACTTGATACGTGTCTTCATGTCTTCGTACTGTCTTATCTCATTTTCACGGGATATCGCCAGAGAATCCTGTATACGAAACATTTCGTTATTAGCATCTTCAATCGCGCTCTCTGTAGAAGCGATTTCGTCACTGATACGTACTAAATCCTGATTGATATCATTCAGCTGATTCTGAAGATCACTTGTTTTGCTTTCCAGGCTTTCAATCTCATCTGCATATACGGGAAGCGATACCAATAACATGACAGAAGCAAGAAGAAAGACCAGCAAGGCTTGTCCTTTTCGTCTCATACGCAATCACAAATCAAATCCTTTCTAAAATGATACATACTCTACAGACTGCACAGAGTATCTTGTCTGTATATTATATAGTGAATTTCCCAAAAGTGCAAGCTTTAAAAGGAATATTTTACCGATATTTTACGATTTTGTTAATAAAAGAGTTGCTTTTGATATAAATTTCTGCATAAATTTTCCAATACCTCATATATTGTTACAAGAGGTGGACAAGATGGATGTGAACAAGAAAGAACGGCAGATCTTGCGTGTCCTTGCGCGGTCTGTCCGGGCTGCCGTGGAGGATGCAGACCTGGATTTCGGACAGGTCCAGGAGATCCGGATGCGGACTGAAAAGCCGCTGATCGTGGTATACAAGAATGAAGAGAGGATACTGCCGCTGAAAAAACGGGACGGGGCAGAGGGACATATCGTGACCAGGGAGGAAATGAGGGAAACCCTGGAGTATGTCAGCCATTATTCCCTCTATGCCTATGAGCAGGAGATCCGGCAGGGATTTATTACAATTGAAGGAGGACATCGTGTGGGTGTGATAGGAAAAGCAATTCTGGAGCAGGACAAGGTGAAAAATCTGCAGTACATATCTTCGGCAAATATCCGGGTGGCCCATGAGGTGATCGGCTGTGCGGACAAGGTGATTCCATATATTACAAAAGACAGGCAGGTATGCCATACGCTGATCATCTCCCCTCCCTGCTGCGGAAAGACCACACTGATCCGTGATCTGATCCGGCAGGTGTCGGACGGAAATACCCATGTAAAGGGTTGTTCTGTAGGGGTAGTGGATGAGCGTTCGGAGCTGGGGGGCTGTTACCTTGGCGTGCCGCAAAATGAGCTGGGAATGCGCACCGATATCCTGGACGGGTGTCCCAAGGCTCAGGGGATGCTCATGCTGATCCGCTCTATGGCTCCAAAAGTGATCGCTGTGGACGAGATCGGCTCCGCGGAGGATATCCATGCCCTGGAATATGCCATGCAGTGCGGATGTACGCTGATCGCAAGCGTGCATGGGAGGGACATGGAGGAGATTTCTGAAAAGCCGGTGCTTTCGGACCTGGTACGTAAAAAAAGATTTGAGCGTTACGTGGTGCTGGAGAACCGGAGCCATCCCGGGGAAATCCGTGCGGTCTTTGACCAGAGGGGGAGTCTGTTATGCTGCGGTTTATAGGCGGGGTGCTGGTCATCACGGCAACCACAGGGGCGGGAATCCTTTACAGCATGGAGCTGCAGGAGTATCTGGAAAAGCTTTTGTATATCCGGCATATCATCTATATGATCAAGGGGGAGATGGAATATTCCTCGGCGCCTTTAAGCGAGGTGTTTGGAAGGATATCGGTACGAGTCAGGGAACCGTACCGACAGTGGCTCATGGCAATGGAGAAGCAGGTGGAGGAGAGAGAGGAAGATGCATTTTTGAAAATCTGGATGCGTTCCGTGGACAAATATTTAAAAGACCTGCATCTGAAAAGCGAACATTCCATCCAGCTCAAAGAATTGGGAACCTATCTCGGGCAGACAGACGGCGCGTCCGAAAGCAGAAATCTGCAGCTGTACCTGGGACGCCTGGAACTGGAGATTGAAAAGGTGCGGGAGGGAATGGCGGCCAAGAAGAGGATTGGGAACTGCCTTGGGGTGATGGGCGGAATCTTTCTGGTGGTGTTGTTAATCTGATAGGAGGGAACCATGACGATCAATCTGATTTTTAAAATTGCAGCGGTAGGGGTCCTCGTTTCTATCTTATCTCAGGTGCTGAAACACAGCGGAAGGGACGAGCAGGCATTTATTGTAAGCCTGGCGGGATTGATCCTGGTCCTGTCCTGGATTCTGCCGTTTATCTATGATCTGTTCCTTTCCATCAGGCAGCTCTTTTTATTATAAGGAACGGTTTAGAATGAAGCCTGCATATGGTGCATAACAGACTTGTTCATGAATGGTTCCCAGGTTGAGGACAACGGCAATTTGAGAAAGGGACGGTGTGGAAGTATGAATATGTTTCAGATCGGAATCATCGGAGTAGTGGGAGCGCTGCTGGCCGTACAGTTCAAAGGCGGGAAGGCGGAATACGGAATCTATATGAGTGCAGCAGTCAGTATCCTGCTATTCTCGTGCATGATCGACCGGCTGGGGATCTTTGTGGATGCGGTAGAGCGGATGAGCCAATATATCAGCATTGATACCGGATATATAGCCACTATGCTGAAAATGATAGGGGTCACCTATATTGCGGAGTTCTGCTCTGCCATATGCAGAGACACGGGGTATCAGACCATCGCCGTGCAGGTGGAGATATTCGGAAAGCTGACCATTCTGATGCTGGGAATGCCAGTGCTACTCGCTCTTCTGGAGACGATCCGGGTGTTTTTATCATGAAGACAGACAAGGTATTGCGTATTCGCGGATCTTTTTTTGTACGGAAGGGGCGGATCGCTGCAGGATGCTTTCCGGGAGTGCCGAAGCCCGGAAGGGTCTGGATGTGGATGCTGGCGCTGCTGTTCCTTTTTCAGACGGAGACTGTGGTGCAGGCTGTCGGAGAAGATGATCTTGAAACAGGCCGGGTGATCGAACAGAGGGAAGAGCAGGGAGGGGCAGAGAATCAGACAGAAGGGACATATCCGGCGGCTCAGGAAGTGGATTCTGAGAAGATGGAGGAGATTCAGAATCAGACAGAAGAAAAGATATTGGGCGAGCTTGATTTTTCGGAACTGGATGAGAGCCTACGCAACCTGTTTCCCAGGGAAAAGCTTCGTTTTTCGGATGTGACGGCATCCATGATGAGCGGAGACCTGACAGAGACCGGAAAGCTTTTGCTGGAATATGCGGGAGACCAGTTAAACTATGAATTTCGGATCAACCGTAAAAATCTGGTATATATGATGCTGATCGCGGTGATCGCGGCTATTTTTACCAATTTTTCCGGCGCTTTCCAGAGCAGGCAGGTATCAGAGATCAGCTTTTATGTTCTGTACATGCTGCTGATCACGATGTGCCTGACTACGTTTCGGGTGGCGATGGAAGGGCTGGAAGGAAAGCTGGAGGCGCTTCTGGACTTTATGAGGCTGCTTTGCCCGGGATATTTTATGGCCGTATCACTGGCTTCTGGAACCAGCAGCTCTCTGATGTTTTATGGAATGGTACTGATCCTGATCTACATGGTAGAAGTATTGGTGCTGCGGCTTTTGCTGCCATTGATCAATGTGTACATCATGATCCAGGTCATGAATTACCTAGTGGGAGAACATGTCCTGTCGGAGCTGGCCGATCTGATCCGAAAGCTGATCACCTGGATCTTGCGCTCTCTTCTGGGGTTTGTAGTGGGGATGAATGTGATTCAGGGGATTTTGTCGCCCACTATAGATACCTTGAAGCGGAGTACGCTGACCAAAACTGTGGAGGCGGTTCCAGGCATTGGAAACCTGTTTGGAGGTGTGACGGATGTACTGCTGGGGACGGCTGTGCTGATCAAGAACGGGATTGGGATGGCAGGGGCTGTGATCCTGGTTCTGATCTGCAGCGTTCCGGTCATTCAGATGGCTGCCATGACATTTCTGTATAAATTTGCGGCCGCCATGGTACAACCGGTTTCGGACAAACGTATTACCGGATGTATCCGCAGTGTCAGCGAGGGATACCGGCTCATGCTGAAGGTATTGTATACCACGCTGATCCTTTTTCTGATCACCATTGCGGTGGTGGCTGCTTCCACATCATAGGCAAAAAGCAGGAATCTGGCAGGAGAAGGCATAAACAGAACGATGAAGGGAGGAAAGAGATGATCGAGGCGATCTATACTTGGATGAAGAATATGGTATTTTTTCTGGTGATCGTTACCGCGGTCCTGGAAGTCCTTCCGGGGACCACATACCAGAAATATATCCGTTTTTTTACGGGGCTGGTTTTGATGATGCTTTTGCTGACCCCGGTTCTGAGCCTGAGCGGAGCCGGGGAGGTTTTTACGGAGCTGTACCACGGCTACGAATATGAGCAGTACAAACGGGACCTCCAGGAGCAGGAGGAATATTTTCAGGACCTGGACCTGCTGGATTTTCTTCCAGAGGAATATGTTGTAACAGAAAGCGGCGGGACTTCCGCAGATATGGGGGAGCAAGAGGGAGGAAACACGCCTGGGGAACATACAGGTACAGACGGGGACCAGGATTTGGAAGGAATCAGGGTCGATGAGATTGAAGTGGAGGAGGTCAGAATTGGAGAAGAAATGGAGTGAATGGCTGGAACAGATCAAATCTCATTCCAAATTTCCGAATAAGAACCAGCTGCTTCTTATTTTTTTATGCGGGCTTCTGCTCCTTGTGATCGTCTGGCCGGTTTCCGACGGCCGGGAAGAGCCTGATTCCGGGACGACGGAGGCGGGACTGTCCGAAGGCGCAAAGGATCCGGGAAAAGGACGCACAGAGATGGACAGCGGGAGGCAGGGAGCGTATACGGAGTCTGTGGAAGCTTATGAGGAATATCTGGAACAGCGCCTTTCATCGGCGCTGGAATATGTGGAAGGCGTGGGGCGGGCGGAGGTGGTGATCACCTTAAAGTCTTCGGGGCAGAGGATTGTGGAAAAAGACCAGTCCTCCAGCAGCCAGGCTTCCTCCGAGGAAGACCAGAACGGGGGAACCCGGGAGACCCAGAACCGCTCTTCGGATAAGACCAGCGTCTATACCCAAGGCTCCGACGGTTCCCAGACGCCTTATATCAGTAAG
>Ga0137307_102081_pt1 | contig 14848 bp, 10 predicted proteins | sample NAcewD2O_March_2_FD_97180 | JGI IMG/M metagenome (GOLD analysis project Ga0137307, IMG submission 97180) | Mouse cecal microbial communities from Vienna, Austria - N-Acetylglucosamine amended D2O_March | ecosystem: Host-associated > Mammals > Digestive system > Large intestine > Cecum | place...
TTTATCCATCGGTACATCATTAACCACCTCCATATAAATATCCTCCAAAGAAGTATCGGAAGGATTCCCTCGAAGCTCGATTGTCTTCTTAATCGTTCCTGCCTGCATGATAACAATTTTATCACACAAATTCTCACAAATTTCCAATATGTGAGATGAAAACAGGACAGATTTTCCGCAGGCCGCTCTGGATCGAATCAATTCCTTTAAGACCCTGACAGCTTCTGCATCCAGTCCCGTCATTGGCTCATCTAACACCCAAAGCAGGGGATCATTAACCAGGGATGCAATAATAGCAATTTTTTGCTTTGTCCCATGAGATAACCTTTTAACAGGGCTATTCAGATATTTTTCAACCTGAAACGCTTCTATCAGCGGAGTATAAATTTTACCTCTTGTTTCAGAAGGTACTTCGTACATATCTGCTATAAAATTCAAATATTCCTTTCCCGTAAGATTGTTGTATATATCGTGGCTGTCAGAAACATAGTTAATTCGTTTCTTGTATTGCATGGGATGTAGATACAGCGAGTAGTTACCAAGGCAGATAGTGCCTTTTTCAAGCGGCAGCAGCCCCAGGATCAGCTTTAAGGCTGTAGTTTTCCCAACTCCGTTCTTCCCTAACAGGCCAGCGATCTCTCCATCTAATACGGAAAAAGTAAGATCGGTCAGCACAGGTACATGAGGTTGATAATGAAAAGACAGGCCGGATACTTCTAACAAAGAGAACACCCCTTTCGTAGCTTTTAACCATTTAGTTAATTGGTTGTTTATAATATAACACCGGGTCTAAGAAATGTCAATACATACCTCCTTTGCCCTCATGAATTGCCTTTCCATTCTCTGTCTCCTTTCTTTCTGGTACCTCTCAGTCTCGCCGATCAGCTCCATGATCTCCTGGTTACGCTTCAGGAAGTCTTCGCTTCCCACTCCCAGGCGTTTCTCTTCCTGTGCTACGAAATCATCCATCATTGTCTTAAATTCTTCCTGTTTAATTCTGTCAATTCTCATGTTTGAACACCTCCATATTAAGTTTTAACTTTACTTTTATTTACATGATATTGTAAAATAAAAAAGGAAAATCTATGGAAAAAGAAAAGACAACAGGCGAATTAATTAAGTTAGCACGAAAAAAAGCCGGACTTACACAAGCTGAATTGGGAGAAAAATTAGGAATAACCCCTGCAGCAATAAGCCAATTTGAAAAGCCGAATCATTGTATTCTTTTGATATGGCAAGTGAAGAATTAGAAAAAATTATTAATCAAAAAGAAGAGCGTCTTGCAGGACGAATGGTACATTGACAATAATATACTTACCCAGGGAGCCGAAGGGGCGATATGCCAGCCGCCGGACGAAAGAAAGGAGGCTGGTGCTTATGGTTACATATTCGGATTTAATCCAATTTGTGATTATGCTTTGCGCCGTGATCACTCTTGTTGTTTATATCACACGCAAAAAATAGCGCCCTCGGTCTGGTAAACTAAGGCGCTACTTTTGTAAAACCATTTTACCGGCGGCTAGGCTGCATCTAGCTTTCGGCTCTCTTGTTAAGTATATTATAGTCAATCTCTCCAAATATGTCAAATACTATCCTTTCATTTCAAAACCGCTACCACGCGCACAGATGAAAGGAAGATGATAGAACGCCTGGGGCATGAAGATGTAAAAATGACCATGAACACGTATTCGCATCTTTTCCACTCTCTTTTAATTCCATAAAACATTATGAAAAGATTGTAAACTCCCCATATTCTGTAGTATACTTTGAATAGTGATGCTTATGCCCCAATACGGCATATTTACCTGAAAAAACAAAAGGGGAATAACAGATGAAAACAGGATTTGACAACGAAAAATATCTTAAAATGCAGTCAGAACACATTCGTGAGCGTATCGAGCAGTTCGGTCAGAAATTATACCTGGAATTCGGAGGCAAATTATTCGATGACTTCCATGCTTCCAGAGTTCTTCCGGGCTTCCAGCCTGACAGCAAATTACGGATGCTGAAGCAATTATCCGACCAGGCCGAGATCATCATCACAATCAGTGCGGAAGATATCGAGAAGAATAAGATCCGGGGCGATCTGGGGATCACATATGATTCAGATGTTCTCCGGCTGATTTCAGCATACCAGGCGCAGGGACTCTATGTTGGAAGCGTCGTGATCACCAAATACAGCGGCCAGGAGAGCGCCGGACTCTTCAAGACCCGCCTGGAGAAGCTTGGGATCCGCGTATACCGCCACTATGTGATTCCCGGCTACCCTTCCAATGTCCCTTATATCGTAAGCGACGAGGGCTACGGCAAGAACGATTATATTGAGACCTCACGCCCCTTAGCCGTCGTCACCGCGCCGGGTCCCGGAAGCGGCAAGATGGCAGTCTGCCTCTCTCAGCTATACCAGGAGCACAGACGCGGGATCTCCGCCGGCTATGCCAAGTTCGAGACATTTCCGATCTGGAACATTCCGCTTAAGCATCCGGTGAACCTGGCTTATGAGGCGGCAACCGCGGACCTCAACGATATCAACATGATCGATCCCTTCCACCTGGAAGCTTACGGAGAGACCACGGTCAATTATAACCGCGATGTAGAGATCTTCCCGGTTCTTAATGCCATGTTCCAGCAGATCTATGGGGAAAGCCCCTACAAATCTCCCACAGATATGGGAGTGAATATGGCCGGGAACTGTATCTGCGATGATGAGGCGTGCAAGGCGGCTTCCTGCCAGGAGATCTTAAGGCGGTATTATAACTCTCTGCAGCGGCTTCTGTTTGGTACATGCTCCGACACAGAGGTCATGAAGATCGAGATGCTCATGAATCAGGCACAGATCACGGTTCATGACCGCCCTGTTGTGGATGTGGCCTTAGCCCGCGCCGCAGAGACGGACGGACCGGCGGCAGCGCTCCAGCTTCACGACGGACGCATTATCACCGGCAAGACCTCGAACCTTCTGGGGGCTTCTGCCGCCCTTCTGCTGAATGCATTGAAAGAACTGGCAGAGATCGACCACAGACGGCACGTGATCTCTCCGGAAGCCATCGAACCGATCCAGAAGCTTAAGACGCTCTATCAGGGAAGCAAGAATCCAAGGCTTCATACGGATGAAGTCCTGATCGCCCTGTCTGTCAGCGCAGCAACCGATCCTACCGCTCAATTGGCTCTGGATCAGCTTCCTCTGTTAAGAGGCTGCCAGGCCCATACTTCTGTTATGGTCAGCTCTGTCGATATGAAACAATTCAAGAAATTATCGATCCAGGCGACTTTTGAAGCAAAATATGAAAAAAATCCTGTATTTTTTAACGAAATAGGTGTATAATTCATAGATATTTTTTTAACAGAAGGAGGACACTATGGCAGTTAAATATGTATTTGTGACAGGCGGTGTGGTATCAGGACTTGGCAAAGGGATTACAGCGGCATCTCTCGGACGCCTCTTAAAAGCCCGAGGATACACGGTAACCATGCAGAAGTTCGACCCTTACATCAACATCGACCCCGGCACCATGAACCCGGTACAGCACGGCGAGGTCTTCGTGACCGACGACGGCGCGGAGACGGATCTGGATCTGGGGCATTATGAACGTTTTATCGATGAGAGTCTGGGCAAGAATTCCAACGTCACCACCGGGAAGATCTACTGGTCCGTTCTGCAGAAGGAACGCCGGGGGGATTTCGGCGGCGGAACCGTTCAGGTGATCCCGCATATCACCAACGAGATTAAGGACCGTTTCTACCGCAATCCTGCCGCAGAACATACAGAGATTGCCATTATCGAAGTCGGCGGAACCGTCGGCGATATCGAGAGCCAGCCCTTCCTGGAGGCCATCCGGCAGTTCCAGCACGAGAAAGGCCATGAGAATGTGATCCTGATCCATGTGACCCTGATCCCCTACCTGCGTGCCTCACAGGAGATGAAGACGAAGCCTACCCAGGCCAGCGTCAAAGACCTGCAGGGGATGGGAATCTGGCCGGACATCCTGGTGTGCCGTTCCGAATATCCTCTGAGCATCGGAATCCGGGATAAGATCGCACTCTTCTGCAACGTACCGGCCACCCGCGTACTGCAGAACCTAGATGTCGAATATCTGTACGAAGCTCCTCTTGCAATGGAAGAAGAACATCTTGCAGAGGTGGTCTGTGAATGCCTTCATCTCGGCTGTCCGGCTCCGGATCTTGCGGACTGGACGGAGATGGTCGAATATCTGAAGCATCCCAACACCGAGATCACCGTCGCCCTGGTCGGCAAATACATTCAGCTCCACGACGCCTACATCAGCGTCGTGGAAGCCTTGAAGCACGGCGGCATCTTCAGCCGCGCGACTGTCAATATCAGATGGATCGATTCTGAGACTCTGACCGCGGACAACATCGCAGAACAACTCCAGGGCGTCTGCGGAATCCTGGTACCCGGAGGCTTTGGCTCCCGCGGGATCGACGGCAAGCTTGCCGCCATCCACTATGCACGCACCAACGGCATCCCATTCTTAGGCCTGTGCCTGGGCATGCAGCTTGCGATCGTAGAATTTGCACGAAATGTTCTGGGCTACAACGACGCCCACAGTGCTGAACTCAATCCGCATACCACGTATCCGGTCATTCATATCCTGCCGGAGCAGATCGGCGTGGAGGATATCGGCGGAACCTTAAGACTGGGCGCCTATCCCTGTATCTTAGACGATACTTCCAAAGCTTATGAGATGTACGGCAAGAAAGAGATCAGCGAACGGCACCGCCACCGCTACGAGGTCAACAATGATTACCGCGAGAAGCTTACCGCCCACGGGATGAAGCTCTCCGGCCTCTCCCCGGACGGCAGGATCGTAGAGATGATCGAGATCCCGGATCACCCCTGGTTTATCGCAACCCAGGCGCATCCGGAATTAAAATCCCGACCCAACCGCCCGCATCCATTGTTCAAGGGATTCATAGAAGCGGCGTTAGATTACCGGGATTGCAGATAGATCTGCTTACAGACATTCTCTGACGCATTTCAGCGCTTCAGCCACCACCTGGTGCATGTCGTAATAGCGGTACATGCCCAGGCGGCCGCCGAAGATCACATGTTCTTCTTTCTCGGCCAGTTCCCGGTACTTCCCATACAAAGCATTATTCTTCTCATCATTCATGGGATAATACGGTTCTTCCCCTTTCTTCCACGCCGCCGGATACTCTCTTGTGACCACCGTCCGCGGATTCACTTCGGCGCCTGTATTCCCATATCCGCCCTGGCATCCATACTCAAAATGCTTATGCTCAATAATCCTGGTATACGGAACCTCGTATTCCGTATAATTTACCACTGCATTTCCCTGATAATTCTCTATAGGCATAATCTCTGTCTCGAATCTCAGGCTCCGGTATTCCAGTTCGCCATAGCAATATTCGTAGTAAGTGTCGATCATTCCGGTGAACACGATATCTTCTGCCTCTGACGCCAGGCTCTCCCTGTCCTCAAAGAAATCCGTACCAAGGCGCACTTCGATTCCGGCAAGCATCTTCTCGATCATCTGGGTATAGCCCCCTACCGGAATCCCCTGGTACTTGTCGTTAAAGTAATTATTATCATACACGAACCGAACCGGAAGCCGCCGGATAATGAAGCTTGGAAGCTCCGTTGCCCGCTTGCCCCACTGCTTCTCCGTATAGCCCTTCACCAGCTTCTCGTAGATATCCCGGCCCACCAGGGAGATCGCCTGTTCCTCCAGATTCTCAGGCTCCACGATCCCGGCCTCCCTGATCTGCCGCTCAATGATCTCCTTCGCTTCCTGGGGTGTCTTAACTCCCCACATCTTGCTGAATGTGTTCATATTAAAGGGCAGATTATATAATTCATCCTTATATCTAGCCACCGGACTGTTGGTATAGCGGTTGAATTCCGCAAACTGCTGCACATAATCCCACACCTCCTTATCTGATGTATGGAAGATATGCGCGCCGTACTGATGTACCTGGATCCCTTCTATCTCTTTCGTGTAAATGTTCCCGCCTACGTGATCACGCCGGTCGATCACCAATACCTTCTTTCCCGCTCTGTGTGCCTCATATGCAAAAATCGCACCAAATAAACCTGCTCCTACTATTAAATAATCGTATCTCATCTTATTCTTCCTTCCCTGCTTTTTATGCTCAGACGCCGTCCTGCCATCTGACCTTACTTCCCTTCTCCGTTCTTGTCACTACAAGTTTGCGCTCGATCTGTTCTTTTAATTCATTTACATGAGAAATGATCCCCACTAACCTCTGTTCATCCGCAAGCTCGTTAAGCACACGGATCGCCTGTTCCCTTGCCCCGTCATCCAGCGAGCCGAACCCTTCGTCCACAAACATCGTATCGAGCCGGACTGCCCCCGCCGTATTCTGAACGATATCCGCCAGTCCAAGCGCCATAGACAGCGACGCCATAAAGGATTCCCCTCCAGAGAGGGTCCTCACATCTCTGACCGAATCACTTGCCATATGATAGATATCCAGATCTAATCCTGCCTGCCCCTGGCTCCCAAGATCCTTCACCTCGCGGCACTTTAGAATAAACTCTCCGGATGTCATCTGGACCAGCCGCTTGTTGGCCGCACGGATGATCTGCTTAAAATACTGTCTCTGTACATACGTCTCAAAATCCATCTTCACCGAGCCGCTTAAGGCTCCGTTGGCAGTCCGGCTTAAGTTTCCTACCATCTCATACTGCTCCTTAAGCTCCCCGTTCTTCTCCAGATATCGCTTCAGATTATCCAGGGCCTCCTGGTTCTTCTGATTCATACCGCAGAACCGCAGATATTCATCCTGTTTCTCCTTCTGTATTAGAACCGCTTCCGTAAGCTCTTCTTCCAGTTCATTCAGATCAGCCCTCTCTTTTCCCGATAGCTGTTCTGCAAGCGACTGTCTTCTCCCGGATATCTCATTCGCCTGCATATGATGATCATGAATCTCTCCATCAAGCCTCTCCATCTCTTCGGCCTGAAGCTTCCCGTCCTGATACGCAGTCTCCGTGCCGAATCCCTGCCCCTTTAACGCTTCCTCATAGGCCGACTGCCTGTCCTTCGCCTCTGTCTCCTGATGCTTAAGCGTCTCTATACTGCTGCTTTTGTGTCCTTCAAGCTGCTGCTGCCTCCTGACAGCTTCCCGCTCCTCCTGCTCCGCCTGCCCGCAGCCAGACCTGGCCGTCTTAAGAAGCTCCACAAGCTCCTTCTGGCGCATTTTTGCCTGTCTCATAGATGTTAGCGGAAGATTCTCACTCTTAATCTTAAGCTCCGATTCCAGACGCTTCTCTTCCAGAAGTATATCGGCATATTCTGTCTCAAGCTGCTTATATTCCCGCTCCCGGCTCTGAAGCTCTTCTCTGAGCTTCTGCCCGTTTTCAACCGCCTGCCGTAAAAGCTCTGCTTCCCGTTGGACAATGATAAGCTCCTCCTGCTGCTTCGCTGATATCTGCTCGTTCTTGGCTATGTACTCCTGTATCAGCGCCTTCATCTTCTCATATCCGGCAATCATATCCTTCTCTGTGGTTATCTCCCTGACTCCCACTGCCTCATGCACATCGGCCGTTCCAAGTATCCGTTCATACTCTTGTATGAATGCTTCTTGCTTCGCCCGGCACCTGGCCGCCTGCTCCCGGACTGCCATACCAGACTGCTCCCGCTTTGCTTCTGCCTGTTCCCGCCTCTTCTTCGCCTTCTCCACATCCTGCTGGGTAACAGCTTCCTTAGACAGGCTGCAGACAGATGGATGTTCACAGGAGCCGCACACGGGACATGGCATGCCCGGCTCTAACCGGCTTGCAAGGATTCCCGCCTGTTCTGCCAGAAATGCCCGGTACTTCTCTTCATAATCCTGGAATGCTTTCTGGTAAGCGATCTGATCCCGCTCTGCCTGCTTCTTCCTGCCCCGCCTGTCCTGTTCTTCCTGATAGAGCATTTCCCACTGATCCTTCAAGCCACTAAGCTCTCTGCACTTAAGACTCTGATACTCTTCCTTAAGCTTCAGCTTCTCAAGCCTTCCAGGACTCTCCCCATATACTTTCTGCGTCCTTTCAAATTCCTCCAGCTGAATCCTCATATCATCCAGAGCCTTCTTATGCTTCTCAAGCTCCCCCTTCCTTAATTCCTGTTTCTTCTTCTCTTCATCATAATAGTTCTTAAGCTGTTCGACCTCCGCATATCTCGGCAGCGCATCCTGGATCCTGATAAGTTCCGCCTTGCATTCTTTCTCCTGCTTTGTCAGTTCTTCCTCCCTCTGCACTCTGATTTCCCGGAGTTCTCTCACCTGTATCTCAGAAGCAGATAATTGTTCTGTAAGCTCTTCGATACTTCTCTTACTTCTCTCTACTGCTTCCTCCGCCTGCAAAAGGCCCGTCTCGAAAACTCTGACCTTCTCCGCACGCTTCGCCTCTTCAAGCCTCTTCTCCTTCTCTTCTATCTCTGGCTTCTTCCTAAGAAGTGTCTTTTCCTGCTCCTTCACCCGCTCCAGTGCTTCAAACAGCCGGTTCCTGGCTTCCCCTTCGCTCTTCCTTCTGTTCAGCTCATCAATTCTCTTCTGAAATGCATCTGCCTCCGATCTCTTCTCTCTTTGGAGTGCATTTCCCTCCTTAAGCATCCTTCCAAGCATCCCAACTGCTTCTTCGTAAGGAATCACCGGATATGTCCGATACTCCTCCCACTGCTTCCTGGCAGATTCGTCTCCGATATATTCAACGCGGTCCATCTCCCGCCTTGCATCCTTCTGGTTGTCCTCCAGCGCCCCATACAGCCTTCCCGCACGCTGTTTCAATTCCTCCTGAACACGATAGTACAATCGGGTCTGGAAGATCTTCGTGAAGATCTTCTTGCGCTCTCTGGATTCCGCGTGGAGAAGCCTCAGGAAATCTCCCTGAGCGATCATAGCGATCTGGGTAAACTGAGACGCATCCATCCCCATGATCTCTGCAATCTTCTGATCCGTCTCCCGCTTCTTCCCCCTGTATGTGCTTCCGTCCGGCAAGATCAGCTCTACCCCGGAGGATTCCTTCACGTATCTGGGAGACCCGTCTGCATAGCGTCTCTTCCCCAGGCGCAGATATTCCGGATTGCGCCGGACGGTATAACTCTTCTCTCTATAAGAGAATGTATACTCCACATAGGTATCCACATCCTCCGCCGCGTACTGGCTACGCATCATGTTACCGTCTCTCTTCCCGCCGCTGGTCTGGTCATACAAGGCATAAATGATCGCATCAAATAACGTCGTCTTACCTGCGCCCGTATCTCCGGTGATCAAGAACAACCCCTGCTGTACGGCGGTAAAATCAATGACTGTCTTGTCCGCGTAGGATCCGAATGCCGACATCTCTAATCTGACTGGTTTCATGCTTACACCTCCTTAGCCGTCAAGAATACTTTCAAAAACTCCCAGCATCACATCCCGCTCCTTCTCATCCAGTTCCCTGCCCTGCATCTCCTGATAGAATTCCGCAAAATTCTCGATCGGATCCTTCAGGCCTGGCTCCTCGTCCAGTTCCTTAAGCTTCTGTCTGGTTCTCTTATTATCCACACGCACCTCCAGGATGTGTGTAAATACCTTCTGAAGCTGCTCTTTTGGTTTATAAGGATCCACATCGTCCGTAAGTGTTATGCTCACATAATCATCCCGCTCTTTTTCTTCCGCCTGACTTAGGATATCTGCAAGGTTTCCTACCTTCTTCTTCACGTCCCGAAGCGGATGTATGGGCAGAAGTTCCACCTTGGGGGCGGATCCCTTCTCGCCAAGAGTCACCACTGTAAGGCTCTTCTCATGCCGATATTCACTTATCGAATATTTCAGAAGAGTTCCGCAGTAGCGGATATACGGCAGATTGTCTATAGATACATCGGCACTCTGCCGGCTCCTTATATCCTGCGGTCCGTGAAGATGCCCCAATGCAGCATAATCAAATCCTGCCGCCGCGCTTACGTCCACGTTCTCAATTCCTCCCACAGAAAAAACTTCCGAATCACAGGTCGCAGGACTGTCTCCGCCTCCGGCTTCCCCTGTATAAAACTGATGCGACACCAGCACATTCCTTCGATTCTCATAATCGATCTCTTCCCGTCCAAGTATACCTGCCACCGCATCGGTATAAGTCTGCGGTGCTTCATCCCGGAACACATTTCTCACATGGGAAGGCTTCAAGAACGGCATAAGATAGAAGTCCACTTCTCCGTATTCATCCTCCAGGGTAACCTTCTTAAGATATTCTGTCTCGTCTCTCGGCGCCGTTCCCGCCAGATAGATCTGATGTCTCTTAAGAATCGCAGACGCATACTCAAGCCGCTCAGCAGAATCATGATTCCCGCTGATGATCAGAATCGGAATTGCTGGTGTGATCGCCGAAAGACGTGTCAGGAACTCATCAAACACCGTGACTGCCTCTGCCGAAGGAACAGAACGGTCATAGATGTCCCCCGCGATCACAACTGCATCCGGACGGATCGAACCGGCATACTCCGCCACCTGCATAAGGACTGCCTCCTGATCTTCTCTTAAGTTATAATGGTGGAGCTGCTTGCCTATATGTAAGTCAGACAGATGGAAAAATTTCATAAAAAGCTTCCTTTCTATTTACTTCCAAAATAATTTTACCTATAATCATCTTATGTAAGTATATCGTTTCCGGACAGACTATGCAAGGAGGGAAAACTGTAAATGCAGATCTATCATTTGATGAATAAGGAGCAGGCACTTCTATCATTCTACATTACAGAAGAATATGGCGAAAAAACTGCATATCAGGATGAACGCTTTGTACATCCCTCACTTCTGCCGGTCGGCTTCACAGACATCCAGAGCTGGCTGAACCAGCGGAATATCGCAAAGCACAAGACGCACCTTAGAAGATGGCTGAAAGAATGGCAGATAGATGATCTGGAAGGCTTTATCCAGATCACACACGGATTATCCCTAAACGACTGTTTCTGGATCCGGGCAGAGGACTCCAAGCTTCACTGGCAAGAAATAAATCTATACACCAATGATTTCAGTGATATTGTTTCCCGGACCGCTTTCGAAACCGGACTGCACGGTCTGAAGCTCTCTTCCACATCACCGGAATTCACGTCTGAAGGAAGCTTCGAAAAATGCTGGATTCGTGAGCCGGACGGAATCTACCTGTATAAAAAGGGAAGCAGCGGGTTCGCTAACAGCGGACTGGAGCCTTATTCTGAATACTACGCTTCCCAGATCGCCCGGGTCCTATGCCGCGAAAGTGTAGATTACGATCTGATAAAATATAAAGGTGCACTCGTCTCAAAATGCAGGATGTTTACCTCAGAAAAAGAAGGATTTGTGCCCTTCTATAAATACACACCAGACAAGAGTACGGTACGTTACCGTGAAGTCATTGAATTCTGCGAAAGATACCATTGCGCAGACGATTTCAAGAATATGATCGTTCTGGACAGTATTATCTGGAATCAGGACAGACACCTGGGAAACTTCGGATTTATTGTAGATAATGAGACACAGAAGATACTAAGATTTGTGCCCGTATTCGACCACAATATGTCTCTGCTCTCCAGAGCTATGAAGCAGGATCTATGGGACGGATTCGAACGATATATAAGGGACCTGGACCCTGGACATAAATTAGGCGGGGATTTTCTTCCGGTAGGCGCCAGCATGATCACGGATGATCTGATCGATAAGTTAGAGAGTTTCAGACAATTTGAACTGATACCTCACGAAAAATATAATCTGCCAGGTTCACGGCTTCGCTTCCTCAATGAACTGATCCAGAAGCAGGCCGAGAATTTGTTAAAAATAAAAAGGAGAAACATATGCTAAGAGATATCAACCTGAATGAAGTATCAGATGGGAAATTATATGGGATCAACGATATGGCCCGGGCAGACTGCAACGGCTGCAAGGGCTGTTCTTCCTGCTGCCAGGGCATGGGCCATTCCATCATCTTAGACCCGTTGGATATATGCCGCCTTACATATGGGCTTCATAAGACTTTTGAAGAATTATTGGATCAATCCGTCGAGTTGAATGTAGTGGACGGCATTATACTTCCCAATCTTAAGATGACGGGAGATAAAGAGACATGTGCATTTCTCATAAGCGACAGGTGCAGTATCCATGAACTTCGGCCCGGATTCTGCCGGATCTTTCCCCTTGGACGCTTCTATGAGAACCGTTCCTTCCGGTATTTTCTCCAGGTACATGAATGCCCGGCTCCCGCAAAGAGCAAGGTCAAGATCCGCAAATGGATCGACACACCGGATGTCAAGCGTTATGAACAGTATATTATTGATTGGCATTACTATCTGAAGGATCTGCAGGAATATGCTATGGATTTCAGTCATGGGGATCAGATCCAGAAGATCAGTATGTATATCCTGCGGCAGTTTTATCTGCTTCCTTTTAACGAGAACGGGGATTTCTATCAAGAATTCTATGAAAGGCTTGCGGCAGCAAAGGGATTTACTGACAACATCTTATGACAGGGGTCAAAAGACATTTTGACCCCTATATCTATACTTCTTCAATCACACACGTATGTCTGTGTTTATTCTTTGAGGTGTCCTTTTCGTAAGAGATACCAACCAACAATACCCGCCCGCCATAGCCGCTTAATGCAGATGGATATCGTCTCTCTTTTATCTGGTCAATCGCACCCTTCGCCGACTGCTTCCATTTCAGTTCAACAACCAACGCGGGCATAGGCGACGCCTTCTTTGGCAGATATACAATATCGGCATAGCCTTCCCCGGCCGGCAGTTCTTCAAACTTAATATAATGATCTCTGTAACTGAAATAAGCCAGCTTGATAACACTGCGAAGCGCCTGCTCATCATTGTAAAAGAGTATTGCAGATTCCTCCATATGGATCTTCTGGACCTGCGCAGCCACGGCGTCCGCATCTTTATGGACCGTATCATAGATCAACTGCTCGCTTTCTTGAACACGCCGGATCGTATCATCACGTTTCACTTCACGAATTGCCCTGGCGAACTCCAACCGGATTTCTTCATTTGGAATACGTACCTTTCCTGTCTCTTCATCATAAGCAAGATAGCCAAGATGAATCAGCAGCGTAAGTACATCATCCTGATTTTGAAAAGTAGACAGATCATTTGCGAAACCATTCGTATCCACCGGAACACTGATACCGCCCAGCAATTTCGCAATCGTTACTGATAAACCGTCAAAATCCAGACTAATATATCCCATCAGACTTTTCGCAGCAGAAGTCTCTGTCCAATAGGAATGAAATTTATTGCTGCGGATCGCTTTCATAACTGAATTCGGATTATAAACATATCCTGCCTCATCAAGCACATAACCATCATACCATCTCTTCATTCCCTCAAAATCCCGATGATATTCATTGCATAAGCTTTCTACTTCCTCCTCGGTAAATCCCACATATCGGGCATATTCCATCGGACTGACCATCGAAAATTCATGAAAATCCGAGATTGCCGACTGTGAACCATCCTTCTTAATAGGTAAAATCCCCGTCATATACGCCGCCGCAAATATCCTTGCCGTAGTACCGCTGCTTTTGAACAATGTACGCAGGAACGCCAGATATTGACTGGCTACTTCCGGCGTCTCGCGGATAGGAGCGTCCCATTCATCTATGATCGCAATAAATTTATTCCCGGTCAATTCCACTGCGTTGATCAGCGTTGTGGAGAAGGATTCATCTGTCTTAAGCTGGGGATATGCAGTCAAGAGCTCTTCTGTTACCTTACGTTTGATAAAGGAAATAACCCCTTCCTGGCCGGCCTCACCCATGATATTCGTAATATCAAGATAAATCACGTCAAATTCATTAAGATATGTTTCATAGCTTTCACTATGACTCTGAGCTATCTCGAGATCTTCAAACAACTTGGAAGAATCACATGTCCTGTCATAATACGCACACAACATCTGCGCCGCAAAAGATTTGCCGAACCTTCGGGGTCTGCTGATGCAGGTAAGTCTCCGGGGCGTATTGATGCTCTGATTGACCAGGCCGATCAGACCGCTTTTATCCACATAGATATCATTCCTGATGCCGTCAAATCCCTGATTACCGGGATTAAGATAGGTTCCCATGCATTTCCTCCCCTTCATTCATATCATTACTCAGCAGCCGCCGTGCCTCCATTGCGATCCACATCCGCCTGCCGTTTAAAGCCACATACTCAAGCTTCATCCGGGCGCTCTCCTTCTCCCCCAACCCCAGGTAAATCTGTGCTTCTTTGAACGCATATCCCACACACATCCAGGTATGCGATACCGTCCCGTTCAGTTCGATCCTCTTCTGCAGGAATTCTGCCGCTGCTTGATAATCCTTGTTCTCAAGCGCCCTGGTAAGATTATTCCCCGCACAGAGCATCTCAAAAAACTTCTGATCCCTCTTCCCTCTGATACTATGGCGAAATGCTTCCTCCAGCCCTCTCACCTGCTCTCCCATCCCCCGCTTGAAATACTGGTCCGACAATAGGATATAATAATTGGCACGGAAAGCCCCCTTAATTCTATGAACATTGATCTCCTGAAGCGTCCTCCATGCACGCTCATAATCTCCCTGAGAATGCTGTGCCAGCGCCAGATTCACAAGCAGCCTGTCCTTGAATACCAGGCGGCTCTGTCCGCTGATACATGCCTCGTATAGGTATGGATCACATTCTTTCGTGAGGATTGAATGAAGCCTGACGGCGGCAAACCGCATAACAAGTGCGCCGATCACCACGATCAATATATAGACAATACCGATGCTGATATTCGTAAGAAATAAAACCCCTCTGCCAAACGCCATCAGCAAATAGTAAGATTCTATCCGTAACGTCATGTAAAAAAGATAGACAGCGGCAAGGACAATGATCCCCACTCC
>Ga0137307_102085_pt1 | contig 14823 bp, 12 predicted proteins | sample NAcewD2O_March_2_FD_97180 | JGI IMG/M metagenome (GOLD analysis project Ga0137307, IMG submission 97180) | Mouse cecal microbial communities from Vienna, Austria - N-Acetylglucosamine amended D2O_March | ecosystem: Host-associated > Mammals > Digestive system > Large intestine > Cecum | place...
AACGATATTCAGCTCGGCAGAGGCGAAACGATACACGATACCGCATGCGTGCTTTCGCGCTACGGTATAGACGGAGTTATGATCCGAACGTTTAAACAATCGGATGTGGAAGAACTTGCCGCCTGCGGCGATTTTGCCGTAATCAACGGGCTTACGGACGATTTTCACCCCTGCCAAGCGCTTGCCGACATTTTCACTGTTTACGAAACTTACGGACATTTAAACGGCGTTAAACTCGCCTACTTCGGCGACGGTAACAATATGGCGCATTCGTTAATGCTCGCCGGAGCGAAAACGGGGATGAACGTATGTATATGTTCGCCCAAAGGTTTCCAACCCGATCCCGAAATAACTGCTGCCGCTCAAAAATTCGGTAACGTTACCGTGACGGACAGCGTAGAAGAGGCGGCAAGCGGCGCCGACGCGCTGTATACCGACGTATTTTTCTCCATGGGACAAGCCAAAGACCCCGAAAAAGAAAAAACGCTAATGCCATATCAGGTAAATTCCGATGTTCTTGCGCTTGCGAACAAGGACGCCGTATTCATGCACTGCCTGCCCGCACACCGCGGCGAAGAAGTTACGGAAGACGTTATCGATTCCACACATTCGATAATATTCCAACAAGCGGAAAACCGTTTACACGTTCAAAAAGCGGTAATGTGCTTGCTCATGGGCAAAAGAAAATAGTCACTACAGAAAAATAATAGCCTAACAAATCGAGGAAAGGGCATACAATGTATCTTGCCATACGCCGCGCGACCGAAGCCGACGCTCAAGCCGTGCTTAAAGTCACAAAAGAATCGTTTTCGCTGTATCAAGAGGACTTACACGTAACATACGAGGTAAAAGCGCTCAGTGAAACGCTTGAAACCACGCTCAACGATATTACCGAGCATGCAGTTTTCGTAGTGGAACGGTTCGGGGAGCTTGTCGGCGCGATCCGTATAAAAAAACTGTCCGACGATCTTTATTATATTTACAGGTTCGGCGTAAGCCCCAAAATATCCAACACCGGTTTAGGCTCCGCCCTGCTCGACGCAGCCGTCGAATATGCGCACGAAAACGGCGCAAAAGCGATAGCATTGCATACCAATTCCAAGTACTACAGACTCGCGCGTTATTACTACGGCAAACAGTTTTATGTACACTCTACGGCATTCGACCGCGGTTACGTTCGCGCGTTGTTCGTGCTCGAGTTGGGTCCTTATCAAGGCGTAGACCTGTCGCCGGCATTTTTACAGTAAATCTCTTCCCTATTTATAAACAACAAATTTTTACTTAAGATAAAATTCACAAAAGATTACTATACTTTAACGTTAAAAAGAGGTGTTTATGGATTTTATCATTGCAACGGACGGAACTTGCGATCTTCCCGACGAAATGTTACACGACATGCAGGTCGTTTCCTGTAATATGTCATACTATATCGACGACCAGCCGTACGGTCCCGAATCGGGCAAACAAGTAGGCTTTCATGAGTTTTACGACCGAATGCGGTTCGGCGCGCGCACAAGCACGTCTATGATCAATGAGGAAACTGCGCGATCGTTTCTTAACGGCTTGTTAGCCGAGGGCAAAGACGTATTATACTTGGCGTTTGCAAGCGTTCTGTCCGGCACATACGAAAACTTTAAGCATATCGCAGAGGAAATAAACGCAGTAAACGAACATAAGGTGTACGTAGTCGATTCCAAATGCGCTTCGGGCGGAGAAGGTCTTTTCGTGACGCTTGTAAACGAAAAACGCAAAGCAGGCGCGTCTTTCGGCGAAACGTGCGAATACGCCGATCGTATCCGAGACAACGTAATACACTATTTCGTAGTGGACGATCTTAAATATCTGGCGCGCGGCGGCAGGCTAAGCAAAGGTTCGGCATTCTTCGGGAATATGCTCAATCTTAAACCCGTATTGCACGTAGACGAGATAGGACGGCTTGTACCGATCAAAAAAGTTATAGGTCGTAAAAAATCGCTTAATGCGCTCATTGACAAAATGGAAGAGCGCTATAATAAAAGCAGCGATATCGTTTATATCACACACGGCGATTGTTACGACGACGCAAAATATATAGCCGACGCCATAACCGAAAAATTCGGGATACCCGTTAAAATCCTACCGCTCGGTTATGTAATAGGCAGTCATTCGGGTCCCGGAACGGTCGCGCTGTTTTTTACAGGCGATTCACGTGCGGAATAGTTATATACCCGTTTCAACGCATTATAAAACCCGTCGCAAGTCGATCTTACGACGGGTTTTTAAGTTCCGAACCTAAATTCAATCAAGCAGATAATCCAAACTCATCGAATATGCCGGTATAAACGTTTCCAAAAAATACTTGACCGATTTTTCCGATACTTCGTTAAGGCCTTTGACCGTCGCGTCGTAAGCATTTTTAAACTCGTTGTTACCTACAGCCAATTCCTCGACGCATTTAACAAGAGCGCTCATCTTATCCGCACGCTTTACGAAGACATATTCCCTATCGTTCTTATCGGGTTTTACAAACGGAGCAAACGCCGATTTAAGCTCTTCGGGTAAAGTGTCGATAAGCTTTTGTTCCGCTCTGTGTTCTATGTTCTTGTACGCACGGTTAATGTCGTCGTCATAATATTTTACAGGCGTGGGCAAATCGCCCGTTACGACTTCCGCCGACTCATGATACAGCGCAAGCACCGCCGCCCGATCCGCATCGTAATCGCCGCCGAACAAAGTATTCTCTATCACGCACAACGCATGCGCGATCATTGCAACTTGCATGGTATGCTGAGCAACGTCTTCGACCGATGTGTTGCGCATGAGCGCCCAACGGTCTATCAGTTTCATTCTGCCGAGAAACGCGAAAAATTTACTTGTCATAACGATTATTCCGAAACCGCCGCTTTGGCACAGTTGCGCACCGTCTTTTTGGCAAGTTTGACAACGTTTTCCGTATTAAAGCCGCAAATCTCGAACATCACGTTGGCAGGGGCCGACATACCGAACGAATCCATGCAACAGAATTCGCCGTCAAGTCCGACGTACTTATACCAATTGGTAGATCTTCCGGCCTCGATCGCAACTCTTGCGCGAACATTGCTCGGAAGTATGGATTCACGGTACTTCGCGGTTTGTATATCGAACAATTCCATGCACGGCATACTGACTACGCGCGCGTCGATCTTTTCTGCGGCAAGCCGCTTTTTGGCGTCGAGTGCGAGCGCAAGTTCCGAACCGCTTGCCATAAGTATAACGTCCGGCGTTTCTTTGGTACTATCCGACACGATATAACCGCCGTAAAGCGCATCAGTACCCGTTTCGTCGAGCTGTTTAAGCTCCTGCCGCGAAGTAACGATAGCCGTAGGACTTTTACCCGTCCAAGCCGATTCGTACGCCGCCGCCGTTTCCTTGCTGTCGGCCGGACGGAAAACTTTGATGCCGGGAATGGTTCTCAGCATAGCAAGCTGCTCCACGGGTTGATGCGTAGCGCCGTCCTCGCCGACGCCTATACTGTCGTGCGAAAGCACGTAAACAATGGGCAACTTCATAAGCGCGCTCATGCGGATAGCGGCTTTCATGTAATCGGTAAATACCATAAACGTCGCACAGAAAGGCAAAAGTCCGCCGTGTAAATACATTCCGTTGCAAATCGCGCCCATTGCGTGTTCGCGTATACCGAAGTGGATATTGCGTCCGCCGTAGGTAGCCGACACGTCGCCGCCGTCTTTTATTACGACCAAATTGGAAGTCGCAAGGTCGGCGGAACCGCCTACAACAAACGGATATTTTTCGGCTATAGCGTTCAATATGCGCTGACTGCTTACACGCGCCGCCTCGTTTTTCTGCGGCTTGTCGTAAATACAGTCGAGTGCGGCAAAGTCGATATTGCCCTTGCGCCACGTATTGAATTCCTCGTAAAGCTCGGGATATTTTGTTTTGTACGCTTTAAGCGTTTTATTCCAATCGGATTCGTACTTTGCAAACTCGGGCGCAAACGCCGAAATATAATCGGTGACCTGCGGCGCGACGTCGAACGCAGGCGTTTTGTAGCCGAGATTTTTTCTCAATTCCTTAACGTTGTCGCTGCCGAGCGGTGCGCCGTGGCATTTACTCGTTCCGGCAAGCGGCGAACCGTAACCTATAGTGGTATTTACTATTATAAGCGACGGCTTGGTTTTTTCGGCTTTTGCAAGCGTTATCGCTGCCGAAATCTGATCGATGCTCTCGCCGTCGGCTACACGTAGGACCTGCCATCCGAGCGCTTCGTGACGCTTGCCTACATCTTCCGTAAACGCAAGATCGGTACTGCCTTCGATTGTTATACGGTTGCTGTCGTAAAGAACTATAAGCTTATCGAGCTTCTGAGTGCCGGCAAACGACGCCGCCTCGTTCTCGATGCCCTCCATCATGCACCCGTCGCCGCAAAGCGCGTATGTATAGTGATCGACCACCTTGCAATCGGGCGTATTGAATTTTTGCGCAAGCATGCGCTCTGCGAGCGCAAAACCGACGGCGTTTGCAATTCCCTGACCGAGCGGACCAGTGGAAACTTCGACGCCTGCGGTAAGACCGTATTCGGGGTGTCCCGGAGTCTTGGACGTATGTTGACGGAAACGCATAAGGTCTTCCTTGGTAAGACCGTAACCGAACACATGGAGCAACGAATACAACAGCGCAGAACCGTGCCCGGCGGAGAGAATAAACCTATCTCTATCGAAATAATTGGGATTTTTGGGATTATGCTTTAAATGCTTGGCAAAAAGCGTGTAGCCGATAGGCGCGGCGCCGAGGCAGATCCCGGGATGTCCGCTCTTCGCCTTTTCTATCATATCGACGGAAAGCATTCGAAGAGTAGCTACAGTCATTTGTTCGTTAGTCATGTTTATTCTCCTTTAACTTGGTAAGACGGCGGAAATCAAGACCTACCGCCGTATTGGTACAGATTTGATTACGGATCTTTCCGTAGTTATGGCAACTGATCGTCGCCTAAAAACTCGACAAGCGGCGTACAATCGATCCCATCGAACCCGAACAAGAACGAATACAGGAAACGCGCTATAGATTTGACGCCTCCCGTTTTATTCGACTCGATATATATGGGCAGCACAGGGTCGTGGACACTGGTGCGCACTATAAAATACCCGTCGGCATGCGATACATACGCACGCACACCCTCATAGTTATCCGACGATATCTTAAGCAAACGTTCGGATAAACCTTTTAATCGCGTTATCACCTTTTCGGCAACTTCGCGCCAATTATCGCATATAAAGCTTAACCGAATATCTCCCTCTTCGAGCGGTGTAGGCAGATCTGCTATAAGGTCGGTAAGATCTTGACCGTTTTTACGGAGATTGGCAAAAGCTATCAATATCTTTACTATAAAGTACGCGCCGTCGTCGAGAAAATAATGCTCGGAAAACGCTACGTGACCGCTGCTTTCTATAGCAAGCGGCGCATCCGTTCCGCCGTCGCACAAACGCTTCGCTTCGTCTATTACGTTTCGGTAACCGCGTTTAAAACGTTTCTGAACTCCGCCGCGACTTTCTATAAACTGTCTTAACCCCTCTGTAGTGACGGAATCGGTAACGATAGTAGCGCCTTGGTGTTCGGGCAATATCATAGCCGCAGCGAGCGCTATCAGCCTGCACCTGTTCACTTCCGTTCCGTCTTTCGTTACTACTGCGCATCTGTCGACGTCGGCATCGAATATTACGCCCAGATCGGCATTCGTTTCGAGCACGCGATTTTTAAGCGACTCCATCGCCTCTTTGTTTTCGGGGTTGGGCGGATGCGCAGGAAAAGTTCCGTCAGGTTCCAAGAACTGCGACGGAGTAATATCCGCGCCGAGCGGAGCAAGCACGCGCGTAGCAAAGAATCCGCCTGCGCCGTGTCCGGCATCTACCGCTATCTTCATTCCCCGAAACGGTCTGAAAAGCCCCGTACCCTTGCGGATCGTATCGGACAAAGAGTCGCAATACAACCTCATAAAATCGCGCGATACAACAGTCGACGGCACGCCTTGAGGCAGCTTCTCGCCGTCGTTGGCAAGCGTTATTATCTCGTCGAGATCGCGAGAGTTTACGCCGCCTTCGGGCGTAAAAAATTTAAGCCCGTTTACATGCATGGGATGATGGCTTGCCGTTATCATTATCGATCCGTCCGCACTCATTGACGGAAACTGCGTCGCCATAAAAGCCGCGGGAGTAGAAAACAAACCGCAATCGAAAATCTCGATACCCGAATTTTTAAGTGCGGCTATAATCGTTTTTGCGAATTTTTCGCCCGTTACACGGCTGTCGCGTCCTATAGCTATCTTTAAACGCTGAGCGTCCGTTTTTCCGGATACCCACAGCGCAAACGCGCTTGCGAGGTCGCTTACAGCCTGTTCGGTAAGAACGACGGGTGCGTTTTCGTCCGCTATCGCCCGTCCGCGTATATCGGTGCCGCTTTTCAACTTACCGTAATCGTTCATGTAACCTCCGTAAAAGAACTTGGTAACGCACAAATTTATTCTGCGTATATTATATCGCTTTTGATTGTTTTTGACAAATGTTTTCGCGCAATTTCGATAAGAAACAACGTATTTTTTAAAGTATTGACTCTAATTCGGAGTAATCGGACACGGTGTAATCCGCAATTCCGCCGCGTTTACCGCATACATCGAACAAGCACGTATCCGCACCGAACGCTTTGCCTCCGGCAATATCGGAAGTTAAACTGTCGCCGAATACCAATATTCTTTGTTTGTCAGGCATGCCGATCGCATGATGCACGCTCTCGAAAAATCGCACATCGGGTTTATCGTGACCGACTTGTTCGGAAATAAAATACCCGTCCGTTTCGCCGTCGAGAGCTTTCAACCGTTCCGACGCTATTCGGGCAAAGCTATTGGTCACAATATATACTTTTATATTGCGCGATCGCACACGCCGCAAAAAATCTATCGCTCCGTCTATAACGAACCGCGTCTTTTGCATTTCCGTCAAGTATTTTTCGTTCATCTCGTCGGGATCGAAATTTTCGTTAAGCCGTTCGCGCAACAGTCTGAACCGCATATTGTTAAGCTCGTCGCGAGTTATCTCTCCGCGCTCGAGTTTGCCCCAAATCTCGTCGGTCGTCCGAGAGTATGAACTTACTATATTTTCGTCCGACAGAGTTACGCCGACCGAACGCGCAGCCGTCAAAACAGAATGCCGCATAGCGGTTTTAAAATCGAGCACCGTATCGTCCGCGTCGCATAGCAAAACGTCGTATCTGTTTTTGCGCGACAGCATTACCGTTTCGCAAAGCAGCTGCGAACAGTCCGCTCGATCGGAAGTGTCTATAACATAATCTGCAAAACATTCGTACAGGTCTTTACGCTCTTTTGATATCCTGTCCGCCTCGCACTTAAGCGGACGCGCGGAGTTTGCGATACGCGCCGCTCGAACTTCGGACCGAGCTGTCAACAACACTATGTCGCAGCGTTGTCTGAGCGCGCACATATTAGATTTATCGAGCACAACTCCGCCGCCGCACGAAATTATCCGAGCATCCGAATTTACCGCATCAATGACTATCTCATGTTCTCTTTTTCTGAACTCACACTCTCCGAACGCATCGAAATACGCCGAAATATCGCCGTAACGGCTCGTAAACATTTCGTCGGTATCCAAAGCCGCTACGCCGTACCGCTCGGAGTAGAGCTTCATAAGCGTGGTTTTACCGCTGCCCATTGCGCCTATAAGCGCGATCTTTCGCAACGCTATTTCAGCCATGTCATATACTCCAATGCCAATAAATATCCGTCCGCACCCATGCCGATAACGCAACCGTCACAGCACTCGGAAGTGACGCTCGTGCGCCTGAACTCCTCGCGCGCGAGTATGTTCGTAATATGTACTTCTATCTTCTTTACCGTTACCGCTCGCAACGCATCCGCTATCGCATATGAATAATGCGAATACGCGCCGGCGTTTATTATAAGTCCGTCATAGCCGCCTTGTTGAATACGGTCTACGATCTCACCCTCTATGTTCGACTGATAGAACTCTACGTCAACGCCTTTATCGGCGGCAAAAGTCTTGAGCTTTTCGTTTATCTCGTCGAGCGTCAGGCTTCCGTAAACCGACTCACGCTTGCCGGTCATGTTTATATTCACGCCGTTAAGTATCAATAATTTCATATTTTACTCCTTTACGATCGCTTTTTTTACGTTGTCGAAAATACTCTCCGTATCCAACTTTTTTCCGAGCAATACGGAATCGCCCTCGATTGCCTGATATATCAGCATATCAAGCCCGTTAGCGGCCTGTCCGCCGAATTGACGTACGCGCCGAATAAACGGCGTATCGCCCCGAGCATACACAAGATCGTATGCATAGTCAAACTTAGGCAATACGCAAAGCGTTTTAAAAACATCCTCGCCGTTTACGCCCACGCTTGTACAGTTTACGACAAGCTCCGCATCCTGATTGGCGTACAATTCCGCTCCGAGCGCGGAACAAAGCTTTAGCGCATGCATGAGAGTACGGTTCAATACATATACTTTTTTTCCTATTTGTGTAAGCGCGCTTATTACGGCATACGCCGCACCGCCTGCGCCTAACACCAATACGGAGCTTACGCTTGTGCGCCAATTCTTGAAATTGCGGTCGAGCGCACGTATAAAGCCTATCCCGTCCGTGTTGAATACCGCCCTGTCGCGTGACCGTACTACATTTACACCGCCGCCGAAATCGCAATCGATATATTTTTTTATATCGTTCTTGTACGGCACCGTAACGAAAAATCCGTCGTACCCGTTTATTAAATCGGTTACAGCGCTCTCCAACCTGTCGTACGGAATATCCAAAACGTCGAAACTTATATGCTCGCCTATCTCGCGAGATATCGCCGCATGCACTTTCGGCGACATCGTATAAGAAATATCCCTGCCGACCAACGCCGTTTTCATCACGCAGTCACCTCCTCGAAAAAAGTCGGATAGCTTACAGATACACAGTCCGCTCCCGTGATATACGCTCCGCTGCCAGCCGCAGCCGCGACAGCCGCACTCATTGCTATGCGGTGATCGCCCATAGCATCCACATTGCCGAACGCAAGCGGCTTACCGCCGCGAACGATTATACCGTCATGCGTTTCGTCTATATCCGCTCCGAGGCTTTTGAGCGCCCGAACGGTAGACGTTATCCTATCGCTTTCTTTTATTCGAAGTTCACTCGCGCCCGAAACGACGCTCACGCCGTCTATAAAGCACCCGAGCGCACACAGTACGGGGATCTCGTCTATAACTCGAGGAACGGTATCGCCGTCTATAACAAACGGTCTTAACTTGCCGCTTTCTCCGACCTGTATGTCGCTGTACGGCTCCTTGCCGCCTACTGTATTTATAAAATTTATGTTCGCGCCGATATCCTTGAGCAGGCGTATATAACCGATTCGAGTATCGTTAATGCCTACGTTTTTTATCACGCACCGTTTATTTTTGGCAAGCGCAAGACAAATCGGATACGCCGCTGCCGATGTGTCGCCGCTCACCGTAATATCTACGGCTTTAAGACCGCTTTTATAAACAGACACGGTATTGCCGTTTATGTTTACCGCCGCACCCATGTGTATCAGCATATTTTCGGTATGATCGCGTGTTTTTACGTTTTCCGTTACAGACGTTTTACCATCGGCATTAAGTCCGCCGAGCAGGACTGCGCTCTTTACCTGAGCGCTAGACACAGGCAAACAATAATCTATTCCGCGCAAATTACCGCCGGTCAAAGTTATCGGCAACCGCCCGTTTTGCGATACTATGCGCGCGCCCATTTTTTCGAGCGGCAACGTAACGCGCGCCATCGGACGGGATCTTAGCGAATCGTCGCCGTCTATAACAAATTGCCCGTCCATACCGGAAAGCAAACCGATAAGCAACCGTGCGGCAGTTGCCGAATTACCGCAATCGAGTTTCGCGCGTTTTTTTAGCTTACCGCCGTGTATTACGGCAGTATTGCCGTCAAGCTCTATTTTCGCGCCCAACCGACGCATACAATCCACGGCGGACATAACGTCGTCGCACAGCGACAGGTTTTCGACTACCGATATTCCGTCCGCACAGCCGCACAATATTACCGCACGGACGGATATGCTTTTATCGGGCGGACAAGCATAGTTACGTTTAACGTCAATAATACTGCTTACCGTTCGTGCGGACGTCATACCCGTTTAAGCTCCTTTAACGCACTTTCATAGCGCGAAATAAACGCGTCGTTCGTGACCGATATTTCGTTGACTTCTCCTTTATTCGTGGGGATCATGAGTCTGATATCGTTATCTACGTTCTTTTTATCATGGGCGGCAACGTCGCATACAAATTTGGACGAAGTGCGCGGCGGATCCGTAAACATCTCGAATATGCCGATCATACGAGCGTAATATTCGGGATCTATCATGTCATGAAACATCGCGCACTCGGTAAGCATGCCTTTAAGAACATACTCGCCGTGAGTAAATTTATCGCCGTTAATGCTTTCGAGCGCATGGGCAACCGTATGCCCTACGTTCAGAATTTTTCTAAGCCGCAACTCGGTCGGATCGGCTCGGACCACTCGGCTTTTTATATCTATGCAAGTTTCTATCAGATCGTAAACGTTATTGCGGTCATGCTTTATCAAGCCGTCAAGCTTTAAGTTCAAACGTTCGAACGCGTTTTCTGTAAGCAAGCATGTTTTTATCAACTCGCCCGTTCCGCACAACCACTCGCGGTCATCGAGCGTTTCCAAAAACGCATAAGAAATAACCGTTCTGAGCGGCGGTTTAAACGCACCTATAAGATTTTTTATTCCGCAATGATTTACAGCCGTCTTGCCGCCTATACCCGAATCCACCATTGACAGCAACGTCGTAGGTACGTTTATAAAGTCTATACCGCGCATATACAGCGCCGCAGCAAGCCCCGTTATATCGCCAACCACGCCGCCGCCCACGGCAGTGACGGCATCGCCGCGCCTTACGTTTCTATGCGACATTTCGGACAGAATATCGAACAGTACGTCTTTATTCTTAGATCTTTCGCCTGCCGGAATAACAAATGCGTTTTCGGTCAGCTGCGGATAAAGCCGCGCGACGTTGCTGTCGGTTATGACCATTGCGCTACCGTGTACAGCGCTTATAACATCGGATATGATATCTGCTCCGCTGACTATTTCCGTCATACGGCGCTCTCCTTGGCTTTATAGCGCTTGACAACTTCCGCCATGGTATCGCCGCCGAGCATATCGGAAACGGCATTGGCGAGAGCAAGCGCAACGGCGCTTTCGCAAATCACGCCGCCCGACGGAACACAGCATACGTCGCTTCGTTCGTCGGCAGCCTTAGTTTGATCTCCCGTTGCTATATCTATCGTATCGAGTCCGTTTTTAAGCGTCGGTATCGGCTTGAAGTATGCACGCACGATTATAGGTTCGCCGTTCGTCATACCTCCCTCGATGCCGCCGGCACGGTTTGTTTTACGCACGATCTTCCCGTTGCCGTCAGGATAAATGCAGTCGTGAAATGCCGAGCCGTATAGCGAAGAACCGCTTATCCCGTCGCCTATCTCTACTGCCTTAACCGACTGAATACTGCCGACGGCGCGCATTATAAGCCCGTCCAGCCGCTTATCGTACGACGTATAACTTCCTATCCCCGATTTACAACCGGTAACGACGATCTCGCTTATGCCGCCGAGAGTATCGCCCGAAAGAGCCGCCATGCGTATTTCGTTTACCATGTTTTCGCTCGCCGCTTTATCCAAACATCTGACCTTATCCGCGTCGGCAAGCTCGTTCACGCTATCGTAGTCTAAAATCGGTTTGGCTTTTACGATGCCTATCGCCGCAGTATGACTGCAAACTTTTATTCCGAGCTGTTTTAAATACAGCTTGGCTATAGCGCCAAGCGCAACCAAAGACGCCGTGTTTCGCGCCGACGCGCGTTCCGCCACGTTACGCGCATCCGAAAACCCGTATTTTACGGCGCCCGAAATATCGGCATGCCCGGGACGGACGGCTGTGATCTTCCTATCTGTTTCGGTAGAGTCTGCACCTACGGTACGCGCCCAATTTTTATGATCGGAATTGCGAATAAGCGCCGTTATCGGGCTGCCTACGCTTTTATGCGCGCGCACGCCCGTAACGAATTCGGCTTTATCGTCCTCTATCTGCATTCGCGCGCCGCGTCCCAAACCGAGCATACGGCGTTTTAACTCTCCGTTAATAAATTCGTTATCTATAGTCAGTCCCGACGGCACGTTGCTTATTATTCCGACAAGCATTTCGCCGTGCGATTCGCCTGCCGTGACATATTCAATAGGCATAAATGATATTTTCCTTTATCTTAGCGATATTCTACACAGATGTTCTACCAGCGTCCGCCGCCACCGCCGCCGAAGCTACCGCCCGAAAATCCTCCGCCACTCGATCCGCCGCCTCCGGAGAAGCTGCCCTTATTGGCGCTCGGCGGAACATACGAAAGCGTACTGCCGACAGACTTCATAAGGCTGTTGAGAATAACTAAGTCGAACAGCGTTACGTTATTTCCGTAATAGTATGAAGGCGGCTCTATAGTGATGTCCTTAAATTTGTCTTCCCAAACATCCGACACTCCGAGCACATTTGCATAAGGGAGGATCCCGTAAAAATACTGCGGATCGTCGGCAATAAGCATTTCGAGCTTATCCTTTTCCGCATCGCGTATAAAATTGCGGAATCCGAGTATGCCGTTCAACATTTCATCATAGTATTGCGTGCGCAAGATCATAAACGGCGCCAATGCCGTAGGCACGCCGAACGCTACGGCAAACATTATGCGCTCGAGCCATGTCATAACGTCGTTAGGCACATACGCCGCAATGCCGACGCCCATAGCAACGGCTATTATAAAGTGCACCGCCGTAAGGATATTACGCAAGCCGTTACCGAGCTTGTTATAATAGAAAACAAGCACAAGCCCGAAACACATAGACAAAAGCACGGCGACGAACGACATAATTCCTGCGGTAGCATAAATATACGACCCTATCCGTAGCGACGTCAACGCGGTTATACAAAATCCGAATACCGCGGAAAGTATGTACATTGCCGCACAAAGCATAATACCGCTCTTTTTATACAGCTTGCCTTTATACTCGGCGGCAACGGCGTTTTGAGTCTGTTTAATAACGTTACCGAACTTGCCTTTCAGATCGGACATAGCGACCGTAACCGTGCCGTCCTCCTCGTTCTTCTCGCCTTTGTCGAACAGCTTGTTAAACATATTACGCTCGTATTGCGTAACGGCATCCACTTTTTTGAGTTTTTTGAAATACGTTTCCCCGTCACGATCTTCGATAGCAAGATAGCCTTTGCTCGCCCAATAAAATATAAGCGACGTCACATCGGCAGACGAACAACTGCCGTCGATTATCTTACCCATTTGCACGGGCAACATATGCCGTTTTTTGCCTTCGGCGGCGTCTATCCGCGGCGGATAGAAATCGACTACGGGAGTTAAAGGCTTGTTTTTTAAAAACAGTTTCAAAACTATTGCAATTGCCAAAAACGCAAGCCCGACACACAGCGTAACTATAAATTCGGTGTTTTTGTAGTTCCTAAGCGTTCCGCTCGGCATTTCGTAAGCAAGCTCTACTTTTTCGAACGGCGCGAGCGCGAACTTTTCGACGCCGTCGAAAGTGAAATTCCGATACGTGACCCTGCCGCCGATATCGACCGTTACGGTCCTGCCGTCGTTGCTCCACGCCACGGTAACGCCGCTCGCGGCGTCGTTAAACTTTTCGTTACCTATCCATATACCGAAATCGCCGGTCGTCTTTTCGGGCGCGACGGGATACGTCATCGTAACGCGCGCCTTTTTGGTATAGCAAGTCCAACCTCCGCCTATCGCATTGAAAGCAAGGATGTCCGCTCCCGAGGGATGTTCGGGCGTGATATAGTTATAAACGATATCGCACTTCATCGTATCGCCGCTGAGAAATACCGAATCGGGATCGCCGACTACAGCGCGTATTATCTTTCCGCCGCCCTCGCGCGTCAACCGATACGGGCGCGACGGGGTTGTGGTTATTTCGAGATCTCGCACCATCTCGCCCGAATTGACGGGAATATCCACATATATACCGTGGCTAAGCTCAGAAAATTTAACGTCGATACTCTGAGTGATCTTGCACGATCTATCGTCATTCCACTTTATATCGACGTCCATGCTTTCGAACCGCATGCCGTAATCGGGGAGCAAGGCATAACCGTCGTCATCGTCGTTATCGAAAAACATGACTATGCCGAAACACACAATAAAAAATATTACCGCCAGTGCGACTATAACGCTCGCCTTGGCGGTGGAATTCTTTTTATATGCCATGACTAAAAACTTACTTTAGGCGCAATACGCTCGGAAATATCGTCAAGCTCGAAATACGCTTTACGCTCCAAATGCATTTTGTTGGCGACAAAGCTCGACGGGAACTGTTCTACCTTGTTGTTAAAAAGCTTGACTTTGGCGTTATAATATTTTCTGCTCTGACCGATCTCATGTTCGCATTGTTCGAGCTGCGACGACAGATTGTTAAACTGTCTGTCGGCTTTAAGATCGGGGTATGTTTCTTTTACCATATTGAGCAATGTATGCAACGAAGAACCGAGCTCGCATTCCGCCGCCATTCTCTGATCGGGAGTTGCGGAAATAGCCATGTTCCGCGCCTGAGTTACGCGCGTAAACACTTCCGATTCGTGTTTTGCATAACCTTTACACGTTTCGACGAGATTGGGAATGAGGTCGTAACGTTTTTTCATGTGCACGTCCATCGCCGAAAACGCTTCTTCGGTATCGTTGCGAAGA
>Ga0137307_102086_pt1 | contig 14821 bp, 14 predicted proteins | sample NAcewD2O_March_2_FD_97180 | JGI IMG/M metagenome (GOLD analysis project Ga0137307, IMG submission 97180) | Mouse cecal microbial communities from Vienna, Austria - N-Acetylglucosamine amended D2O_March | ecosystem: Host-associated > Mammals > Digestive system > Large intestine > Cecum | place...
GCTATTTCGGCGGCGTCAAAATACGGCAAGGTCGCTATTCTTATAAGAGATTTGGACGGCAACAAGTATTACGAAGCTTTGGGCGACGATATAAAACTCAACAATCTTTCCGCAACTAAAAAGAATACTACATACATTCTTACAATGAAAGTTCAAGGCACGGCAAATTACGGCGAATTGGCAATAGAACCTATTGTATTTGAAGTTTTGCCATTCGGTCTTCCTTGGTGGGCAGTTACTCTTATAGTAGTAGGCGCTCTCGGCATTGTTGCAATGATATTCGGTATAATGCACCAAAAGGGCGTACTCCAAATGCTTACGGGCAAAGTTGTCCTTGCAATGCGTACGCGCGCTAATGTAGATGCTACGATAGCGGCGGTAAGAGCGGCAAAAGTTGCAAGAGACGCCGAAATCTCCATTGCGGCGGCTAAGGCACGCGAAGCGGAAGAGGCTGAAAAATCTCAAAAGAAATAAAAAGTAAGTTAATCTATCATAAATATTAAAGGAGCGAACTACAATGTCACAAAGAAGCAAACTTGCAAAAGAAATTCACATTTTAGAAGAAGAAATCAAAGCGTTGGAAATAAAGCGTTCTCGTTCTCAAGCGAGTCTTATCGAAGCATTGATTAGCCGTAGAGACCCCGATCCTACCGATGCGGAATTTTTCAGAATGTTTACGGCTGAAATAGACGTTAAGCGTGAAAATTTACAAAATCTTACACGTCAACTTGAAAGACTTATCTAATTAGTTTAACAAAGCAAAAAATTGTCTTGCAATAACGCAAGGCAATTTTTTGCAGTAACAAGATTAAATATATGAAATCGGTAATGTGGAATCCTTGGCACGGTTGCCGCAAATGCAGTGCGGGCTGTCTTAACTGTTATGTGTACTATTTGGACGGTAAGCGCGATAAGGATGCAGGCACAATAACTAAATCTAAAACCAACTTTAATTTGCCGCTTAAAAAGGACAGAAACGGCAACTTCAAGATTGTCGGCGGCTTAGAAATACCGACTTGCTTTACGTCGGACTTTTTTATTGCCGAAGCGGATGACTGGCGTAAAGAAGCGTGGGAAATCATAAAAAAAAGGCAGGACGTAAATTTTTTGATTTGCACTAAACGTATAGAACGCTTTGAAAGTTGTATTCCCGACGACTGGGGCGAAGGATACGGCAATGTCGCAGTGGCTGTCTCTTGCGAAAATCAGCAAATGGCAGATAACCTTCTGCCCGTTTTTGCCAAAATAAAGGCTCGCCGCAAACCCATTTTTGTTGCGCCTATTTTGGAATATGTAGATTTAAAACCGTATCTCGGTATATCCCGTTTCGATATGGTGTCGGTAGGCGGCGAATCTTACGTAAACGCCCGCGAATGTAATTTTGAATGGGTAAAGCAGATAAAGTTTGACTGCGACAAATTCGGAGTGAAGTTTGATTTTCACCAAACAGGTTCAAATTTCGTTAAAGACGGTAAAAGATACCGCTTAAATCATCGCGATGAGTACTCTCAGGCAAAAAAAGGTCAGCAGTTTTTACTTACATTAAAATAGCATTTATTATAACCATCGATTACGTTCAGCAATAATTGAATACTGCTAATCTCACGCTATTTATCATATTTCGGTAATAGTTAATACATATATATACATTGGATATGCGCGTGATATTTAACGGTAGTGTACGAACAGCATTTAACAATGATTGACTGCAACTAACTACTGTAATCGCGCAATAAAGCAAGCGGTTGTCAAGGGCTTTTTCAGCGTAAAATACAATAAAAAACCTTGTTTTTTTTCTGATTTTATAATTATGTTTTATTTATAGTATAATTTAGTATAATTATTATATTGGTAAGTTATTTATATATTTATTTAATATTATTTAAATATTATATTTTGTGCTTAGATTTTGCTTAAAATATTGCAAATTAAACTTAAAAAACGCACAATTTAACTCAAAAAGTTGCCTTTATTTGATAAAAAGTGTATAATACGCTAGGACTAAAACGTATTAGTAAATCGCGCTGTTTTTAACGGCAATTTGCTGATAACGCTAGTAATATTTACTAAAAAAATTGGAGGTTTTATGAAATCTATAACAAAACGCGCAAGCGCTTTGCTAATCGTAGTTGCTGTTTTCGCTACAATCTTCGTTGGTTGGGGTATTGTATTTGAAAAAGCATTTGCGCAGACAAGCGATGATGCGTATAAGTATTATTATAATCATCTTTCAAAGGATCCTCTTGCTCAAAGTTTTTACAAAGCTTACGAAGATCTAATGACCAACGGAGAATTTAAAAAAGGTTCGATAGAATACGACTTGGTTGCCAATAACGTAGCCACGCAAGAACAAATTATGGCTTACGTCAACGGCACAAGCCAAAAACTTGCAAAATCTTTCGGCGCAGGTCGCGACGCTTTTTATATGGACCATCCCGATTTGTTTTACGCCGACGTTTTTTCAACGTCTATAAGCGCAGGACAGCAGGGCGACAAATACGTTGCCTATCTCGATTCTTCTAGGTCGGTTACCACTTACCTCGGCGAGTTGAATACTGCGGATAAAATTGACGCGGCAGTTCAAACTTACGAATCAAAGTTGAACGAAATAGTAGCGGGAGCAAATAAAAAAGCAACCGTTAAGGAAAAAATCGAATATGTAAATGACTATATAATATCTCACAATAATTACGGTTGGGGCACAGTTGTAGAGGGCGACAAAAATGTCGATACGCCTAAAGCCTCATTTATTTACACGTCATACGGCGCGTTAATCAATAACGAATCCGTTTGCGAAGGTTATGCAAAAAGTCTTAAAGCGGTATTAGACAGATTGTCAATACCTTGCGTGCTTGTTCAAGGTTATGTAAAACTTAAGACAAACAATTATGAACCTCATATGTGGAACTATGTTCAAGTGGACGGTCAATGGTATATGGTCGACGCCACAATGAACTCGGAATCTAACAACGAGTATATGCTTGTCGGCGGTAATGCAATTAACGATAAGTATCTCGAAGACAATGTAGTATCCTCCTCCGGTTACGAATTGCTCTATCCCGTACTTAAACCTTACAATTACGGCAGTGATGAAGATGCTAACGGTATGTCCGTTATAGGAAAGTATACGCTTAACGATGATAACAAAAGAGTCTTGTCGTTAACTGTTTCTTACGACGGAAAAGGAGCAAAGAAACTTGAAGAAGAAGGAAAATATCTAGCTTACCGTTATAGTTACGGCAACTATGACAAAGACATTAATTGGTCTTTTTGGATGAATTGCTTAGGAACTAACGAAGCATTTAATAATAATTTATTCGCTATTACGGATTACGATACGACTATAAATGTCGACAGTACTACTGAGTATTATCAATTTGCTTTAGTTGACTATCCGCCAGACTCTAATCCTTATGACTCTGAGCATGTCAATTATATGTATTCTGACGAACAGCAAGCAGCGCAGCATTTCATTGTTAATCCTACAACACCGTATCGCAACGACGGTTATACACCGACAGATAATCCTGCGCCTGGCGCTGTAAATTTTTATCCAGCAAATACAGGTGATTTGCCTGTTGATAGAACTTATGAATTGAAAGTATCTTATAATACCGAATTGAAACTTGTAGATGAAAAACAACCCGTAGATTTAACTTTCACGGTATCCGCAGGTAGCGACAGTATAGAAGGAAATGCTTTCATTTCCGATGTCAAATGGGATGGAGACAGAACTATTACATTTAAATTTACACCTAGTAAGATGTATATTCACAATATGGCTTCGTACTTTTTTACTCCGACAAATCTTGTAGGTGCATTAAGCGATAAAGCTCCCGACCCGTTTAGGTACACTTTCAAGGGCAAGAGCGTGGTTTGCGGTAAAGTATTTAACGACGGCAGACTTTATATGAACGTATTCGGAAAACCCAAAATGTTGGATGATTCCGATATCTCCGTAACCGATTTTAAAGATGAAAACGGCAAGTATTACGCCGCAAGTCAACGCAGTCAGTTAATGCTTGTTGCAAGTAAACCTTCTACCGATAAAGCGCAAAAAATGGACGAAGTATTAAAGCAGGAAACGGGCGTTAAAGACAACGAAATTATTGCTTCTGCTTCTTACGAAATCGATTTGCAAATTTGCGGACTCGTAAGGCAAGTTCCTAACGGGAGTTATATGCAGGTTTCATTCGGTTTCCCCGAAGGTTACAGTCCCGAAGACAAGGGAACAACGTTTAAAATTTATCACTACAAACACGATGATAAGGGAAATATTACAGGTGTAGAAGAAATTCCCGTAATAGTTACCGAATACGGACTTATTGCAAAAGTTACCAGTTTCAGCCCGTTTACTATCGTACAGGTAAAAAATACCAGTTTGGCTGTTACTAACAGCAAATCTTCTACTAATGTTTATGCTTGCGTAAACGGCGGCAAGGGCGGTACTGTTACGACAAACGGCAAGAGCGGTATTGCGGAAGTTACAGGCGACACTATAACTTACGACATCAAAGCAGACGCAGGCTATACGGTAGGCAGTGTACGCCTTAACGGTAAAGTTTTAAGCGCGTCGGATTACAAAAACGGCAAACTTACTCTTGCCAAGAAAGATATCGAAGACAGCAATATGTTAGAAGTAACTTTTGTTACGCAATCTTCTGCAAAGAGTTACGCCGATAAGGGTATTACGCTTTCTTACCAAATCGGAAACGGCGGCAACAATAATAAAACTGCCGGTATCGTAATCGGTTGTATTGCGGCTGTTGTAGTACTTGCAGGCGCAGGATTCGCCGCTTGGTGGTTCTTAATCAAGAATAAGCAACCTGCAAAGGCAACGGCGTCCGCCACAGCAACTGCCTCTAAGAAGACTGCTGCTTCAAAAAAGACGACAGCGACTAAATCTGCAACGTCTGATTCTAAGACTAAGGCAAAGAACAGTACGGCGGCAACAAAGTCTTCTGGAAAATCAAACAATACTAAGAAGAAATAATATTCAATACAATCAGCAAACACCCGCGTCAAGTTAAGGCGCGGGTATTTTTACGTGTAATTTACAATTTATTAAAGTTGTTTTATTAAATTTAATTCTTGACCGAATCAGTCAAGGTAATGGAGCGGGTAACGGGAATACTCAGCAATAGTGTTACGTCTCTTTACTGAGCAAGTTTCTTTATTTAATTTTTTCTGTTATTAGAGCCGTTGTTGCTTCGTGGCGTTCGCAACTCCGTTGCTCGGCTGAGCGGACCCTACGGGTCCTTAGTGGTACGCTAAAATAAAAAAATACCTTGACCGAATCAGTCAAGGTAATGGAGCGGGTAACGGGAATTGAACCCGTAACTACTGCTTGGGAAGCAGTCGTTTTACCACTAAACTATACCCGCATATAAATTGTGCTTAATGGATATTAAAAATCATTGTTAATCAACGGGAATACTCCGCCTGACGGCTCCGTGGCGTTCGCAACTCCGTTGCTCGGCTGAGCGGACCCGTAACTACTAGATTTAAAAGCAGTCGTTTTACCACTAAACTATACCCGCGTTTATCGGCGGTAGCGTTACTGTTTGTTTTTGGTTTTCTTCTCGGGAACTGCTTCTATGTCAAAAAGGTCAAAGTCGACGCTCTCAACAAAGTCGCGCGGTTTAAAGCGCGTGTTATTGAACAAAACAAAGTGATTGAAATTGACATAAGTCGCAACAGGCGTAGGTATATCCATCTGTCCGCATATTTCTTGCAAAGTCGCAACAAATTCGTTTTCGTTTGCAATGGATTCGTACTCGTACAGCAAATCGCGCGTGATTTTTTCTTCAACTATTGTTTTCGCCCAAATTTTCATCGTAACTCCTAAATGTATTGTAACAAATTTTTGCATATATGCAAAGTGTTTTTAGTAAGTTGCAAAAAAATACTTTTGCTTGTGTTTACTATTTACGTTTAGTATGCTACAATTTAAAAAACGTATAGGTTTTCGGATTGTTTTGCTAAGAAGTCTTTGAATAGAATTTTTAATAATACGGCAGGAATTTAACTGTACTGAGAAAACAGTCGGTTTTATTCGTTAGCGACAGCAACCAATATAGTTACAATTCGGCTCAATAAAATTACTAAGGAGATAATTATGACGATAGGCATATTCACTGCAATGGAAAAGGAAGCGGCAAGTTTTTTAAAAAACACCCGCTATTCAAAAATTAAGTCTGGCGCGTTTGATATTTACCGCTTCGGTTTAGGCGCGCACAATGCCGTACTGTGCTGTCCGCCGTCCGTAGGCGAAATTGCCGCGGCAAGCGCCTGTCAGTTACTTATTACAAAATACAAGGTTGATTTAATTTTAAACTTCGGAGTGGTGGGCAGTCTAACAGATGACGTCGCTCTGCTTAGAACCGTATATGTAGGCGATGTTGTTCATTACGATATGGATACGTCTTCAATCGACGGTTGCGGTGTCGGACGTTATATGTGCTTTGACGATATAAACGTGCAATGTGATTTTGATATTTTAAACAAAGCAATGTCGGTGCAGAAATTGCCCGTTGTAAGGTGCGCTTCGGCAGACAAGTTTGTATCCGTCCCCGAGCAAAAGTCCGCTCTAAACGTAAATTTCGGCGCAGAAATATGCGATATGGAGTCGGCAGGCATACTTTTCTCTTGCAAATTCAACAATATTCCCTGTCTGTTGGTCAAATGCGTATCGGACAGTTTAACAGGCGGCTCGGGCGAGTATTCGCAAAACGCAGTCCGCGCGGCTAGCGAATTTTTTGACTTTGCCCAAAAATTAGTTGCCGTTTTATAAATGTAAAATATTATAGCAGACTTTAACGCCGATACTTGACTTTTGTATATCTATGTGTTAGAATGTAGCCACAATTTGCAAATGAAAACAACTTAAAGGCAAGTTCGCTTTTAGGTTGTTTTGTAACGTTTGCCCTAAAAGGAGATTACTATGCCCGAAGTTCAATTGACCGAAGCCGGTCGCAGAGATTTAGAGGAACGCTTAGAATATTTAAAATCGGTACGCCGTGCCGAAATTGCCGAAGAAATAAAGACGGCTCGCGGATTCGGAGACTTGTCCGAAAATGCCGAGTACGATGCCGCGCGTAAGGCGCAGGCGGAAATGGAGGGCGAAATTGCGGAAATCGAAGCGCAACTCCGTTTGGCAAAAATCATTCACGAAACTACCGTTACCTGTGCCGAGATTATCGACGGCAAGGAACAGCTTTGCAAAACTTACACAATCGTAGGTACTGCCGAAGCGGATTTTTCGCGCGGACGTATCAGCGACGAATCGCCTATCGGTTCGGCTCTTATCAAGTCTCAGCAGGGACAAATAGTCGACGTAAATCTTCCCAACGGCAAAATAAAACGTTTAAAAGTACTCAGAGTAGTAAGATAATTTTGTCTTAATACTTTGGGTTTATATTCCAATTTAAAATGCCTGTGTATTTACACTCGCATTTTTACTTATCAACAAATATTGTATTCAGCGGTGATAATATGAGCGAACAAAAAGTAGTAAACACAACAGAAGAACAGCAGGAATTAAGCGAAATACTGCGTATCCGCCGAGAAAAACTTGCTAAGTTAGTCGAGTCGGGAAGAAACCCGTTTGAAGTTACAAGGTTTGACAAAACCCATACCTCCAAGCAGGTATTAGACGGGTACGTAGACCACGCCGAAGGCGAAGAATATACGCCGCAAATCGTTTCGGTTGCAGGCCGTATGGTGTCGCGCCGTATAATGGGTAAAGCGAGTTTCTGTCATATTTTGGACGGAGAAGGCACAATCCAGTTATATGTAAAACGGGACGAAGTAGGCGAAGAAACCTATGCCGAATTTAAAACTTGGGATATCGGCGACATCATCGGCGGTACGGGCGAAGTGTTCCGTACACATATGGGCGAAATCTCCGTTAAACTGACAAATATCAAACTGCTCTCCAAGTCGTTATTGCCTTTGCCGGAAAAATTCCACGGCTTAAAGGATATCGAAACGCGTTACCGTCAACGTTATGTCGACCTTATCGCAAATCCCGAAGTTAAGCGTACTTTCGTTATCCGTTCTAAAATTATGAAAGCAATCCGCGAGTATCTTGACAAGCGCGGATATTTGGAAGTGGAAACACCTATTTTAAATACAATAGCAGGCGGAGCCAACGCCCGTCCGTTTATTACTCACCACAACACGCTGGATATAGATATGTATATGCGCATAGCCACCGAACTCCACTTAAAGCGTTTGATAGTAGGCGGATTTGAAAAGGTGTACGAAATAGGGCGCCAATTCCGTAACGAGGGTATGGACTTAAAGCACAATCCCGAGTTTACCACAATCGAATTGTACGAAGCATACACCGATTTTAACGGAATGATGGATATAGCGCAGGGTATGTTCTGCTATTGTGCCGATACTGTTCTCGGCACGCGTAAATTGCCTTACGGAGATATTACAATCGACCTTGACCACTGGGAAAGAATGACGATGATAGAAGCCGTCAAAAAATATGTCGGTATAGATTTTTCCAATATGACGGACGAACAGGCGGTTCAGGCGGCAAAACAAAAGGGCATAGACCTTGACGCAGGCAAACGTACTTGGGGTAACGCGCTTTACGAATGTTTTGACGCTTTTGTCGAAAAGGAACTTATTCAACCGACGTTTATTTACGATTATCCCGTCGAAGTCAGTCCGCTTGCCAAAAAGAAACCTACCGATAACCGCTTGACGGAACGTTTTGAATTCTTTATCAACGCAAGCGAAATGGGCAACGCTTTTTCGGAACTTAACGACCCTATCGACCAGTACGAGCGTTTTATGGCGCAGGCTCGTGCAAAAGCGCAGGGCGATGAGGAGGCTCAGATGCTTGACGACGACTTTGTAACGGCTCTCGAATACGGTATGCCTCCGACAGGCGGACTCGGCATAGGAATTGACCGTATGGTAATGCTGTATACCGATTGTCAGTCTATCCGCGACGTGCTTTTATTCCCCACAATGAAACCGATAGAAAAACAGTAAAATATTTTATATATCGCTTTTGTATGACCGAAGTATAAACACGGAAATCAGTCGCAACGGTTATTGATACAACACTCAATCGGTACAATGGTAAAACTGTTTTAAAAATTTAATAAGAAAATAAAGTATGCTCCCTTAAATCACAGTAATCAGGCGAGCATATTTTATTTGATTTTTTTGTTTAAGTTTAGTATAATAACCGATATAAGCGTAATTTATCAGGAGTAGAAAATGAAAACGAAAATCAAAACAACAGAAGCAATTTTTCCTATGCCGGTTCTTATGATTGCCACTTACAACGACGATGGCAGCGTCAACGTTATGAATGCTGCTTGGGGAACGATGGTTGATAGAGATATTGTTGCACTTAATCTTACCGAAACTCATAAAACCGTGCAAAATATCAAAGCGAGAAAAGCATTTACCGTTAGTGTAGCAGATGCAAAACACGTTGTAGAAGCAGATTATTTCGGTATTGCCTCCGGTAATAAGATTGCAAATAAACTTGAAAAAAGCGGACTTACCGCAACTAAGTCCGACACAGTAGACGCACCTGTCATAAACGAATTTCCAATATGTCTGGAATGTGAATATATCGAATATCAGTCTAATACTTATGGACTGGGTGTAATCGGAAAGGTTGTAAATACCATTGTGGACGAAAGTGTTTTGAAAAACGGACAAGTTGATATAGATGCTGTCGAAGCCATTGCTTTTGATCCGTATACGCACGGCTATTACAAAGTAGGCGGAAGAGTCGGAAACGCATTTAAAGACGGATTAAAAATCAAATAATATAATAATTCTCTTACTGAGCAATAAAAAGAGCGAAAGTTTTTTTTAACTTTCGCTCTTTTTGCAATTTAATATCAATGCCGATTTAAGTTTTGTGTCGGTTAAAATATTGCAAATTCAATTCCGGTATAAATATTTGTTAAATGTGTGTCGCCGAAAATTCACCCATAAACTGATTTATAATTTCAACGCAGTTCCCGTAAACAATAACGTGGTGGTTGCCGCAAGGGGATTTAAGCAAGTTTGTTACGGGCTTATCCAGTTTTATTACTGCCTGTGTGCGGCAAAGATTTGCTTCGTCAAGGTTTTGCAACAATGTGCCGCCCGAAACAAAGTAGTGCTTTAAGTTGGATGACATTCTGAATACGGTAACGCGGCCTTTTCTCATTTCGCCTTTTACGGCAACGCCTATTCCGCTTTCAAAATGCGTATCGAAGCGGTAACCGTCTACCATATCCAAAGGAACGGTGCAGTGGGCAAAGGTTACAAGGTTATTCTCAACATCAATTCGGGACGGGTTTGCCTGAAAGTTTGATTTATTTGTCAAGCACTTGGCAATGTACATACTAAGCATTGCCGCAATATCCCCTTCGCACGTGGCTACGATTCCTTGACTGTTCAATTCCGCCAAAGCCAGACAGCCTGTTGATTTCAAAGAGGACAGCAGATCAAAACACCTTACCGTCAGCCCGTCTAGTTTATATTTATTCCGTATACCGTTTAACGAACCGTATATGTCAATCGCTTTTTCAAGTTCTTTTTTGTCAAATTCGGGATATGCACCGTACGTTTGTGATTTTATTCCGTCATTCTGACATTTTTCTACTTCCGCAAGCGGTATGTCTACAAGCGTTATGCCAAGCGTTTCTTTTACCTTTTTGTAATCGGGTACAGATGCAACAAGCCAGTCGGACGGCTGTCCTATAACCCCTAAGCGTGCGCTTCTAAGCAAATTTTTTGCGTTCGAAACAGCGGCAAGTTGTTTGATTCTTTCTGCAATATACTTTGCGCTTCCGTGCAAAATCTCGCCTTTTTTGCCGTTGACGTTTAGATATGTAAGAATTTCCAGCGAAGCCGCCAAACTGTTATTATTGCCGTTTGTAAGCAGGTAGTACGGTTCTTTTAGTTCGTCTAGGTGTTGTATAAACAATCCTTCCGAACCGCCCGTTTCGATAAATACGAGCTTAAGGTCGCAGTCATAATCGGCAATTTCGGATATTTCCAGTCCGTATCCTAGCTCTTGTTCTATGTTTTTAATAAACAGAGCGGTTTCTTTATCGAATTCCGGCGAGTGTTTAAGTCTGGATTTAAACGAGGATAATTTTATTAACATATTAAGTTCCTAAAAGTCAATAATTATCAAACACTCAGCGCTTTCGCCTGCCGCACGGATATAGCAGGTGCCTTGTATGCCGGTAATTACTATTTGCTCATTATAGCCTATCTCAACGTCTTGTACTATAGTGCCGTTGTTAACAACGCAAATACGCAAATTGCCTGCCGTTCTTTCGGTAGTAACCATAAACGCGTAGGCTTTGTTTGCATTAGCGGTAAAACTGTACAAGTTTTTTACTCCCGAAAACTTTTTTGCAGAATACGTTACTTGGTCGATTAAGTCGCTGTAACGAGCATTAAACTCAACGATAGACGTGCTTTTTGAACATATACGTTCGTCGGTAATGGTGCAAAGAGAGTAATCTTCTTCGCCGTTGGTGTCCTCTATATGCTTAAACAAAAAACACGAGCACATTAAAACCGTAATAGTTACGATAAGCAATGACACGGCGGAGAGTAAAAATTTTCTTTTTAAATTCATAATTGCGTTCTCCTGTTAGTAGTTTATTCTGGTTATTATTGTCGTCCTTTGCAATGAAAATTGTCGAGCCTTTGTTAAGCGAATACAATTTTTATCTTTATTGTCTTTTTTCCAGAACCGAGCGGTACTCATTTAAATATTCGTTTGCCGTTTTGCTCCATTCTTTAGGTATCATATCCGCCGCATTGTCTCCTGCCTGTTTTAAAATTTGCTTGTTTTTCAGCAAGTAAACAATTCTGTCGGCAAAAGCGTTAACATCGTTTTCTTCGATAAATCCCGAAACGTTATCTTCGATTCTTTCACTGCTGCCTGTGTCTTTGATAGTTATAGACGGCGTATGATGAACGGCGGCTTCGACAACGGTTAACGGGTCGTTATCGAATAGGGAAGGGAAGACGAACAGTTCTCCTACGCTGTACAACGACGAAAGAAGTTTTTTGTCCGTTATCTGTCCTGTAAATACAGCGTTCTCTTTAAGCCCTTGTTCGCAGGCGTATTTTTTAAAGTAATCGTCATCGAGACCGTGTCCGACAAGCAGTATTTTAAAGTCGGGTATTTGCTGTTTGACCAGTTTTAAAACGTCAAACGTAAACTGTAAATTTTTAAATTTTACTAAATGTCCTACAAACAGTAAAATGTGATTTACGTTTTCAAGATTGTACTTTTGTACGGCAATTTGCTTCAGTTCGTCTAGGTTGGTAATCTTGTCAAACATCGCTCCGTTGCGTATAACGGTAATGTCGCCTTTGTAACCGTAACTGTTAAGTTCTTTAACCATATCCTTTGATACCGTAAATACTTTATCGGACTTAATTAACTTTTTGCGTAGATCCTTTACAAGCAAATTAACAATAGCTTTAGAGTGTATACTCCTTTCCCACGCTGTCTTAAATTTGGTATGCACCGTTGTAACAAGCGGTATGCCGTGCTTTTTCGCATACCTTAACGCATACTTCATCATCGGCGAAATAGACTGGCAATGTATAATATCGGGCGCAAAGTCTTTCAGTTGCTTTTTAAACTTGTGCGACAGGGCAGGAAAAGCGCAGGCGTCGTTAGAAGAAATCCTGATGCTTTTTGTGCGCAATACGGGAAAATTGAATACCGAATCGTCGTAAGGTTTAAGTTTAGGACAGCATACAATAACTTCCTCGCTATGTTCTTTCAAAGCGTCGGCAAGCCCCAGTACGGCTTTTTCGGTGCCTCCTACGCCGGGAATAAAACTGTCGGTAAATAAAGCGATTTTCATTTTGTTACCTTTTATATTATGAGAATTTTTCTTCAAGTAATTAAAGCCGTTTGATATGTTTGCCGTTTTACGCTCGGCTATTTTCTTCGGCATTTCTGCAACTGACGGTTATATGACCTATGCCGAACAGAATTGCGCATACAATCAGCGGTGCTGAGCATATAACTATGCCGCAAAAACAAAAAAGAAGGGTAGGGGTAATAGAAAGCCACAGCATTTTTATTAAACTGTTTCCTTTACGGAATATTATCCACCCAAAGCAATACAGCAAAAGAATAAATCCGCCTACGGCAATATAAACCCACAGCGCGTTTTCAAACCAAAAACCCAAATAGGTATACGGAATGTTAAATATGCTGAATATCATACAGCCGTATCTGCCGATTTGTTCTACGACTAAAATTGCTTTGTTGTTAAATTTGTTTTCAAATGCGGCTTTGTTTGTTACTGCATAGATAATATTGGGTATAAGTATTATTATAACTGCAATAAGTCCGTAGTAGTTAAACCAATCCATTTGCTTTACCTTTTAAGTAAATTATATCAAATATAACGAGTTTTATCAATCCGATAACTATGTAATGCAAAAGATAAATTCTAACGTAAGCGTTTGCATCAAAGTTTTATAGTTACATTACCGCATTTAGCGTATCCTGATTTTAGATTTACCATTTAGCGTAGCGGGGCGTATCGATAATGAGGCGGCGTTAAATCAATCTTGATATTGCCGTTATGCTGTCTTCAATCCTATTTTGCAAAAATTTAATTTTTCGTCTTTATAAAATACATCCGTGATTTTTGCCGCTCGTTTTCACACTGTACTTCGCACAAAAACTGCCAACCGTATCTTTCGTAAAATGCCGTATGGTCTGTAACAAGATATAAAGTATCTATGCCGAATTCAGCCATATCGTTGCAAACAAATTTTAACAGTTGTCCTGCTATCCCTTTGGAGCGGTGCTGTTCGTCAACGTAAACCGCGCAAACGTTAGGAGTTAAATCCGTTCTGCTGTGAAAGTCGTTTTCAATAACGCCCAAACCGCCGATAATGACGCCGTCTTGATAGGCAACATACCACTGAGGAACGGCGTTTGCGCCGTTACACTTTAATATACTTTCCTTGTATATGTCGGCAGATATTCCCCATTTGGCGCTAAACCACACAGCCGCTTGCTCCGACAAATTTTTATGCTCGCGTAATTTCAGTATTTTCATTTATAATATTCCGTTGATAAAATACTCTAAATTAAAACTATTTTATCATAATAATAGCGTAAAATCAATGATAATCGTTTATTGGTAATTGTTTTAAGTAATATCAGTAAATAGCACAAATTTAAAACTTGCTTTATGAGCGTAAATTAGATATAATAATTACTGTATTTTAACTAAATGCAAAGGAAAAATTTAAATGCATTACACTTCTACATACAATTCGCCCGTAGGAGAAATACTGCTGGCGGCTGACGAAACGGCAGTTATCGGCGTTTGGTTTAAAAACGAAAAGTATTATGCCCGTTGTTTATCTGAACAAAACGAACCGAAAGAAACTCCCGTAATAAAGCAACTGAAAGGCTGGCTTGATGTTTACTTTCAAGGCAAACAGCCCGATTTTGAACCGCCAATTCAGATGATAGGTACTCCTTTTCAAATAGAAGTGTGGAATATTTTACATACAATACCTTACGGTACAACTGTTACATATAACGAAATTGCAAAACAGATTGCGAAAAAACGCGGACTTCCCCGTATGTCTGCACAGGCTGTCGGTACAGCCGTGGGGAAAAATAACCTTAACCTTATCGTGCCTTGCCACAGAGTAGTAGGCGCTAATAATTCGCTTGCGGGATATGCGGGCGGAATTGACAAAAAAATTTACTTTTTAAAACTGGAAGGGGCATATAAAGAAGAATATTTTGTGCCTAAATTCAGTACCGCACCGTAAT
>Ga0137307_102087_pt1 | contig 14810 bp, 15 predicted proteins | sample NAcewD2O_March_2_FD_97180 | JGI IMG/M metagenome (GOLD analysis project Ga0137307, IMG submission 97180) | Mouse cecal microbial communities from Vienna, Austria - N-Acetylglucosamine amended D2O_March | ecosystem: Host-associated > Mammals > Digestive system > Large intestine > Cecum | place...
GTTTCGTGTGCAGGAAATCTACCACAAAGACGGTGTGTACTATGGGCAGAACGTAATCAGTAAAAATATGATTATCGCCAACCGCCGCCATCTCTTGAACGGAAATTCCTTTATTCTCGGCGTGTCTGGTGCAGGCAAGTCATTCACGGCAAAGGAGGAAATGACGAATATTATTCTCACCGACCCTAACGCAGACGTGATTATTATAGACCCCGAACGTGAGTATTCCCCACTTGTGAAAGCGATGCAGGGGGAAGTCATTCACATTTCCGCTACAAGCGAAAACCATATAAACGCTATGGATATGAACTCTGATTACGGCGACGGTGCCAATCCCGTCATTTTGAAATCAGAGTTTATTTTGTCTTTGTGCGAGCAGCTTATCGGCGGTGCAAGTCTGGGGGCAAAGCAGAAGTCCATCATTGACCGCTGCACGGCGGGCGTGTACCGCTACTATCAGCAGGGGAACTATATGGGGACGCCGCCGACCTTGCAGGACTTCCGTGAGGAGCTGTTGAAGCAGGACGAGCCAGAAGCACAGGAAATCGCCCTTGCGATTGAGCTTTTTACGGACGGTTCTCTCAATACTTTTGCCAAGCATACGAATGTGGACACCCACAGCCGCCTTATCTGTTATGACATTCTGGATTTGGGCAAGCAGTTACAGCCTATCGGTATGCTTGTGGTGCTTGACAGCATCTTGAACCGCATCACGATGAACAGGGCAAAAGGCAGGAATACGTTTATCTTCATTGACGAGATTTACCTGCTGTTTCAGCATGAGTATTCTGCGAACTTCCTTTTTACACTCTGGAAACGTGTGCGTAAGTACGGGGCGTACTGTACTGGAATCACGCAGAACGTGGACGACCTGTTGCAGAGCCATACGGCGAGGACGATGCTTGCCAACAGCGAATTTATTATCATGCTGAATCAGGCATCGACAGACCGTATCGAGCTTGCGAAGCTCCTTAACATCTCCGACCTTCAGATGAGCTATATCACGAATGTCGGTGCGGGGCAGGGGCTTTTAAAAGTAGGCAGCTCCCTTGTGCCGTTCGTCAATAAGTTCCCACGCAACACGGAGCTGTATAAGCTGATGACGACCAAATTTGGCGAGGTCTAAAAGGAGGGCGTTTTTGGAGAGGAACCGTATTTATTGTGCCGATTGTGTGGAAGTGCTGCGGGGGCTGCCAGACAGGAGCGTGGATTTGGTGATTGCCGACCCGCCGTACTACCGCATGAAAGGAGGGTTTGACTTTGTGTTCCAGACAGTATCGGAATATCTGGAATGGTGTTTGTTATGGGCAGGGGAATGTTACAGGGTTTTAAAGCCCACGGGTGCGTTTTACTGTTGGGGGAGCTGCCAGATGATAGATAAGCTCTCCGTCCACGTTTTGGATAAGTTTGACTGGATAAAGCGGAATCTGATTGTCTGGAATTACCGAACGGGGCGACCTGCGAAAGCGGCTTATCGGAATGAAGCCGAGTTTTTGTGGTTTTACAGTAACCCCCTGCATGAAATCAATATTGATGCTGTCCGCATCCCTTATGATGCGGGCGGCGAAAAGGATAAGAGGAAGAACCCAAAGGGGAAATCCTGCGGGAACGTGTGGGAGTTTCCGAGGATTATGCCCAACTATAAAGAAGCGACAGGGCATCCCACGCAGAAGCCAGAGAAACTGGCGGAACGGATGCTGCTTGCAAGCAGCAGGGCTGGCGATTTGGTAGTGATTCCCTTTGCGGGTTCGGGGAGTGAGATAGTCCAATGTATCAAGAACGGGCGTGATTTTATCGCTTCTGAAATCAATGAATCCTATGTCGGGGATATGATTCTGCCACGTCTGCAAAAAGAAACGGATTGTACTGTATTGGAACAGGAGAAAGGAGGATTTTTATGTCAGAGATAAGGTTCCGCAACGCTGCCCACCGTGATTTCTTTCTGGAAAACATGATGAAATGCAAGGTCAACGACTGTTACCACAGGGCATTTTTTTATGTGATGGGGATTGCGGAGGAAACAAGGAAGAATATCAATTCCATGTTCGACTTTAAGACGGACTGCATCGAGCCAGAGGGGATGCATGCAGGATGGCAGACGAGCGGCACGGTCAAGGTCTGCCACCTTGCCTTTAACCTCTGGAACGGATATGCGGAGGACGGGCGTGAGAAATATTCTACGCCAGAGGAATTGTTCTGCTGCGAGTTTGCCCCGTATTTCATGGAGGGCATCAAGGTAAGGTATCCCGAATATTGCAGGGATTTACCCGCCCCTAAAAAGCAGACGGAGCATACACGGTAGAAATGATATTAAGGAAACACCCTGCGGGCATATCTCTATGCCCAGAAAGCAGGGCAGGGATTAGAGAAAGGAAAAGAAAAGTCTATGAATTTGAAAAACTATAAAACGATTATCTGTACTGCCGCCGCTGTTGCCTTTTTGGGAGCGGCGGTTTTTTGCGGCTTTAAGATTTACAGCCATTATCAGCAGATAGACGAGCAGACCGAAGCTTTTGCGGAGATTGCGGAGGTTGTGGAGAACGCCGAGCCAGAGGAAGAACCGCCCAAAGATAAGGATGAGCCAGTCAGCGAGGGCGAGGATATTCTGGCAAAGTATAAGGAGCTGTATTTGCAGAATGAGGATATGGCGGGTTGGATTGCTATTGACGGCACAACTGTCAATTATCCCGTCATGCAGAGCAAGAACAGCCCGAATTTCTATCTGAAGCACAATTTTGAAAAACAGTACAGCGATTTGGGAGTGCCTTATATCCAAGAAGACTGCAATATTTTGGAAAGCGACAATCTGGTTATCTACGGACACCACATCAAGGGCGGCAGGATATTCGGGGCGTTGGAAGATTACAAGTCCAAGAGCTTTTATGAGAAGCACAAGACCATCCAGTTTGATACCCTCACGGAGCAGGCGGAGTATGAAATCATCGCCGTGTTTAAGACCGTGGCGTACAGCCCACAGGGCTACCGCTATTATGATTTTGTCCATGCGGAAAATGAAAAGGAGTTTGCCGCTTATGTCGCAAAGTGTAAGGAACTTGCCTTGTATGATACGGGCGTGACCGCTGAATACGGCGACAGGCTCATTACTCTTTCCACCTGCGAATATTCCGCACAGAACGGCAGGCTTGTAGTCGTGGCGAAAAAGGTAGATTAGCAAGACCGCAAAATCCTCTGGGAAAGGAGGTCGATTTTTATGGCTGATATAAAGACCAGAGATGCGGTCAAAGGCACGATTAAGACGTTGGACAAAGCCGCCATCGCAGGCGAACGCATGAAATCCGCTTATGCCAAGACAAAGGACAAGGCGGAGCAGGGATATTATGCAGAGGAAAATTCGCCTACGGAATATGCCGCCGATAAGTTTTCCCATACTTCGGGGTGTATCAGGGACGAGGGAATCCACCAATTCAATAAGCAGGGACAGAAGAATGTCCAGACAACAAAAGAGAATATCGGCAGGGCTAAAGATAAAATCGCCGAATTTAAGACCAAACGTGCGGTAAAAGCCGCCGAGCAGAAAAGAGCAAGAGAGTATGCAGAACAGGCAGGCTCGCAGATCCGTCACGGAACTGCGAGCCGTTCTTCTGTCCCCGATGTTTCTGCTAAGAATGAAGCCCCGCAGACAGGGGCAAGCCAGTTGATAAAGACAAGGCAGCAGGGCAAAAAGACAATCAAGACCACTGCCAGAAATGCAGAGAAAACAGTAAAATCCACGGCAAAGGGGACGGTCAAGGCTGCGGAAAAAGGCGTGAAAACCGCAAAGGCGACATCCAAGACAGCGATTAAGACCACAGAGCAGACCGCAAAGACCGCACAGAAAGCGGCAAAGGCATCTGCCAAAGCCACCCAAAAGGCGGCACAGACGGCGAAAGCCACCGCAAAGGCGACAGCCGAAGCAACGAAAGCCACGGTCAGAGCCACCGTTGCGGCGGTCAAGGCGATTATCGCAGGCACAAAGGCTCTGATTTCCGCACTCATCGCAGGCGGGTGGGTTGCCGTTGTGATAATCCTCATTGTCGTTCTGCTTGGATGTGCCGTTTTCTTGTTTGGCGGCGGTAGCGACAGCACTTCCTATACCCCCGTGAGTGCGGAGGTAGAAGCCTACACGCCACTGATACAGAAATATGCGAAGCAGTACGGCATCCCCGAATATGTGGAGCTTATCAAGGCGGTGATGATGCAGGAATCTGGGGGAAAAGGCAGCGACCCGATGCAGGCGGCGGAGGGGAGCTTCAATAAGAAATACCCCCATGAGCCGAACGGCATCAAAGACCCAGAGTATTCCATCGAGTGCGGCGTGCAGGAATTGAAAGCCGCCCTCACGTCAGCCGAGGTGGAAAGCCCGATTGATATGGAGCGTATCAAGCTCGCCTTGCAGGGCTATAACTTCGGCAACGGCTATATCTCATGGGCAAAGACTAACTACGGCGGCTATTCCTATGCAAATGCGGTGGAATTTTCTGCGATGCAGGCGAACCGTCTGGGTTGGGAGAAGTACGGCGACACGCAGTACCCCGCCCATGTGCTACGCTATTACCCATACGGGCGGGCGTTCACAAGCGGCGGCAACCAAGCCATAGTGGAAGTTGCCTTGACACAGCTCGGCAACGAGGGCGGTCAGCCCTATTGGAGTTGGTACGGATTTAACGGGCGTGTGGAATGGTGTGCCTGCTTCGTGTCGTGGTGTGCCGACCAGTGCGGCTATCTGGAGAGCGGCATCATCCCGAAATTCTCCCTCTGCTCGGACGGCGTAAACTGGTTCAAGGGCAAGGGGCAATGGCAGGATAAAAACTATGAGCCGCAGACAGGCGACCTTATCTTCTTTGATTGGGGGCATGACGGCTCAATCGACCATGTGGGAATCGTGGAGAAATGCGAGAATGGAACGGTCTACACCGTGGAGGGCAACTCTGGGGATGCCTGCAAGCAGCAGAGCTATCCTGTCGGGAGCAGCTCAATCTATGGTTACGGCGTGGTTGCCTATTAGAAAAAAGGCGAAAGGGCATACCAGAGGGTTATTCCTCTGGCTCTTTCGCTTTACATATGCCCATAGCTGTTGCTTCAATGATAGTCAACGCTTTCTCATCAAACGTATCTAGCATTTTGTCTATCTGCCTGCGGCGAGAAGATTTTTCAGCTTGTTTGTCAGAAAATATGTATTGGTCAGCCGAAATATCAAACATTGTAATAAGTTCAACAAATAATTGGAATCCTGGATGCTGCCCCTCATTTTCAACAAATTGGAGATGCCTTGGAGTAATGCCGAGTTGTTCAGCTAATTGTTCTCTTGTTAAACCGTTCTTCTCACGAGCATTCTTAATGGCTTCCCCTAAAGGCATAAAGTCAAATGTTTCTGCTTTTTCATTCATAAGTTTACCACCTCGTATTCATAAAATTTCATAATATATTTTACGGAAATCAAAGTTCTCATTAAACGAAATAGATTTTCTACATACAAGAAATACAATTTCCTATATATGGAAATACAGATTCGCATTCGCACAATTGATAAGGAGTGGCTAAATGAGTATAATTTAGAGTAGAAAAATAAGTTTTGAATTGTCGAAAATTTGTCTTTTGGGTTTTATAATAAAACAGACTGCATTCAGAAAGGAGCATTGCATATGAAATATAAGGTACTGATTATAGATGATGAGGAAATGATTCTTACGATGCTGAAAAAATGTTTAGAAGCAGAAAATTTTCTTGTATATACAGCTAATAATGCAAAAAAAGCATTAGAGCTTATGTCAGTTGCACCAGATATTATACTATTGGATATAAACATGCCAGAAATGGATGGGTTGGAATTGTGTCAATTTGTTCGGGAACATATATCGTGTCCTATTATATTTCTAACGGCAAGGGTAACAGAGCAGGATGTAATAAAAGGGCTGTCAGTTGGCGGTGATGATTATATTACAAAGCCTTTCCGTGTGGATGAGCTTTTAGCAAGGATTTTGGCACACCTACGTCGTGAAGAACGAAAAAATAACGCTGATAATTTGAAATTCGACGAGGAACTTATCATTGATTATAATAGCAGACAGGTATTTTTAGGCAGACAGGAATTAGACTTTTCAAATAAAGAGTTTGAGATTATCAGGCTTCTTTCGCAAAATGCAGGAATGGTTTTTGACAGGGAAACTATTTATGAAAGACTTTGGGGCTATGATGGCGAGGGTGACAGTATTGTAGTTAAGGAACATATTCGTAGAATACGAAATAAACTGGCAGATTATACGGATAAAAACTATATAGAAACCGTATGGGGAGTGGGGTACAAATGGATAAAATAAAAAATGTATCAATAAAGCGGTCTATGGCTATAACATTTATCATTACGATTTGTATTATAGGTATGCTTTCTGGAATTACAGTTTTTTTGGCAAATCGGTCACAGCAGGAAATTTTGAGAAATAGATATTTGATGATTAAATCACCCGACTACAAAATAGATAAAAATGCAGACAAGTATACGGTGGATATGGATGGAAGTGTTGTTGAATGGCATGGATTAAGTACAGGAGAAAACATTGCATATTTTATGTGTTATTTTGCGATGATTGGTTTGCCTGTCATTTATATTATTGTTGGTATTGGGAGTGCCGCAGCAATCTATTATCGGATGAAACTTAAAGTTCCAATTTTACAGCTACAAAATGGAATGAAAAGGATACAGGATAACGACCTTGATTTTTGTATTGAGTATTGTGGTGATGATGAATTAGGAGAATTATGCAACTCTATGGAAAAAATGCGTAAGGAACTCTGCTATAATAATAAGGCTTTATGGGAAACACTTAGGCAGAGAAAATTATTGAATGCATCAGTTGCTCATGATTTGCGTACTCCGATTACGGTTTTAAGGGGGTATATTGACTTTCTTGAAAAAAATGTTCCACAAGATAAACTGACAGAAGAAATGCTCATGGATACCATATCTTCCATGCAGGGTGCAGTATTACGTTTGGAGCGTTATGTAGAGTGTGTCCGTGATGTGGAAAAAATTGAGAGCATCGAAATAAAACGGGAACAGCAGGATATGGTTTCATTATTAAAAGAAATGGAAAGCAATATTCATCAGTTGGCAGGGGATAAAAAAATAGATTTTTTGACAGATATTTCTTTTACTTCGGTCAGTATAGATAAAAGTGTACTTTTTCGAGTACTGGAAAATTTATTTCAAAATGCTATGCGGTATATGAATGAGCAAATAATTGTAGAAGTTTCCACAAAAGAAAATCTATTTTTCATGTCTATAAAAGATGATGGAAAAGGATTTTCTGAAGAAGATTTAAGGCAGGCTACAAATATGTTTTATGGGAAAGAAAAAGGAAAGGAACATTTTGGTATAGGACTTGGCGTAAGCAGAGTGCTTTGCGAAAAACATGGCGGATTTCTTAAAATTGGTAATAATAAAATGTCTGGAGCCTATGTAACGGCTGTTTTTGATATTTCTGAATAATGTTGGCGAAAATTTGTCTTTTGGATATTAGAATCTCCTTACAATAAAACGTAAGGAGGTTTTTCATTTATATGGAAATTGTTATTGATAATCTTTCTAAAAAATATGGAAAAAAAGAAGCCATTAAAAATCTTTCTCTGACTATACCGTCGGGAATGTATGGATTGCTTGGAAGAAATGGTGCGGGGAAAACGAGTTTAATGCGGATATTGGCAACTCTTTCCGTTCCGACAAGCGGAGATGTCTGGATGAATGGTGTTTCAATAAAAGAAACAATGAAAATCAGAGAAATGGTGGGGTATCTTCCGCAGGATTTTTCTATGTATAGAAGTATGACAGTTTTTGGGGCAATGGATTATCTTGGTTTGTTATCGAATATTCCTGACAGAATACGGAAAGAAAGGATTGACCATCTTCTTGAAAAAGTGAATCTGGAAGATAATGTAAAAACGAAAGTTAAGGCTCTTTCGGGTGGGATGAAGCGACGATTAGGAATAGCACAGGCACTTCTTCATAATCCGCAAATTCTTATTGTTGATGAACCGACAGCGGGACTTGACCCCGAAGAACGCATACGTTTCCGAAATTTATTAAGTGATTTTGCAGATGATAGGATTGTACTCTTATCGACACATATTGCCTCTGATATTGAATCTACATGCAACGGAGTTGCGGTGTTGAATAATGGCAGGTTAATATTTCATGGAAATACGGAAAAATTGATACAGCAGGCAGATGGAAAGGTTTATATTATCAAAACACCAAAAAAGATAGACAATCGTATAAAAGAAAAATATATTTGTCTGAATATGAGTAACTCTCGTGCAGGCGTACAGTACAGAGTATTATCAGATACTCTGCCAGAAGAAAAAGCGGAGTTGCAATCGCCTACGTTAGAAGATGGTTATATGTATTTGCTGCATCAAATAGAGGGAGGTATCAATTCATGAAATTATATTTAAGAGAATGTCGTAGAATAGCGACCAGTTTGGTATATTTTCTTTTTATTGCTGTATTGGTTTTCAGTTGGTGGGGAAAGTTTCGGGGTGTGACGAAAACAGAGATTGACTGGGCAAATGGCAAGACGCCTGCGAATGTTGGGTTTGACAGACCTTTGCTTACACAGCCAACAGAGGATGACGACTATTTTGGCATGAAAACTTCTGAGGATAATCCAGAAGAGCTTATGACGGGCGTGACCAGAGCTTTATTAATGGAATATAAAAATAATATATATGCTACTTATCCTTTACCTGCCAGAAATTATAAAGCAGTTTCGCTCAGCAATAAAGAACAGGCACGAGTGCTTGAAATATTATGTGAAATAACAGGATTGACAGAAGAACAGCTAAACGATTTGCCGCAGGGGTATTTTCCTGCTGTAACTGGCACGATTATTTCAACCGATGCAGCAGATTTTAATGAGGATGGAAATCTGTATATGTCAGGCAGTGAGGATAAGGTGGCTAATGGCAGTGAAGAAACGGATAAAACTAAAAAATTCATATCACAGGTGACATATGAGCGTTTTAAGGAATTGATGCGAGAAATGGAAACAATGATTGGGGAAGAAGGCTCGCAATATTCAACAGAAATGATGATTACTTATTTTGGCTTATCAGAAATGAGCTATGAGGAAGCATGTGCCGAGTATGACCAGACAATTAAAGGAGATAAGGTGACGGGAAGTTTTGCTCGATTGTTCTGCGATTATATGGGACTGTCTTTAGGATTATACCCAATTTTTATTATTGTGTTTATGTGGTTAAAAGACCGATTAGATAGTGTAACTGAGTTGTTTTATACCCGCAGGGTATCTTCCTTTAAGTTGGTTTTAACAAGATATTTGGCAAGCATTACAATGGTTCTTATTCCAGTTATACTATTAAGTTTTGAATCTTTGATACCACTTGTGTCTTTCGGAAGTAAACAAGGCATTTCTATTGACCCGTTTGCTTATATCAAGTACATCTTATGGTGGTTACTGCCTACTGTAATGATAGTTTCTTCGATAGGTACATTTTTTACATTGTTGACAGATTCGCCAATAGCTGTTCTACTGCAATTTTTATGGTGGATAATTGACAAGGGTGCGACTGGATTGTCTGGAGATACGAAGATTACCACTTTGATGGTAAGGCATAATACATTGCGGGGATATGAGCTGATACAGGATAGCTTTTATGCTATTTGCGTAAATAGATTGCTGATGGCAGGCGTTAGTATTTTGATTCTTATTCTGTCAGCATGGATTTTACAACAGAAAAGGAAAGGAAAAATCAATGTGGCAAATATCTATCAAAGGTTTCTGGGAAATATTAAAAACAAATTTTCATCTATCCATACAAAATAATTTATTACTTGCGATATTGTATTTGTTGATTGTTCCTGTTCTACGGGGAATTGAAAATTTGGATGAAGTCCATTCAGCAGAATGTTTGGAGCAATCGGTAATACTCATTGGAATATTGTTAATTGTACCGCTCTATGCCGCAGAGCAGAAACGGACAATACGGGAAGTGGTGCTTACCAGAAGGATGCCACAATGGATGATTTTATTCATAAGAGTTGTTATGGCTATGATAATGCTTGTCTTATTGACGAGTGTATTTGCAAAAATCATGACAATGAAAAATTGTACTTTCCCTTATGTGAGTTATGTTATAGGAACTGTAATAAGCGAAACGGCTTTGGGAAGTATTGGCTTTCTTGTGGCAGTGCTAAGCAATTCGGTTATAGCAGGTTATTTGGTGTCAATAGGATATTTTTTGTTCAATTATCTTGGAAGTATATCAGACACTAATATTTTATATTTGTTTTCTATGGAAACAGGAAATTTTATAACGAAGATATGGCTTTTAAGTATCAGTGTGTTACTAATAATAGTTGCTTTGTTTTATTCAAAGAAAAAGAAAGTTTGTTAAGCAATTCTTTATTGCCCACCAAATAAAAAAAACGGTGATTTTGGTGGGCGATTTTGCTATGCCCAAATGAATAACGAACTCCCTCCAAACCTGTTTTATATTTTGGAGGGAGTTCTTATGTGTTGCTTTGGAATAGCAGGACAATCGCTTATCCGAAGCGGTTTTTATTTTTGTATATTACATAAAGGATTGGTGGATAGTTTGTTAAAAAAATCCATGTCAATTCGTGGAACACTTATACCCTTAAAGTAGAAGTCATATTTCTACATAATAGAAATAAATATTACCAAAACCGTAAAGGTCTGACATCCTTTGCGGTTTTTATTTTGTCGTTTTTTAGGGAAATACGCCGCAAGGCTGTTTCTGGGACTGGATGCCGTTCACCGCCTGCCAATCTGGATTTTCAAAAAAATTCAGATTGGAGGTACTTACGGTGAAATACGCACCAAGAAAGGTATATATCAAAGAAAATGGCAGCTATACAGAGCTGTCCTATAAAGAATTTTGCAAACGCAGAGAAAAGGATGGGACTTATGCGGACAAGCTCTTTATTCCAGTGCAGGGCTGTCTGATTGAAACGGAACAGACGCACTATGTTGAGTTTTATCGTGATAAGGAGCGTTGGCGTTATCTAAAGAAGCTCGACATAGACAACAGCCTGTTATCCTTAGAAGCTTTTGAAAGCGACGATGACAACAGTATTGATTTCATCGCTGATGAAGCGGTAAATGTTGCGGAAAGCGTTGTCCATAGGATGATGTTGGACAAGTTGCATTCTGCTCTTGCAACATTATCCGAAGATGAACAGAAGTTGGTAAATGCACTCTTTTTTCAAGAAATGTCGGAAAGGGAATGGTCGGGAATTTCGGGTATCCCACAAAAGACAATCAATGACCGAAAAAGGAGAATATTAGCCAAGCTAAAAAAATTTCTGGAAAAATAAAAATTTCTTCCGCTCAAGCCTCTCACTTTTTCCTTTGGAAAAGTGAGGGGCTTTTCAATGGAGTTTCCCAATGTTCATTGACAACCGAATACCCATTCGTCAAACACTTCCTCTTTGTGAATCAGATGGACAAAGCGTGTGCAGCGGTACGCCATGACCTGCCGACAAGCAGAAAGCGATGAAAGGTGGTGAGCGGATAAATGCCGACTCCAAATATCGGGCAGCTCCCGATTTCGCCATGACCCACAAAGAGAACAATGGTACTCCCGTCCAGTCACAGCCCGAACGGTACTCAATCCGTCGCAGGCAATGAGGGCGGCTCTGTCAGACCGACAGTTGGGGTGAAACTCCCGTGGCGTCAGTTCGCTGCTGACCGTTTGGCGACTTCCCTGCGTGAACAACGCTTTTGCATTTTCGGGGTGTCGAGGACAAATAGAAAATGCCTTTTATCATAAAGCCAGATGCAAGGCGGTCTATGGAAACAGAGCTTGTTTATGCTCACCTGACCTTAAATACTTCCTTGTGTCTGGCTGTTACATAGGCAGGACATATCTGCCTAAATTTCAGATAGGAGGTCAGACATTATGGACAGAATTATAAAGCGTGGTGACATTTACTACGCAGAGCTGAATCCCGTTATCGGCTCGGAACAGGGCGGCACACGACCCGTACTTATCATTTCCAATGATACGGGCAATAGGCACAGCCCGACGGTTATTATTGCCGCTATTACGGGCAAGACAAAAGCGAAGTTACCAACACATGCCGAGGCGAAGAATTTTGAGGGGCTTGACAGGGATTCCATTGTTTTGCTTGAGCAAATCCGCACAGTAGATAAGAAAAGGTTAAAACAGTATATGGGCATGATGCCTGCTGAAGCGATGGCAAGGGTTGATAAGGCTCTTGCCATTAGTCTTGCTATAACAGAGTTATAAAGGAGGTGTATCGGGATATGCTCATTGGCGATGAATGGAATGGTTTAGCTGACCTGTTGGCGAATCTGATAGCGAAATATGCTTCGGAGCTGGGCATAGACGATATGCCCGATGGCAGTCATAACAGGGAATATGGCAGTAACTCAGAAATTCCCCTAAATCGCACATTTGTTGTTTCAGGGAATCGCTGATACAATTTTTGGCGTAGGAAGTGAATACCACGGTTTTGGTTTGGAAAAGGAGTTGCTGTTATTATGAAGAAAGAAAAAGTAAAAGTTTACACTTATAAGAGAGTTTCCACAACCATGCAGATTGACGGTTACTCATTGGATGCACAAAGGGCAAGGATGAAAGCATATGCAGATTTCAACGATTACGAAATTGTAGGCGAATATGAGGATGCAGGAAAGTCGGGCAAGTCGATTGAGGGGCGGCTGCAATTCAGACAGATGATGGAAGATGTAAAATCGGGAAAAGATAATATCTCGTATGTGTTGGTGTTTAAGCTCTCACGTTTTGGAAGAAATGCAGCAGATGTCCTTTCTACGTTGCAGGTCATGCAGGATTTTGGAGTAAATTTAATCTGCGTGGAGGATGGAATTGATTCATCCAAAGATGCGGGCAAGCTGATGATTTCCGTATTGTCGGCGGTAGCTGAAATTGAGCGTGAGAATATCCGAGTACAGACAATGGAGGGAAGAATCCAAAAAGCCAGAGAGGGAAAATGGAATGGCGGGTTTGCCCCATATGGATACCAGCTTGTAAATGGTAAATTGGAAATTAACGAAGAAGAAGCGGTTGCAATCCGAACAATCTATGACCAGTATGTGAATACAGACATTGGTGCAAATGGAATTTCAAAGTATTTGGAAAATCACGGAATCCGAAAGATACAGCGTCAGAATGGGAAGAACCCTCTTTTTGATTCCCATTTAGTCCGCTCGATATTGAAAAATCCAGTCTACTGCGGTAAAATTGCTTATGGACGCAGAAAAACAGAAAAAATCCACGGAACACGAAATGAATACCATCTTGTAGAGCAGGATAATTTTCTTCTGGTGGACGGGCTGCATGAAGCTATCATTTCAGAGGAAGTCTGGAACGCTGCACAGGCAAAGTTAATTGTACAGGCGAAAAAGTACGAACACATCAACAAGGGGAAAGATGAGCGGACGCATCTGCTTTCTGGGATTGTGAAGTGTCCATTGTGCGGTGTAGGGATGTATGGGAATAAGAGCATCAAACATAGAAAGGATGGCACTAAGTATAAGGATTTTTTCTATTATGGGTGTAAACATCGTGGTATGCAGCGGGGACACAAATGCGATTATAAAAAGCAGATACGGGAAGAACTTCTCGACGATGCCATAGCCGAGGTAATAGTGAAGTTAGTCAGCAATCCTAATTTTGCGGCGATGATGCAGGAAAAAATCAACATGAAAGTTGATACAACTGCCATAGAGCAGGAAATAACAAATTATGAAAAACAGCTCCGTCAAGATTACTCCATCAAGTCTAAGCTGATAGATGAAATTGATAATCTTGACCCAGACGACAGACATTATATCAGAAGAAAGTCAGACCTTGATGACAGGCTTTATCGGATGTATGACAAGATAGAGGAATTGGAATCACAGTTGATTGATGCCAGAGCGAAAAAGACATCCATTGAAGCAGAGAAAATCACAGGTGATAATATTTATAAGGTATTGATTTGTTTTGACAAGTTATATTTCGCCATGAACGATGTGGAGCGTAGACAGCTTATCGAAGCATTGATAGCAGAAATACAGATTTATGAGGAACGCAAACCCAATGGTCAGTGGCTTAAATCAATTCGGTTTAAGCTGCCGATTATTGAAAAAGATTTCAGAATAGGTTTGGACAATGATACACACGTTGAGACTATTGTGTTGATACAAAAGAAAAACTCGTAGAAGTCCTTTATTTTAGGCACTTTGCGAAGCATTTCATGTTCACTTCGGAGGGTGAAAAAATCCGAAATAAGCACCTCAAAAACTACTTTGATGTTTCGGTGGTAGTTGATATCGGGTGTGGGAACACAAACGGAAAATAAAGGTTTTCCGCAATCAACGTGTCTATGTAGTGTACACCCTGCTAATAAAATATAGGCAACAGGCTCTCAGAAATTGAATGGGATAGGCGTATCATTAGAGATAGTGGTACGCTTATTTTTTCGCCCATTTGCATCTTTGAATATACTGGTATCTGTCTATATAATGAAAACAAAAAGGACGGTGATATGAATGAGAGAAAAGAAAAATCATTTATATGTGGATAGTGAAGAAAGAACATTGCTTTTACATAGCCTTGTGGAGCTGAAAAATCAGCTCATACAACAGGGCAGATATACGGACTGCGTGGATGAACTGATATTCAAGGTCGTAAACGCACCCGTCAAGAGAATGAAAATTGAATATGTCTAAGGCACATCATTATGAAGCCGCTTATTCTTATTTATTGTTTAAGAGTAAGCGGCTTTTTTGCGGTGCGCCTTGCGG